>WNGN01001002.1_pt1 | contig 29114 bp, 55 predicted proteins | sample 5400561 | NCBI WGS metagenome assembly WNGN01 (sample SAMN13153379, study PRJNA577476) | soil metagenome | isolation source: 115 cm soil or saprolite under Garry oak tree replicate 2 | place: USA:California | collected 2016-06-15 | reverse complement strand
GGCTTGTGCCGGGCCTGCTGTACGCGCCGGGCAGGGTCCGCAACGGGATGCTGGGGAGCATGCGGACCATACCCGTCGGAACCTGCCCTGGGGGGGCCTGGGCAGAGTCCTCCAAGGCCAGGGTTGACGATTTCCTACTGGTTGTCAACAGCCGGGCGTCACGTGTCTCCCGATAGCGGCGGCTGCGCAGGGTGACGTCCGCTGTGCTCGATCCTGTCCGCTGTGCGCTCCAGGACCCGGATGATGACACGGAGCATGAACGTCCGCCGCATGGCCCGCGTGCGCAGCACCCAGGCCGCGTCCCGCAGGCAGGCCGCATCCGTCTTGTCGTTCCTCATGGCTGCTCTCCGGGTGGCGTGAGCCATCGCGCGAGGTCTTTATGCATCAGCTGCAACTCGGCGATCGGGTACAGGATCTGGCCGCGTCCGCCGCGCTCGCCGGACCTGGTCTCCCCTAGGGGCTTGAGCCTGCCGGTCCGGCGTGCGGCGCGGACGACGGCGCGGAAGCCGGCCCGGTCGACGGGCATGCCCGCGGCGTCGAACTGCCCGAGGGCGTCGCTGACGGTCCAGCCAAGGTCAGCCATCGCACCGCCGGTACCGTCCGCGCCGCGGCAGTACCGTGAGATCCCGCAGGCAGACCACACGATCAGGAGCACGCAAAGCGAACTGATGCCCGCGCAGCCGATGCCACCAGAACCTCATCAGCTACACCCGTCCCGGGCGGCGCGGAGCTGGGCGGCGGTCATCTCCTCCGCGTGGACCGCGTCCGCCGCGTGCGGCCACGCCATCCACGCGCCGGGCGCGGCGTGCCGCCACTCCTCCAGGATCTTGCCGGGCACGGCCGCGACGGCGAGCATGGCGTCCCCGCCGAGGCGGCCCAGCGGCGGCGGGGCGAGCAGCTTGCGGGTCATCGCCATGGCGATATCGCGGGCGTCACTCCAGGACGCGGGGGACGACACGACGGGCTCCACGTGAAAGGCAGACGGCGGGGCGGCGGGAGAACCGCTGGCGATTATGCGGACCGAGGGCAACGGACTTCCGGTCTGCAGCGTCTTCCTCAGGTCCGACAGCGCGGCCGGAGACGGTGCGGCCGCATTCGGGGCACCGGCCTTTCGCGCGCTCCTGCGCAGCCATCGCACCGCCTTCACCCGTCCATGTCCGGCACGTCGCTGCCATGGCACAGCCCTGCCGGGTCAGGCAGCATCGCCGCGCACTGGTTGCACAGCAGGCGGCCGTTCACCACGTCGTTGTCCGTGTGGCTGTCGCACTCATCGCACTCCCCGGCTACCTGTGACCTAGTAAGCCCGGCCATGGTCACCCGTCCAGCGCGGTCAGGTCATCGGCACGGGCCAGGTCCGGGACGATATCGGCGAGGCTGGCCCATGCCGCCCGGCACGGCGCCCCGGACTCGCGGTGCCCGAAGCACTCGATGCGCCCCGCCGGCCGGGCCGCCGCGTCGAGCAGGACCTTGAGGAAGTAGCACCCGCAGGACGGGCAGGCGCGGGACCGGACCGGCCGCCACTGCTCCGCCTCGTCGATCGCCCGGACCTGCCGGGCCTCGTCCAGCCGCTGCTCTAGCTCTGTGATGACCACCCGGTACAGGTCGTCGCCGGCTATGGCGATGAGGCTGGTGATGGCGTCCAGGGCCTCCAGGGTGTTGGGGTCCGACCCGCCGCGCACCGCGAGCGGGCCGGGGCGGCGCGCCCCGGCGGCGTACTTCAGGACGCCCTCGAGCTGGCGGGCGGTGGCGTGGATGGACGTCAGGGCGAACAGGGCGGCGGCGTTGCCGGGCAGCGGCGCGGCCGGGGGGCGGGCGGTCATGCCGGGCGCGGCGAACGCCGTCTCATCCGGCACGGGGGTCAGCCGGGCGAGCCACGGCACCATCCGGGCGAGCTGGGCGCAGGCCTCTTGCACGGGGTCCGCCGGGCCGGTCACCAGCGCACCAGCTTGCCGTGCAGGTCTGACGGGTGCATATCCGGCTGGATGTGCCGCTCGCACATCGGTGCCGGGGCGGGGTCCATGGTGTGCGTCTGCACCTCGCCGACGGCTGGCTCGCGACACGTCTTGCTGTGTTCGACGTAGGCACATCTAGCTTCTTGCACGGGGTCCGCCGGGTCGGCCATCGTCTCACCCGCCCGCATCAGGAGTTACCGGGAGCCATCTGGAGTCCATCCTATGACGGCAGGCCCGGCCTCCCGCGTGCCAGGAGGCCGGGGTCCTGCCATGGTGGGCGGGAGATCAGGGAGCCAGTCAGATCGGCTCTGGCCGCCGGTCGGGACTCGGGACCCCGGGTCACTGAAGCACCCGTGAGCCGCTGGCACGCACCCGCACTACCCTTCCCTGAGCGATCCCCCTAGTGGGAGCTTTTCCTACGGGCAGTTGAAGAACCCGGGGGTCAGGTCGGTGACCGGCGACGTGCAGCCGATGACCTTCCAGATCTCGTTCGGGTGGTCGTTCTCCGGGAACGCCAGCAGCGACGGGCCGTGGCCGCCCCGCGCGTCGAGGACAAACGGGTGGTTGAACAGGTTCCCGGACAGCGCATTGTTGGCCAGCACGTACCCGCCGTCAGCCGGGATCGGCGACCAGGTCTGGAAGTGGTTGGCGAAATTCGCCACCCCGGCAATGCCGGTCGTGGCCGCCTGGTAGCCGCCGGCGGTGAAGTGCGCGCCGGGCGTGTTGCAGGTACGGTCCACGACGTGCCAGCGGAGCGCGTGGTGGCCGTGGTGCACCGGGCCGTCGAGGACGCCGGCCGTTCGTGCCGCACGGGCTGGCGTGCGTCGGCGCGATCGGGGCACCGCCGTTGAACGGGCCGGGGCTGGTGAAGTCGCAGACCTCGTAGACGGTGAAGTCCTGCGTGCTGTCGCTGGCGTTGTACGGCGTGACGGTGAGCTGCGCGTTCCAGAAGTTGCGTGCGGACGTCAGTGTCAGGCTGGTGCCGTCCGGCTGGATTCCGGAGCCGGGCAGCGGCAGGTACGCGCCGCCGCAGCCGACCGGCTCGGGTGAGACCGGGACCGGGTTGGCGGTGCAGGTGCCGGTGGTGGCGTCCGCGCCTCCCGCCATCCAGGCGGTGACGCCGAGGACGGCCAGGAACGCGGCGGCCAGGGCGATGATGCGTCTATGCATGTGGAGCCGTCTCCCGGTGCGGTTAGGTGTGGTTAACCTACGCGATGATGCGTCTATGCATGTGGAGCCGTCTCCCGGTGCGGTTAGGTGTGGTTAACCTACAGGACGCGCCAGGAGGCCGGGCGGGTTACCGGGCGGCACCAGGAGACGGGTAACCCGTGATTACAGGTCGGGTTCTGGCACTGCATGCAGGGCTGTCCGTAGGGGATCAGGGGGCATCACCTGCCCGGCCCCGGTGGTCCCGGAGGGCCTGCCTCCCCGGTTTTCACGGATCGGGCTGACGGCTCCTCCGCATTCACTCTACCCGAAGGCATGGAGGAACGTCAGCCCTCGATGTGCTCGTCGAGCCATCCGGGATAGCTGCCGCGGAATTCCTCGGGTGCCAGGATCCAGAGGCCGTCCTCGCCGGGCATCCAGCCGTGCCACTCGCCGAACTGGGGGAACCAGAGCCAGCGGGTCCCGTCGGGGGCTTCCCGCGGCCGGGTCATCTCAGGCATTTACAGGTGCCGCCATCGGGAGACGGCGCGGTATACCTGCCACCCGATGGCCCCGAACCCGAGCCAGAGCGGCGCGGCCATACCGATCACTAGTAGCGCGGTCATGCGTCGGACGCCTCCGTCGTCTCCCGGCCGGTGACGGCCTGATGGTGCCGCAGGTAGAAGGCGACCGCCTCGCGGAGGATGTCGTTCCGCTTCACGCTGCGGGCTGCGGCGATGGCGTCGAGCCCGGCCACGTGCGCCGGCGGCAGGCTGACGTTCACCGCCTCGCCGCCGACCTTCGGGCGGCCAGGGCCGCGCTGGCCGTAGGCCACCCATTCGGCAGGGTCGTGGCGAGTGCCCTGGCCTGTCCGGTCAGCCATCGCTTTCCTCAGTCTCCCGGGCGCCGGCGCCGGACGCGGCGGTCATCAGCGCGGCAAGATCGGCCCCTGCCTGCGCCATCTTCCCCACGTGCTCATATCCGGCGGCGGGCACAGGGCCGGCGGTACGCAGTTCCATGATGACGCCGGGACGGTGCACGAGCCTGATCACGTTCGGGTCAGCCATCACTGTCCTCCGCGCTCCCGGCAGCGGTCCCGAGGCCGAGCCTGTCCAGCATCAGGCCGCCCAGCCGGTGCAGCCACCGCTCGTTCTCCGCCGTGATCACCGGGTCACGGCCGGCCAGCTTCAGCATCACCGCCACGTCCACCACGAACGCGGCGGCATCGGTCTCGCGGACCATGAATCCCCCCTGAGCAGACGCGCCGCGGGCAGCGCGGAAGACGCGCCAGGGGCGGGATGGCGACCGAACGGCCTGGGGATCATCCTAGCGGCGCGGCGGCGGGTCTTCATTTCCGGCCGAGACGGCTGACGGGGAAGTACAGGAGGAACGCGGCCAGCACCGGCAGCCACAGCTGGTAGCTGATGGCCAGCGTCATCGTGACCATGACGAGCTGCATCGCGATGTTCGCCCACGTCTTCTGGTCCGCCGGCCAGAACAGCCACCGCAGGCACCGGCCGGCGAGCCGCAGCTGATCCTTCCACGGCATCACGGCGGATCGCCCGCCTCCGTGATCTGCGCGGCGGCGGTGCGCCGGTTGGCAAGCTGCTCCCTTGCCGTCGCCCAGCGCATGTTCCCCGGCTTGTAATTGCCGTCGTTGCCGATGCGGTCGAGCGTCCGGCCGGCCGGGCGCGGTCCGAGGTTCGCCTCGATCCAGGCGATGAACACGGTCACGTCGTGCCACTGCGGGCAGACCGTGATGCCGCGGCCGCCATAGTGCCGGAAGCTCCTGCACTTCGCGTCGTAACACCGCTGCATCATGCCCTGGTGGGTCCCGTAAAGCGGGTGACTGCTAAGGCCGTGCGTGACGGATGCCTGCAACAGGCGGTCCTGGCGCCAGCATCCGCACGACACGGCGTGCCCGCTGGCCAGCTCTACGATCCGGACCCATTTGACAGTGCCGCAGTCGCACCGGCATCGCGCGCCGCGCCTGCGGTGCGCGGGGTTGCTTTGTCGAGGCCGATACTCCTCGGCCAGGACGGTCAGCCGCCCGAACCGGTCGCCCGGATTGACCGTGATCGTTTGACGTGCGTTCACTGGGTGTCCTTGCTGCGGCTAGCGAGCATGGCATCGACCTGTACTGCAGTCGCGTCATCGGCCTGCCGGATCTCACTGACGAGGCGCGACCGCATCAAGTGCAGCTCCCGCAACATCGAATCGATCGCATCCACGGCGGTGTTCGCGGCCTCGCGGACCTCCGGCTGCGGCCGGGCGGCGTCGCGGGTCTCCCACTGGGCCAGGGCGACGGCGAGGACTCCCATGGGGTCCTCAAGCTTGCTGTATACATCCCAGGGCTCGTTCATGACGCGTCCTCCACGACCATGGCGGGCTGGCCCGGCTTGGCGGCTATTCGCTCCGCCGCGTCCCTCTTCGCCACCCGCAGGTTCTTGGCTATCCGGGCCAGCTTGCCGGGGTCGTCTCCGGCCGCACCTGCGGTGTGATTGCATGCCCTGTGGGTCAGTCCGCGGCGGCAGGTGCGGCAGGATCGGCTCGGCGGGCAGCAGGAGTGGTCATGGTCCAGGTGTGCGACGTCAGGTGTCATTGGCTCTTCGCACAGGTAGCAGAGACCTTGCTGAGCAGCCCATAGTTCCGCCCAGTCCTCTGGGGACATGCCGTGAAACCGGCGTAGCCTGGCGGCGCGAGCCTTCTCCGGGTTCGCCTCCAGCTCCCGGCGGTTACGCTCCCGGATTTTCTCCTGGTTAGCCGCCCGGTAGCCCTGGATCTTCGCCGGGTTCGCCGCCCGGTACTGACGCTGATATTCCCGGCGCTTCTCCTGGTTGGCCGCGTAGTACTGACGGGTCTGCTCCCGAGACTTCTCCTGGTTAGCCGCATAACGCTGGCGGCGGTACTCCTGAAGCTTCTCCGGATTGGCCGCGCGGTACTGGCGGGCATACTCCCGGGCCTTCTCCCGGCGCTCCTCGAGCTTGGCGTACACGTCGTAGGACTCGCTCATGTCCTGCTCCCTGCGTCTTGCTCCTGGCTGGCTGCCCGCCTCGCCCGGTACTCGGCCAGGGCCTCGACGATGATGGCGCGGACGGGGCGGCCTGCCTGCCTGGCGTACGCCTCCAGCCAGGCGCGGTCGTCTTTGGGCGGCCGGATGGAGATCGGGTTCTGCGCGTGGCGGTCAGGCATGGCCGGCGCTGTCCTGGGCGGCGGCGAGAGGAGCCCTCCAGTCCCAGCCGAGCCACTCCCAGTCGCCGACTCGGCGGAACCCCATGTCACCCAGGGTCTCATCAGCGGCATCAGTGGCGAACTCGCCAGACGGCCACTGGAAATCCTTGCCGGCGACCGTGCGGCCCTCGGCGTCCTCGACGGCGATGCCGGATGGTGCCCAGGCACCGTCATCCCCGGTGTCGGGGTCGGGTCCGGGGTGCCCGGTGCTGTCGTGGGCAAATGCGGCATAAGTCTGGGTTGTGGTCCGGGTGACTCGTCCAGTCATCTCGTGCTCCCTCTCTAGGTGGTAGCTCCACCGTAGCTCCACTTAGCCAGCACGTCAAGGGGTCTTCGCCGCGGCGGCCTTGCGGGCGCGTTGCCGGCGACGCCGGACGGCACCCGGCGACACGCCATCGCGCGCCGCCTCCGCCTCGACGGACAGCTTGTCCTCTGGCGGCGACGGCCTGTCGCCCGTGTCGCCCCCTGTCGCGGCCGGTGTCGCGGCTGCGGGCGGGAAGCGCCCGGCGATGGCCAGCGCCGGGTCGGCCTCGCCCGTCCACGCCGCCCACCGCATGACACGCAGCGACAACGCCGGATGCCACAGCCAGCGTGTCGCCCCCAGCCGGACAGCGTGCGTCTCGATCAGCCCCCGCGCCTTCAGCGCGTCACGGGACACCCGGCGGCTGTGGACCGACCACAGCCACGGCGAGATCGCGGACATCAGCCCGAACGTCACCGCCGCGACATCCGGGCGCCAGCCGGGGAGCATGAAATGGCTGTAGTTCAGCGTGCCGATGAGCAGCGCCATGCCGTAGGCGGCCAGCCTCAGCCGCAGCGCCGGGTCGTCGGCGAGCTGCGCCAGGTGCGACATCCACGCCAGGTAGATCGCGATGGACTCCAGGGCGAGCGCGACCAGGACCGCCTGGGCGGCCGTGAGGTGGGCACGCCAGAACCCGAGCTGGGCGCCGGTCGCGACAGCGTTGACCAGGACGATCGGGACGGCGGCCAGCCAGCCGCGGTGCGCGGCCACGGCGTGCCGCCAGCGTCCGGATTCGTCCCGCTGCGGCCACGGCGACACCGGGCCGCCCTGCATGGCGGCCGGGATGACGAACGGCACCAGCGCGGGCGCGTGCCCGTTGGCGACGATCTCGCCGGTGACCGGCGGAGAGTGTCTTCCCATGATGGTCATGCTGTCCCCTGGTCGCGGTTGTCGCGGGGTAGTTGCGTGAACGTAACCTGCTGCCGCATGATGGCGGCGAGCTGGTCCGGGGTGACGTTCAGGTACACGCGGGGCGGCTCGATCGCGGGCAGCGGCGCGGCGGCAACAGCCTCCGGGACAGGCTCCGCGTCCAGGACCTGTACCCGGTCAGCGCGGCGGGCCAGCAGCTCCGGGTTACGGTGACGGTGCGCCACCCACAGCACCACCAGCCACGCGCCCGCGCCGGCGGCCACGGCCAGCGCGGCGATCACCGCGTACGCAAGCATGGTGATCGCCAGCGACACATGCCCCGACACCTGATGCCACGCCAGCGCGAGCGTCCCGAACGCGAACAGCACCGCGGCGGTACCCGCCGAGACGCCTGCCAGCGGCGAGAATCCCGCCAGCAGGCCGCGGTGGTGCGTCCCGGTCTCCTTCATCAGTTACCTCCGGTGCGGAGGTACGATGGGCATGTACGGAAGATGCGGCAGGTCGTGCCGTAGGTGCTGAACCTGGCGCCGATGCCTGCGGAGCTGGCGTAAGACACGGGGTTAACTCTCTGTGCGGTCGGCGGTGAAACAGGAACCCCGGCTTGTGAGGGCCGGGATCCCCGTCGTTCACGGCGGGGAGTAGTCAACGCCTGCTCCTGTCCTTCTTGCGCTTGCGGGCCGTCATTTCCTCTCTGTGGTGACCTCCCCGGCCTATCCGGGGAGGCGATCCCTACGCGCGCGCGCGTGCGCGCGCGCGAGGGACACGCATCACCTGCATCACTTCCGCAGGTCAGCGGGCATGTGATGACGGCCGGGCTGGCGGTGGGAAAAGTCACTGGCCATCCTCGGGGCTCACATGCCCGCCGTCGCCTGCCGGGCCCGTGCAGGCCAGGTCCAGGTGCAGCCGGGCCAGCGCGATCAGGTCGCCCAGGGTGCGCTTGGCGTCCGACTGGATCTCCTCATCGACGACCCAGGCCAGCCGCCCGGCTTCCTCGAAATGCTCTGCCGGGGTCATGAAGAACTCCCGGACGGGGGCGGGATGCCGCCTGATCCACCGCCGCGTGATTACGTTCATGGCTTTCTCATTCCTCGTCCAGGTCTTCGGTTGAGCGTTCGGCGATCACCCGGTGCACCTCGGCCGGGTCGAGCCACGGCGTGCCGGACGAATTCACCGTCCGCACGTCCAGGCCGCGCAGGTCGGCCGCCAGCTGCTTCGCCGTCATCCGCTGGTAGCGGGACCACGCCGGGGCCAGGCCGCGCAGCAGCCCGACGACGTCGCGGAGCTTGACCCGCCCGGTGTCCAGCACCTCGGCCAGGTCCTCGAGCAGGTCCCGGGACTCGAGCACCGGCCGCGGCCTGCCGCCCTGCACCGGCGTGCCCGGCGCCACGTTCGCGGCCGCGCGGGCGATCACCTCCGCCGCCGCGTCGAACCCCGTGTCGTCGTTCACCTCGACGAAATACCAGCGCAGCAGCTCAAACTGGGCCTCGGACACGCCCGTGACCAGCGCCGTGCCGCGATCCCGGCCCGGGCGCAGCTCCGTCGCGCGGATCCCCGCGGCGAAACTGCCGTCGCCCAGGAAGCCGTCATTGGACCGCCACGACTTGACATAGAAGCAGCAGTTCACGCTGACCAGCTCGACGATCTTCGGCGGGATCGCGTCCTTCCGCGACGACTGGGTGTCGAACCCGAGCCAGATGCCGGTCTTGCGGGCCCGGCGCATCGTCTTAGCGGCCAGGTCGGCGGCCAGCTGGCCGTGCTCGCCGTGGCCGAACAACTCGTGGACTTCGCTGAACAGCGCCAGCTTCGGCCGCAGGTCCGGGTACTGCAGGGCCAGGCCGCGGGTCAGCTTCTTCGCGCCCAGGTCGGCCAGCCGCCCCTCGCGGCGCCCGACCTCCTCGTACAGCTCCGCCAGGCTGGCCACCGCAGCGGCGACGTGCTCGTCCTCGGCGCCGCGGACGTACCGGGCCAGCCGCGGCGCGTAGGCGTCGAAGTCGCCGTTGCTGGCCAGGACATGCACCCACAGCTCGGCGAGCGGGTCCAGGGCGGCGCCCAGCATCACCACCCGGCACGCGTTCGACTTGCCCTGGCCTTGCATCCCGCCTGCGACGAAGTTGTTCGCCACGACCGGGACGATGATCGCGTCGCCGCGGGGAGAGACGCCCGCAGGGACGCCGGAGAACACGTCGGCGGTGCCCTCGTGCAGCAGCGGGTACTCCGGCGCCGGCCTGGACAGGACGCCCCGGTCGGCGATCCACACCGCCACCGTCCCGGCCGGGCCGGCCCCGGACTTCTCCGCGTCCGACGGCCACACCTCGACCTCGGCCCGGTGCACATTGCGGGCCAGCACCGGCCGCTGGTCGGCGACCTGCCCGGCGGTGACGCCGAGCGGCAGGCTGAATACCGCCGAGTAGCCGCGGCCGTCCCGGACCGGCAGGGTGTGGAACACCGGCCGCCAGTCGTTCCTGAACGCGGCCTTCAGCGCCGGGTTGGGCAGGTGCTGCAGGGCCAGGACGATCGTGTCGGCCGTCACGACCAGGCCGGGATCCTCGCCGTCGTCTTTCCCGGCGACCGACCAGGCGGTCAGCGACGCGTTCGCGTAGGACCGGCCGGCCAGGTACAGCACCAGCAGCACGATCCACGGTGCCGCCAGCAGGAACGGACCCCACGCCACGCTGAACGCGATCGTCACCCACGCCGTGAACTGCGCGACGGCCCTGACCGGCGCCCCGGCTTCTTTCATGTCCCGGCTGCCGATGGCCATCAGCACGCCGGCGACGACGAGGATCCCGAGGAACCCGGCCGCGATCCCCGGAAGCGCCTTGAACACCTTCAGCGGCAGCTCGACGAGATCCGCGCGGCGCGCGTGCCGGTCCTTCAGGAACTTCACCCGCTGCGCGTCCCACGCCAGGGCGGCCTCGTGGTCCCCGGCGGCCTCGGCCGAGCGGATCGACCGCTCGTACCGCGCGGTGCTGCGGGACTCCCACACGCGGCGGGTGATCACCGCGGCGCCGATGCCGATGTAGGCGATGTTCCGGCCGGCGGCGCGGGTGCGGTCGTGCCGGACCGCCGCGGTGATGACGCGGGCGGCCTGCCGCGGCACGGCGCGCGCGGGCTCGCTGACTACCTGGCCCTCGAGGACAGGCGGGTCGCGGCGGGCGGGAAGGTTCACGCCGTCACCCCCCGCCGGGAGCGGAGAGGAAGCAGCCGCTCCCGGCGGGGAACGGTCACGCGGCCAGCGGATCCGGCCCCAGGCCGCGGACGGCGGCCTCGGCCTCGACCGCCCTGCGGACCTCGGCGCACCGGCGGAAGTACGGCGTCACCTCCGGCGGGGGCAGCGGGTCCGCGTCGCTGACAGCGGGCTGTGTTACGTTGGGCATGGCTGCAAGGCCTTCCATGGGGATCGGAACGATCGCAGAGGGCGCTCCCGTGTACGGCGGGGGCGCCTTCGTCGTGTGCGGCGGTCATCTAGGCCACCGCCTTCTCGGCGGCGCGGGCGCGGACCTCGGACTCCCGGTAGCGGAGCCGGCCGCCCATCGTCCACTGCGCGCCGATCAGGCCGCGCCTGTGCCAGCGGCGCAGGGTCTTGCTCTTGACTACTCCCAGCCCTGAAGGGCGGGGATTCCAGCCGTCACCAGCTGGGGTTCCTGTTTCACCGGGACCTGCGCCCCGGGATTCCCCGGGCCGTCTGACGGTCCCTCCGCAGGCATCGCCCGGGTTGCTCCGGGCTACGGCTCGACCAGCCGCATCTATGGAACTCATGCCAGCACCGTAACCCATGCCCAACACTGGTGGCAAGAGAGCTGCTAATCTACACTTGGCCGCGTGACGGGCTACGTGAAAGGCATGACCCCCGAGGGCGAGATGACTCACATCCGCGAAGCGTTCGCTCAGGCCACCGCCGCGATCTACGCATGGCCCGACGCCGCCGAGGCCCGCGACGCGGCCGACTCCCTGCAAGACCTGATCGGGGACCTGCGGAGGCAGGCGGCAGAATTCCGCGGCTACCTGGCCGCCTACCTGATGGATGCGCACGGGCTGACCGTTACCGAGCTGGCCGCGTTCCTGGGTGTCTCCCGGGCCCGCGCCAGCCAGATTATTTCCCTGGCCCGAGAGAAAGGCAATCCAGTGACCGAACCCCTGACCCTTCCCGAGCAGCCGCACGTGGCGCTCGCCGTCATCACCTCAGACCGGGGCGTGCTGATCGCGAAGCGGCGTGACGGCATCCCGCCGTGGACGTTCCTCGGCGGCGAGATCCGGTCCGGCGAGACCTCCGGGGATGCGCTGCGCCGCAAGGTGCAGGACGAGGCCGGCCTTGCCGTGACCTCGGTCCGTTTCATCGGCCGCCGCATCCACCCGAAGACCAGCCGCGTCATGGTCTACGGCCACGTCGAGACAGAGCCGGGCGAACCGCAGAACGGCGACCCTGACGACCTCGCCGAAGTCCGTTGGGCCGCCATCAACGAGACGCTAAACCTGATGCCGGACATGTACGGGCCGGTGCGGCAGTACCTGGACGAGATACAGCGCCAGCCGCAGGAATAACGCAGGCCGGGTATGGACCTGCCCGCTATCCGCGCCTACCGTCAGGATCGTGAGCAGATCGCGGTTCCCCTGGATCCTGGCCGGGATCCTGCTGTTCTCCTTCGCCGCCTGGGGCCTCACCGGCCTGGTCCTGGCCGCCGCCGGGTCGGCCGCCGCCTACGGTGCGTCGCTGCGGCTGCACCCCCGCATCCGCCACCGCAGGTGCGGGGGCACCGGCGAGGTCCGCGGCTCCGTGTTCACCTGGACGTTCCGCAAGTGCCCCCGCTGCGCCGGCGGGCGGCTGATCCGGTGGGGGGCCGGGCAGTGGGGCGCCCCCCACATCCGCGCCGAGAACACCAGGGGCAGGCAGGCCCGGGCTAAGGCGAGGCAGGAAAGGACGACGCGGTAAATGCCTGAGCGCTGGCGCAGCAACGCGGCGCGGGAACTGGTCGCCGCAGTCCGCAAGGCCGGCGGCACCGTGGAGCGAGCCGGTGTCGGGCGGATCAGGATCACGGGGCCGAAGGGCACCATCACGATTCATGAGCCGTCCGGTGATACCCGCCGCGACCTGCGCCGGGAAGGCGCGGCCGGGAAGATCGCCGAGGCTACCGGCCTCGTGCTGTGAGCCCCGGAGCGGGCGCGGACAGCCACGTAAGAACGGCGTCGACAGGACCGGGCTGGCTGGGTCCTCACCCGTCGAAGTCGCCGCCGTCGCCCGCCCCGCACCCGGAGTTGCCTGCCCTCAACTCCGCATGCACGTACCGTGGGACGCATGGAGGGGACCGCCCAGACCCCGCGGCTGGCCGAGTACGAGCGCACGCACAGCATCTGCTGCGCCGGGGGTCACCATTACGCGTGGAAGCCGTCGCCCGGCGGCGATGAGCTGGCGGGTGAGCTGACGCACGGCCGCACCGAGGACGAGCTGGCCGCCAAGCTGGCCGCCGCGCCGGGCGGCTAGCGCACGGCGCGCATCCGGTCCACGGTGAGGGCGCAGCGAAACTCAGCGCGGGCCTGACCGGCTAGTCGGAGGTTGCGGCCCGTTGGCGAGCATCCGGTCCCGGGGGTCGAGATCGCTGGCAAGCCGCTGCCGCATGTTCCGCACCGCGCTCAGGGTGCGGCGCAGGACTGTCGCTACTTGCCGGGCGGTCAGGTCAGGCCGGGATGCTATCTCCAGCTCAACGCCTGTCCACTCCCGGCCATGGCGCTCGGCAGTCTCGCGCAGCTTATCGTTCAGCTTCTTCGCGTTGCGCCGCGTCATTGCCAGGTGCTCTTCCGGGTGAGCGTCCTTCCAGCGCCGGCTTTTCTCTTTGGCTTTTTCCGGGTTCCGGGCCCGGTAACGCAGGTCCTGTTCTCGCTTCCACTTCCGGCATTGATCGCACCTGCAGCCCCTCCCGTCATAGCTGTACCTGGTGCCGTGCTTAGCGGCATACATCTCGCGGCGCAGGCAGCCGCAGCTCTTCGTCGAGCCGTCACGCAAGGCACAGCCTGCGACCGACGTCTCGTTTCCGCAATCGCAGGCACAACGCCAGTAGGCGTGGCCGCCGCTACTCTCCCTCGGCGCGCGGTCACGCTCAAGGACGGTCAGGCGGCCGAAACTCCGCCCGGTCAGGTCTTCAGTCCGCTGCTGCATAGCGGATTAAAGGCTGCCGGCGGCAGGGCTGGTGATCAGTCCGCTTAGTGTAGTCTCTTCATGCATGTCTGCGGTGAGCCTGCCGATGATGTCGAGCATGTCGCCGATCGCCGCCCCGGCCTCACTGTCATAGCCGTCGCGCATAGCCAGCGCGCGGGCCTGGGCGATGTCGCGGCGGTCACCATCGGAGAGGATGGGCGCGACCGTGGCGGCGGGCTGGCCGTGGCGGGTGATGACGGTGGCCTGCCCCGTGTAGCGGGCACGGTCGATGATGTCGCCGAACTTGGCCCGGGCCTTGTCGATGCTTATTCGCTTCATGCACGAATCATACATGTTATTAATGTTGTTAAGCAAGAGGCGTCTTGCCAAGCTGCTGGCCAAGCTGGCCGCCGCGCCGGGCGGCTAGACGGCAGGCCTGCGGGAGGTGTCATGACGTGCCCCGTCTGCACTGACGGATACTTCTGGGTGCAGGTCGGCTTGGACGCCTCATCGCCGACGGGGGTCGGCGTGCAGTATGCATGCTGGCACGGGCTGGAGGTAGAACCTCCGGAGTGGTCAGTTCAGGCGGCTAGCCGCCGCCGACTGCGTGCAGGCGGCACCGCGCGGCCTTGCACGCCTCGTAGCCCTCGCGCCACGCCGCGGCGCGCTCCTCGGCCATGACCGCCTCGTCGAACGACAGCCGGCGCAGGGTATCGCCCAGGTTCTCCAGCACGGACAGGCACAGCCGGGCCATCGCCAGCGCGGCGTCATCGCCCGGCCGGGAGGCCAGCTCGGTCACCGCCAGGCCGACGGCCTGCGCCGCGACGTCCATCGCGCGCTGGGCGCCCGCCCAGCCGGACGCCCTCGGGTCGGGTCTCCTGCCCTCCGATGCCGGCGGCTCCGTGCCGTCCGCGCTGACGCGCGCAGGTTCGGCCATCGTCATTGCCCTCCCAGGCCAGGCCCGCCCGGGGGAACCCAGGCCGATCACTCCGCAGCGGGCGCGTCTCGTCTCACGTTGTGACAATCCCCTCGGTAATCGTCCTACGCGATGCACGTGCACGTGCGCAAGCGGTACGCGGGTTTGCATACGGTAACCGTGACGGCTGTCACGGACAGATCGTCGCATAAGCCGCGGGCCCGCGGCGCAGCCGGGACGTTACGCGCCGGTAGCGCCCGTGCCGGAGTTGCCGGCCCGGGCGTCGGCGCGGCGGCGCAGCTCCGCGATGAACCACACCCGGTCGTCAATGTCGAACCGGGCGCCGATGCCGTCCCACGCCATCGCGTCACCGGGAGCGCCGGGGAACATCTGGGCGCCGGTCGGGTCCAGGATGCCCTGGCCGGCGAGGGCGACGCGCCGCTCGTTGATCTCCTTGTACCAGGGCCGGTTAGAGGCGGCGCGGTCGCGGGTCATCGGGGGGTCCTCATGCGGTGCCGGGCCGGCCGGGTCGGCGGCGGTAAGCACCGGGACCAGGGCGTTGTGCCGGAGATGCGCGACGTCGACCATCGATTCGTGGGTCACCAGGTAGGCCGTGGCGAGTTGCCGCAGCCTGGGCTCAGGGAAGTTATCCCGGTAAGGATGCTCGATGTCGGCGAGGATCCTGGTGTTCGGGTTGCCGCTAGGGGTCAGGGGGAGCCGGGCTAGGGCGAACGCGGGCAAGTGGGTATAGCCGAGTTCGGTGCGGCGCTGGGCCAGGAGCACGCCGAGCAGCCGCCGCCCTTCGCGGGGTGCCTTCTCGATGGGCCGCGGGTCTGATGCCATCGTGTCCCCTTCGTGCCGGGAGGTACCGCCCCGTACCTGACTGTCCATGACGATGAGGTTGCCGTCAAGCAACCGATCCTACCGAGGAAAGAGCCAGCGTAAACCGCATCCCTCAAACTTCCTTCTAAGTTTCCGCCGTGTCCCGATGTCGAATTTTCCTTGAAGGTGATTTGACGACATCTCCAGGTACGGTCTACTGTCGTCACATGCCAGACATCCCGGCGGCCCTGCCGGACAAGGTGAAGATCCGCGCGCTGATCAGGGAGCGCGGATACAGGATCACCGACCTAGCCCGCAAGATCGGCTGCCCGCCGTCGAGCATCTACGACCTCACCGGCCGCAACACGCCGCTGCCGCGAAGCGTCGCGCTCCTGAGCCAGGTCGCCCGCATCCTGTCGACGCCGGCGAAGACCGTCCGGGTCAGCGACATCAGCGACTGGACCGGCGACGACGAGAGCGAACCGGAGCCGAAGGTCCCGGCCGCCTGAGACACGAAAAAAAGGGGCGCCGCTGTGAACGGCGCCCCACGGGAAGCGGGACCATCCCGCTGCCCAGAGTAACAACAGATGAAGGGACCAGCCCTCAGTGACATCCTCTAAGCCCCGCAAGCGCCCCCGCTTCAACGGCAGCCCCAGCGACCACGCGCCCACCGAGCAGTGGCTCAGCCAGCTCCGCACCGGCGACGTGGACGGCGCCACGTACAAGTGGGGCGGCGCGAACGATATCGGCGTCATGGCCATCGCCATCGGCCCCGCCGGGCCCGCGCCACTCGCCATCGGCCCCGCGCCGCTCGACGGCTACCGGCCCGCCCCCGCCTCGTTCCCCGCACTGCCAGCCGCACCCGGACCCGAACCGCTGCCCGGCTGGGAACGGGACCTCCTGGACGAACAGGCCCGGCAGATGGCCCTCCCCGTGCTCCGGGACGTCCCGGTCACCGAGCGCGCCGTCATCGGCGACGAACTCCGCCTCCCCGTCATCTGGTGCGAGATGCCCCGCTGCATCAGCTGGCACCTCGACCGGGAATCAGCCGGCGAGCGCGACGCCCGCGCCCGCGCCGCCGCCGCCGGGTGGCGCACCGACGCCCTCGGCCGGCTCGCCTGCCCGCCCTGCCAGCAGTCCCGCTCCGACTACCGGACCCCGCAGCCCGTCGCCTGGCACCACCCCGAAGTGCGCCGCCGCTGGCACGCCCGCGAGCGCCTGGACGAGACCGACGCCTTCAGGCTCGGCGTCGAAGCCGAACTCGGCCGCCGCGTCAGCTACGAAGACCCGTCCCTGGCCCGCGCCATCGCCGGTGCCACGTTCCGGCACCACAGGACGGTGACGCGATGACCGTCACAGATGAGGAGGCTGCGGCGCTGGCCCGGGACGAGGCCGCCGTGGCACTCGCCCGGGAAACCACCGCCCTGCTCGCCGAGGCCGTCGCCGAGCTCGGCGAGGTCGCCGCCCGGCTCGACGCCGCCGCCGAACGGGCCGACGACAAGCTCGCCGGCGGGACGGCGCCGAAGCCCGTGGCGTACGAGCTGATCGCCGCGACCCGGCTCACCGCCGCGGCCGCCCGCGGACAGGCGGCGCCGCCATGAGCGGCCACGGCGATATATGCCGCGCAGTGAGCCAGCGCGGCAGCGCGGTGACCGCGTATATCGGCGGGAGCGCCGTCCTGGCGATCCCGAAGCGCGACGGCGATTTCATCTGCACTCAGGACACCGGCCACGAGAAGAGCCACGCGTCGTGCGACGGCCGGGGTCACATCCTGGCCCGGTGGCAGCGATCATCCGCCGAGCGCTACTGGCAGCCCGGCGACTGCGCGGACTGTGATCACGAACACCTGCCGGGGGTGACGCCGTTATGTGGACCGACATTACGCCCTGGGACCCCGGGCCCGCGGCCCCCGACCCGCTGCGGGTCAAGATCCTCGGCGGCCTCGCCTACAGCGCCCTCGACCTCCGCGAGCGCATCGCCGGCGACTGCGCCGACTGCGGCGCGGAACTCTGCCCCGACCACGCCGAGGCCGCCGAGCTCGCCGACGGGTTCGAGAACGCCTACATGCAGGTCGCGGCCGGCAGCACCGCATGGTGCGACCTCGCGGTCAAGCTGATATCGGAGATGAACTGATGACCAGGTTCATCACGCCAGAGGGCCAGAAGGTCATCAAGTGGGACCCGGGCGACCCCGTCGACTGGACCACGCCCAGCACCGGCGACGGCATCAGCCACGAGTACTGCGGCAACTGCGGCCTGGACCTCCCCTGCGGCTGCCCGCGCGACGAGCACTTCGACGGCGATGCCGGCGCGCTCCCCGTCCAGCGCCGCGACGACCCGCCCATTCCCTGCTCGTACAAAGGGCCGATCCCGTGACCGGGTGGGTTATCGAGGGCGTCGTCAGGTGCCCCGGCGACTGCGGCCTGTACTTCGACTTCAACGGCACCCCGCAAGACCTGCGGAAATTCATCAGCGAGCACGACTGCGCCTCCGCGCAGACGGGGGAGAAGTTCAGATGACCGACCTCGACACCTACCAGCCCGCCGCCGTCGCCGGATACCAGCCCGGCATCATCATGACACCGGAGGCCGCTAAGGCCCTGGACGAGCAGGTGCGACTGTGCACCGCCGCCGTCCTCCGCGAAGGCACCGACTACGGCGTCATCCCCGGCACCGGCGGCGAGAAGAGCCTGTGGCGCCCCGGCGCCCAGAAGCTCCTGCAATGGTTCGGGCTCGGCTACAGCTGCGAGCGCGTCGAAGTCGAGCGCGACGATGAGGGGCGCAAGCACGGCATCACCTACCGCGCCACCGTCGCCAGGCGGCTCCCCGACGGCACCCTCGACGTCAAGGCCACCTGCGAGGGAACCGCCGACTACGACGAGAGCAAGTTCTGCCAGTCCGCCGAAGAGGTCCAGCGCAAGGCCGAGGCCAAAGAGCGGATGTGGGCCGAGAAGGACAGGCGGGTGGCCAACCCGGCCAAATGGAAGAACCTCGGCGGGTACCGGGCGGACTGGAACGCGCTGATGAAACGGGCGCAGAAAAGAGCGATCGTCGGCGCCGTCGTCGACGCCACCGCCGCCGGGGGCATCTTCGCCGACCGGGAAGAGGACGACCACGCCCCCGTGACCGGGGACGACGGCCCGTCCTGGTACGAGCAGGCGCTCGAAGACGCGCTCACCTTCACCGAGCAGGAGGCCGGCCGGAAGCTCTTCGTCGAGGCTGCGCAAGCCGCCAGGGACGGACTGTGCACCCCGCGCCAGGCCAACCACATCCAGAACCGCATCACCCAGCGCGCCAGGCTGCTCGGGAAGGCCACCCCGGTCGACGCCGGGGATCTCTCCCGGCAGGCCGCCGCGCAGCCCGAGGACGCCTCTGGCCCGGCACCCTCGGGCCAGCCTGCCGGGAATGAGCCGGAGGCCGCGCCCGGGGACGGCCCCGGGTCCGTCAGCGACGCCCAGCTGACCAGGCTGCACACCGTGCTGACCGGGCTCGGCTTCGGCTCGCAGGACCGGGAGCACAAGCTCGTCATCGCCGAGACGATCACCGGGCACGACCCGCTGGAGGGCCCGTTCCCCGGCCGGTCGAGCAGGAACCTGTCGCTCGCCGAGGCGCGGAAGCTCATCGACACCCTCGACGGGTTCGTCAACAAGGAGACCGGCACCCCTGATCGCGACGCGCTCATCGCGTTCATGGCCGGGCGCGAGCAGGCGGGCGACGGCGATGACTGACGCGTCCGTGCTCGCCGAGCAGATCCTGCGGGACGCCGGCGACGAATGGGACCTCGACGAGGCCGTTGAGTCCATCGCCGTCAAGTACGTCCGGCACCTGGAGATCCTGTGCATCCAGCTAGCACAGGCGGTCGCCGCGCGCGACGTCATCGCCTGGGACATGCTCGGCACCTTCGTCAAGACCAGCGACGGGCACCGCGCACGTGTTGGCCAGGTCCAGATCGCCCGGTGGGAGAAGCAGCTAGGAGGCGGCGGTGACTGACGGCACGCGGATAGTGCTCGCCGACCCGGAGGGCTACCTCCTGGAGGAGATCGCGAACCCCGCGATGAAGCGCCTCGACGTGGCCAAGACCTACCGCCTGGTCCTGGCCAGCGGCGATGCGCCGCGGGTCAACTGGCGGACGGTCAACACGGCCGTCACCGGCCGCTGGTCTGAGTCCGCCCTGGACTGGATCAAGCGATTCGCATGGAAGACGGGGGCCGGCGATGGCTGACGACCCGTACGTCCGCGAGGTCGGGCGGCTGGAAGACGACCAGGGCCGCATCGTCATCGTCGGCACCGACTACGGCGGGGTGACGCTGAGGACCCTGCGCACGCGCACCAGCGGCGCGGTGGCGCTCAGCCCCGCCCTGGCCGAGGAGTTCGGCCAGCTGTACGTGTCCGCGTGCTGGGCGGCGGCCAGGGACGGCGAGCGGCTGCTGGCAGGTGCGCCGTGATCGCCGCCGTCGCCGTCCTGGCCGTCAGGGCCGTCCGCAGCGCCGCCGTGCGGGCACGGTGGGCGTGGCGCTGCCGCGGCAGGCCGCCCGTCCCCGGCGACGGCGAGGGGCTGACCCGCGAGGAGATCCGGGTCCTCGGCAACCTCGCCGCCGGCCGCGACGTGAGGAGCCGGACGTGACGCATATGCGGAGGGCAGCCCGCCGGTCGCAGGCCACGCAGCAGCAGGCGCTCGGCACGTGCCCCGGATGCGGGAAGCGCGCCTACACGTCCAGGGCCACCGCGAAAGCGGCCGCACGGCGGCTCTACCCCGGCGCCAGGATGCGCGCCTACAGCTGCCCCGGCACGCCCTGGTGGCACCTGACCTCGCAAGACGCCGAGCACACCGCCCGCATGCGCGAGAGGAGCCGGACGTGACCGGCCAGCCTCCCCAAGACTCCCGCCCCGGCTGCGCTCCCGCGACCCCATCGCTCCCGCAGCCGGGGCGGGTCACAAGCTGCCGGCCGGGGCCAGGGCTGAGCTCAGCACGGCCCCGGCCGGAAGGGGCGGCGACGCATGACTCCCGGCCAGCTCCGTGCCGCGCTCAGGCGCACCCTCCTGTCCTACGGCATCGACGACACGGAGTTCCTCGACGAGCTTTTCGGCATCGCTGACCATCATGCCGCGGAAGAGTCGGCAGCGGCTGCGGCCGGAAGGGGTGATGCACGTGACGACGTGGGGAGATGAGCCGGTCACGCCGCAGGACCGGCGGCCCGGCGGCGGCTGGCGGGAGGCGGCCCGCAGGCTGGCCGCCCGGCTGGGCGGAAGCGGCGCAGCGTAACAGATCGACCCGGACCCCGGTCCGGCATGGCAGGACGTGACAGAAACACTCCATTCGCGACCGCAGAGGGGCTCCGTAAATGACGGGTCAAGATGAACGGCTCAAGCCTCTTGAAACCCTGTATGACGGCCACAGGTTCCGGTCCCGGCGGGAGGCCAGGTGGGCAGTCTTCTTCAAGGAAGCGGGCATCCCGGCACAGTACGAGGAACAGGGATACGACCTCGGCGCTGCTGGCTGGTACCTGCCCGACTTCCGCATTAACAGCGGTACGCCCGCAGACCACTTCTTCGAGGTAAAGGGCGTCGCGCCCACCCGCGAGGAGCTGGCGAAGGCCGAAGCGCTCTGCGAGCAGTCCAAGTTGCCCGTCTACGTGTATTACGCAGAACCGCGCCTGCCGGCATCATCCAGCTTGACGTATATGACCGGGGAAATCTGGCTCAACTTCGTCGAGCAGACCTATATGGAGGGCCTGTGGCTTCCCGCTTCATCAGGCTCCTCATGGAGGCTGCCCCTGTCCGGCCTTCATCCCGAGTGGCCGGACAAATTCGAGCCAGCCGCATACAGGGCCCTTACCTGCAAAGGAAAGCCGTTCTCGCGTGCCCTGCCCCTATGGTGGACCGACTGCCCGCATTGTGGCCTAGTAGTCCCGAAGCTTCACGGTCAGGTCGGCTGCTGTCCCGCCCTCAGCGATGACGGCGAATTGCTTGATCCGCTGTACCCGCAGTTCAAAGCGCCTGCAAGATGCCTATGCCGCAGCCAGGTCAGAGCGCTTCGGCCGGTGAGGCGTGGATGACGTCCTTGAGCTGGTACTCAGCAAGCTGGATGGCGTCCGCCAGCATGGCGGCTACTGGATGGCCCGCTGCCCGGCTCGTGACCATGAGGACCGGGAAGCCAGCCTGTCCATTGCCAGGGGAACTGAGCAGCCCGTCGTCTTCAAATGCCACGCCAACTGCGATCGTGACGCGATCCTCGACGGCCTCGGCCTCACCCTCGCCGACGTCAGCAAGCCCCGCGAGCAGCATGACGGCGGTGCCGGGTGGACGCCGGCCGGGCCCGCGACCGCCGTCTACGACTACACCGACGAGCACGGCACGCTGCTCTTCCAGGTCTGCCGGACCGCAGGCAAGCAGTTCCCGCAGCGGCGGCCGGACCCGTCGGCAAAATCCGGGTGGGCGTGGAAGCTCGGCCGCACCAGGCGCGTGCCCTACCGGCTGCCGAAAGTCATCGCCGCCGCCGCCGCCGGCCGGCTCATTTACATCGCCGAGGGCGAGAAAGATGTCCACGCGATCGAGGCCGCCGGCGGCGTCGCCACCACCAGCCCGGGCGGCGCCGGTAAATGGCGCGACGATTACGACCGGTATTTCGTCGGCGCCGACGTCATCATCATCGCCGACCGCGACAAGGCCGGCCGCGCCCATGCCCGGACCGTCGAGGAGCACCTGCGGTCCGTCGCCCGCAGCGTCACCGTCTTCGAGGCGATCGAGGGCAAGGACGCATCCGACCACCTGGCCGGCGGGCACGGTCTCGCCGAGTTCGTCCCGGCGGGGACCGGGCAGCCGCCGCCTCCCGCGGAACTGTGGGACGGCGCCCGGATCCTCGACGGCGTGTACGCCTTCCTCGGCCGGTTCGTCGCCTACCCCTCCGAGGCCGCCCACGTCGCCCACGCCCTGTGGTGCGCCCACGCCCACTTCATGGACACCTGGGACTCCACCCCCCGCATCGCGTTCCTGTCCCCCGAGCCGGGATCGGGCAAGACGCGCGCCCTGGAGGCTACCGAGCTCCTCGTCCCCCGGCCCGTCGAGGCCATCAACACCACCCCCGCCTACCTGTTCCGCAAGGTCTCCGACCCGGACGGGGCGCCCACCATCCTCTACGACGAGATCGACACCCTGTTCGGCCCCAAGGCCAAGGACAACGAGGAGATCCGCGGCATGCTCAACGCCGGCCACCGCCGCGGCGCCATGGCCGGCCGGTGCGTCGTCAAGGGAAAGGTAGTGGAGACCGAGGAACTGCCCGCCTACTGCGCCGTCGCCATGGCCGGCCTCGGTGACCTCCCCGACACGCTGCTGTCCCGCTCCGCCATCATCCGCATGCGCCGCCGCGCGCCCGGCGAGACCGTCGAGCCGTTCCGCCGACGCGCCTGCAAGGCCGAGGGCCATGCCCTGGCCGCGCAGCTCGCCGCGTGGGCAGCCGCCGTATCACCGCAGATGGAGGGCGTGTGGCCGGAACTCCCGGACGGGATCGAGGACCGCGACGCCGACGTGTGGGAAGCGCTGATCGCGGTCGGCGACGCCGCCGGCGGCAACTGGGGCGAGCGTGCCCGTGCAGCGGCTGTAGCGCTTGTAGCGGACTCTAAGGCAGCCAGTCCCAGCCTCGGCATCCGGCTGCTCGCCGACCTCCGCGAGGTCTTCGGTGACGCCGAGGCCATGTCGGGCGAGGAGATCCTGGCCGCCCTCCATGCTCTTGAGGAAGCACCCTGGTCTGACCTGCGGGGAAAGCCGCTGAACGCCCGCGGGCTCGCCTCCCGGCTCCGCCAGTACGGGGTCAGGTCCGTCAACGTGCGCATCGGCGGCTCAGTCCCCAAGGGCTACCGCCGGGAGGATCTGCACGACCCGTGGTCCCGGTACCTGCCGCCTGTAGCGGATAAATCTTCTCAATCCGCTACAGGGTCCGCTCCATCCGCTACACAATCATCAAACGGCCAGCTCACATACCCCCTAGGGTATACAGATCAGGCTTCAGGACCGGCTACCTATAGTCCCGCTACATCCGCTACATGCAAGGTGTGCGGTCTCCCGCTCGATAAGGCGCTCGCCGCGATCGGCGATACCACTCATCCCGGCTGCGACCCGGCGCCATGGCCGGCCGGGACCATCGGCGAAGGAGCATCCGAATGAAAGACATCGTGACTGAGGTGCGGGCGGCGTTCACCGACCCGGTCAGCGACGAGGAATGCGAGCTGGTCATCCCGCCCGGCGGCCGGGTGTACCCGCGGCCCGGCGAGGCGAAGGCCGGCGTCGCCCACCCGGGGTGCCCGGCCATCGCGGACCTGGCCATCGGGCTGGACGCGTTCTGGTGCCCGAAATGTGGCTGGAACGGGCGCATCTCGGGTGCCTGGGCCGGTGACATGATCGCCGGCGCTGGGGAGGCGTAAGTGTTCCTGGCCAGCCAGCGGGCACTTGCCGCGGTCAGCCTTTGCGAGGTTACACGAGCCGCACAGAAGCTGGACGTCGCCGGGGAAGCCAAGTGTGATGAGCAGCCGGTAAAAGCGGTAACCGCTACGGCCGCCGTTTCGCCGATGCTGGGCACCGTCACCGTTCAGGTGGTCAATGGTCAGCAGCTCAGCATGGACCACGTGGCAGCCGGGACAGTTGCACCGGCCGCCGTATGCTTCGATCACCTGGGCGCGGTCCGCCCGCCGGGCGGCGGCTGCGTGTCCGGGGTTAGCTGCTTTCCAGGCTGCCGTGTACGCTGCCGCTTCGGCCGCTCCCCCCGGCCGCGCTCGCCACGCTTCCGACCTGGCCCGGTTTCTCGGGCCGCATTGCCAGCGTGCGTATCCCGGCGCCTTGGTGATATCGACACGGCCTTGGCAGCCGGAACACCAGGCTGTCCGCGCATCGCCGTCAATGTCGCTGAGCCGATGGCGCGTAGCATCATCAGTCAAGCCGCACCTCGCTGCGGTCAGGTCCCGGATTACGGCGTTGACGCGCCGCCGGGACCGCTTAGGTTTCCGATTATACCGGCCTGCCGGTGGAACGGGCGGGTGTCCGGCGCGTGGGCGCATGACGTGATCCGCGCGGCGGGGCAGGTGACCGCGTGACCGCTGTCCTGGCCGCCGCCCGCGCCGTCCTCTACGCCGTCCTCGGCACCGCCCTGGTCCTGGCCGCCGTCGCCGCGATGCTGTGGCCGGCGTACGGCCCGCAGGGGCTGTGGACGGTGGCGTGGCTGGGGGTCACGGCCGTGACGGTCGCGGGTTCCGGCGCGGCGCTGGAATGGCTCGGGAAACGACGCCGCGAAGGAAACGACGACAGGGAGTGACCATGTACGACGATGTAACCCCGCACAAGGTGATGCGCGAGACAGGCAGGTGGTTCCCCGCTGCAGTCGTGGCGGTGGCCGCGCTGCTGGTCATTGGCCTCGGCGTGACGCTGGCCTGCTGGCAGGCGGGATGGTGGTTCGCCGCGCACAACGTGAGCCGGCAGAACCAGCTCTACCAGGGCAGCTACGCCGTCCAGCAGGCCGACACCGACGCGATGCAGCGGGCGATCGGCGCGATCCCGTCGGCCGCGGGCAAGGCGCAGGCGAACGCCGACGCGCAGGAGGCGTGCATCTACGCCGCGAAGATCACGATCATGCCCCCGGCCGACAAGGGCTGGGTGGCGCAGAACTGCCTGGCCGGGGCGGTCGCCCCGGGTAGCCAGTACGCGAAGTAGCCGCCCGCAGCCAGGCAATCCGACACGAAAGAGGGTAGATCATGAAACTGCCAGCCAGGAAGTACCTCGCCGCCGCCGGCCTCGCCGCCGCGGTCACCGTCTCCGTCGCCGCCTGCACGCAGGCGCAGGACTCCGGGGCCGCCAGCGAGGCGGTCCAGTCGAACCAGATCCAGGGCCACTACCAGGCCGTCCAGCCGCCCTACGAGGCAACGGGCGTATCCGAGTACCGGGCGAACCTGAACGCCGCCGAGGCCACCCAGACCCTCGGCATCAACACGACGAGCTTCTTCTTCAACCTCGGCCAGGCCGCCCCGTTCTTCTCCTGCCCGTCGCACGGCGGCGCGGTGCCGAACACGGCGCAGCTGACCAACCCGAGCCAGATCCAGCCGGACCCGAACCAGAGCGCCGGGTCGGTGGTGATCGGGAACATGGACCCGAACGGCGTCTACTCGCCCACGTCCTCGTCGGGGACGTACGTGATGTGCGTGAACAGCGGGGGACAGGAATACCTCGTGTACTGGGAAGGCGACGTCCTGCAGGTCAACGGGAACGCCGCGTGGGACCAGTCGCTGAACGGCGGCAAGGGCGGCGTCCGGGTCACCGGGGCCCCGCAGATGCCCGTCTGCCGCATCGGCCAGTACCACGGCAAGCCCGCGACCCTCTGCACGAAGTAGGGATCACCGCGATGGGTGACATGCTGCTGAACGGCCGGGCGGCCACCTGGTGGGAGCTCGCCGCGATCAGGCACGGCTGCCGCAGGTGGTTCCGGCCGTGAGCACGCCGCTGCGGGAGGGCTGCGGGACGTACCTGGGCCTGCGGCTGCACCAGGCGGCCGGTGAGCAGCCGTGCTCGCTGTGCCTGCGGGAGGAGGCGTACCGCCGGGTGGAGGCCGAGGGGATCCCGTTCCGGCTGCCGCGCCCTGTACCGGCTGCGCGCGGCCCGGAGGTGGCCGCTGCGGCGGGCGGCGCGGGAGGCGGGGTGTCGGTGACGACGGTGATGCGGGCGGAGCAGGGCCGCAATGTGGGGCTGGCGTCCGCGTACGGCACGACCGTCGGCGCGCTGCCCGGCGGGGAGGTGCGGGGTGGCTGAGCCGTACTACGCCGACGAGCACGTAACGCTGTATCACGGCGACTGCCGGGACATCCTGGCGGAAGTCGGCAGCGTGGATATCGTCGTCACCGATCCGCCTTACAGCACGGGCCGCAGCGAATCCGAGTTCGCCGCCACCGGCAATATCGCGGTTGCCCTGCACATGGCAAGCGAGCTCGCCCCCGTAATGGCCGTGTTCGGCACGTCATCCGGCCGCGGGATCGAGTTCGTGCGCTCATCGGTGCGCAAGCTGCCGCATAACCGGACCCTGGCGTGGCACCGGGCATACGTGAACTCGCCCGCAGCTGGACCCTGGCGCTGGGACCTCGTGCTCATCCACGTATTCGGCCGGGGCAGCTTCGGCCGACCGGAGTCGAGTTCGCTCATTCAGACGGACGGCACGAAATCCCTGGCGCTGGAGACCGGCCACAGGTCACCTGTCCCCGTGCGCGTCATGGGCTGGATTTCGGCATCGAGATCGAGGAGCGGTACTGCGAGATCATCGCGCGTCGTCTCTCGCAGGGAACCCTCGACTTCGACCCGATCGGCGATGAGGCCGCGTGACCGCAACGCTGACAGCAACCGCGGGCGCGGACACCAGCGGACAGCGGCGGACTCCCGTGCCCGTGACCTGGGGACCACATAGGATGCTCGATAAGTGCTCTGACGGTGCGTGAACACCGCCAGAGCTTGCCGAACCTGATAAGGCCAGGTCGACATGAGCAATGCTACAAACCAGCACACCGCGCTCTACCGCATCTGGGGCGAGGCGGATCTGCTGCTCTACATCGGGATCAGCAACAGCTTCGGTAAACGGTGGAAAGATCACGCCAAGCGCCAGCCCTGGTGGGACGAGATGCGACGGCTGTCCGCCGATGCGTGGTATGACTCGCGGCCGGAGGCGGAGGCGGCCGAGGAAGCCGCGATCAAGGCCGAGGGGCCGAAGTACAACAAGGTGCACGCGGTCCCGGCCGCCCGCGCAGTCCAGCCCCGGCCGCGGAGGCGCCTGCCATCGACGGCGCATCCTCCGGCGCCGTTCCGCGACTGTCACTGCCGCGACCCGCAGACTGGCAAGACGCTTCACCGCAAATGCCCGAGGCTGGCCGAGCCGGATCACGGCGCCTGGTATGTGCGGTACGCGATCCCGAAGGACGCTCTCGACTGGGATCCGGCCAGGAAGCGCAACCAGCGTCAGATCGGGCCATTCGCGTCGAAGCGGGCAGCTGCGGATGAGCTAGCGGCGGTGCTCCACGACTACATGCGGGCAGGCTTGCCGCAATGTCCCACCTAAGCGGCGGCTGGACGGTGAAACAGGAAGATCCGGGGCGCGAGCCCCGGATTCCCCGGCCTGCAGGCTGGGGAGGATGTCAAAACAGCGGCCTGCTCAGATCACTAAAAGAGCCCGGCACGCAAAAACAGGGCCCATCGCACATGACGTGCGATGGGCCCTGTTCTGAACTTCCCCGGCGAGTCTACGTAACCGCTGCCCGGCCACCAGCGCGGCCCAGGTCTGTTTCCGCCGTCTTCGGTGAGCCCGAAGAACTTCTGCACCTGCAGCAGCCCGGTCCGGGCCGCCTGCCCGAAGTTCCCGTCGGCCTTCACCGCGGACGCCCCGGGCAGGCGGTTGATGTCGCCGACGACCTTGACCAGGGCCTGCATGCGGTGCACGAACTGCACGGTCCCGGGGTGGTCCCGGTTGCCCTGCTGCAGGGCGGGGAGTGAGTTCACGAGCGTCTCCGTCCAGTTCACTGCGGGCTTGCCGCCGTACGCCAGCGCCGTGAGCTCGTCGATCGAGCCGTGGAACACCGAGCAGTCGGCGGTGCCGACGCCGGGCACCCGGAAGTTGTCGGCGAACTGCCACAGCAGGTGCGGCTCGGGCGGCTCGGCCGTCCCGTAGGACGCGACCCAGTCGACCGGGGCCAGGCCGTGGTCGCGGGCGAAGAACCGCCCGGAGTAGCTCCCGAGCGGCACCGCCCCCAGTATGCTGACTACCTCAGTGGTCCAGGTGTTCCACGTGCGCCGCAGGTTGCCGGCGCCTTCCTCGATGTCGGCGATGTAGTACTCCCCGGCGCGGGGCGCCCCGATCAGGCGGCAGAATTCCCGGGCCTGCGCGGCGACGTCCTGCCCGGCGACGACGTACTGGTAGATGCCGAGGAACTTGATGCCGCCGGAGTGCAGCAGGTCCCGGCGCCTGCCGCCGCGCCAGGCGCGGTCGTCGTGCTGCACTCCGTAGGCGGCGCGGATGATGACGGCCCTGGACCAGGCGAGGTACATGGCGTCGTTGATGTCCGGCTCAAATTCAGAGATATCCGCGAGCAGGGTGATGCCGGGCAGGATGACCGCGGGGTGGGCGGCGGCCAGCGGGCCCGGGGGCGGCGGCAGCTCGGCCGGCGCGGCGCCCGCCCGGAACATGACCGGCCAGTTCCGCCGTGACGTTGCCATCGCGTGTCTCCGTTTCCACGGGTGGCCCCGCATCAGGCAGGCCGGGCTCATGTTGGTGCAGCCGACCGGTTTGCCGCAGCAGCCGGTGTCCCGCGCCCACTCCGGCCCGAACCCGAAGCTCACGGCAGCCTCCCGGTGCGCGCCGGCGTATGATGTGCCATCCGGGGAGGCAGGGCCGGCCATGGCGATGTGACGTCATGCCGTGCGGCCGGATCAGAGTGGGTGAGAGACCCGCTCCTGCCACGGGCCGGCTTGCCGCCGCCTCCCCGGGGCCCTAACGGCTGGGGCTGCTGCCCGTGGTATCCGAGGTCGCCGGGCTGATCGCCGGCCGGCTGCCAGTTGTCCCGGCACCACCGGCACATCTTGGTGTCCGGGTCCAGGCCGGCGGGCGCGGTCATCGCGTCGGTGTGCCAGCCGCAGGTCCAGCAGAAACCGGGCCGGTTAGCTTGCGGCGCGCGGGACTGGCCAGCCTCGGTCACGGCGGCATTGCCTGCATATGCGGAACTCCCTGCGATCACGCC
>WNGN01000310.1_pt1 | contig 29143 bp, 32 predicted proteins | sample 5400561 | NCBI WGS metagenome assembly WNGN01 (sample SAMN13153379, study PRJNA577476) | soil metagenome | isolation source: 115 cm soil or saprolite under Garry oak tree replicate 2 | place: USA:California | collected 2016-06-15 | reverse complement strand
TTCCCTTCTATGGCCGATGCTGCAGCTGTTGCAGGGGATGAGAGATAGATCTTGGAGGTTATTGCGCCCATCCGGCCAATGTAGTTTCGGGGTGATGATGATATGCAGACCTCGTTATCTCCTAAGACTCCAAGATGTGTTCCTACACAGGCGCCGCAGGTGGCGTTGGTGAAGACTGCTCCTGACTGGAGAAATATTTCCGCTAGTCCGTTCTTGATCGCTTGTTCGAAAACATTCCTAGATGCCGGGGTGATGATGCATCTCGTCCCTGACTTCACCTTGTGACCCTTCAGGATCTTGGCTGTGACGGCAAGATCTTCGTAGCGCCCGTTTGTAGAGGATCCGATGAAGGCTTCGTCGATCGTCGTGCCTTCTAGCTCTCCGACTTCCTTTACCTTGTCAACATTTCCAGGCTCTGCAACTTCAGGCCCGAGCTTTCCAAGGTCAATATCGTACTCATCCTTGTAGCTAGCTTTGGGGCCGGCGTGAATCTCGTACATTGGTTTGCGATTTACTGACTTGAAGTATTCCTCTGTTGAGGCGTCTACTTCGAAGATGGAGAGTTTGCATCCACACTCCATAGAATTGTTGCTGATACAGGCTCGGGACGACATGGAGAGATCTTTTGCTGCGGGACCTTTCCATTCTATAGACCGATAGTTGCCTCCATCTTCCCCTACTGTTGCGATGAAATGAGAAATTACATCACGGGCAAAGACTCCCTTCTTGAACTGGCCGGTCAGGTTGACTTTGAGTGACTCTGGGACTTTCACCCAGAGCTTTCCAGAGGCCCATACTGCAGCCATCTCCGAGCTACCGATTCCCGTGGCAAAGGCACCGACGGCTCCACCCTGACAGGTATGGGAGTCGGCTCCGAACAGGACCATTCCCGGGACGATATGGTTCTCGAGAAGATGCTGGTGAGAAATGCTGCCTTCTACAAGCCGTACGCCATACTTCTTGACGAACTCTCTCATTAGATGATGCAGATTGGCGACCTTCTCATCAGGAGCGGGGAACGAATGATCAATCACGAGATGGATCTTGGACGGATCCCAGACTTTCGGGACGCCCATCTCGCCGAAGACTTTGATCGCGAGGGGTCCAGTGCTGTCTTGAGCCATAGCGAGGTCAGCGGGAATTACAGTAATGTCTCCCGGGTGATGGGCCCTCTCTCCACCATTGGCTCGGACGCTAATGATCTTCTCTGCAAAGGTCAGTGAATCATCGGTTAGGATACCTTGACGCAACGGCGTTCTGGAGTCGGGCAGAAAAGCTGGTGCTATTAAACGTGAATACGCATGAATACACAGGAAAACAGACATCCTGCGAATCCATCTAGGTTCTTTAGCTACCGATCCTAAAGTATTTGAGATTCCATTGACTCAATCTACATTCTTCTAAATCGCGGCTAGTGAGTAGTCGGATATGACAGAGAAGAAGCGCCTACCTCCGTGGGAGGAAGCGAAGCTTGTCTTCAAGATGCAAGAAGAAACTCGAAAGCGCAAGCTTCTGGAAGAAGACATGCGGAGACGGATAGGACGCGCCAAGCGTGTTGGTCCAAACACTTCTGACGAACTTGAAGAAAATAGGAAGCGGCTTAGGGCGTTACAAGAGCGAATCGAACAGGAAGATTACCCTTAGCTATTTTTTACAATCCCGAGGCGAGAAGCCCGAGCCTCTTGAGTACGAGAAGCGCTTGTAGCGTTATCCACTTGCTAGGTTTACCGGCCTCCTCCAGTTGCAAGGACCTCTCAGTGCCCCATCCTTGGGTGATGAGTTCTCGCTCCTCGGGTCGCGAGACGGTCTCTTCCCCATGCATCGCGTGCGGATGTCGCCACCCTCGATAGACACCGTCTAAGATCCATTTTCCATCCGGCAATCTCTTCTCCATAAGAAGCGAGACAGCATCGTTCATCCTCGAATCGTTCTTGACGCCTATCTCTGTCAAGACTCGTAACCCGTGCAGAAAATCGTAGCAATAGTGCAAGGGATAGTGCAACCTCAGAAAGTCAAGCATCACGACAGAATCATCCTTGTCCGACCGGTAGACCCGATGCTTCAATAGAAATTCTGCGCCTCTTTTCGCTGAGACTTCCCAGCCCTCCCTTGCGTCATGCGCCATCATCTCGGACAGAGCCCACAATGGCTGAATAACCGACATGAAGGACCCATGCTTCCCAGCGGGAGAACAGTTCCAACCGCCATCGGCTAGCTGTTTCGACAACAGCCAATCCATTGCACTGAGGACTCGATCGTCCTCAGCGTATCCCATCTTTGCTAGGGTCCGAACCATGTTTCCGGTCGCGCAGATATGAGGCTCAAATTTCTCATGACCCTTTGGTCGAAGTGAGATGCCCCCTGTGTCCACATTGTGAAGTTCTAGGAAGTGATCAACAGCCTTGGCCACTCGCGGCTCTTTAGAAGAAACGCCCAAATCCGCTAGGACGACGAGCTGCCAAGAACAGGCAGAGAATTTTGGAACGTAACAAGACTTGGGATTGTCCCAGTAAGTATTCTCCTTCTGATTGGCTAGAGTCTTTGACGCCCAACCAACTTTTCCGATACGGTTCCGAGTGCTGACTACGCTTCGATCGTTCTGACCTCTCTCCTGGAGATCAACCAGAGTATGATAACGGGCTGACGGCTCGTCCTCCTCTAGGAGCCAATTCAATACGCTGTTCGAGACTGAGACTTTTGGAACTTCAACTTGTTGCACTCTAGGAAACCTCTCTATGAGTCCGATTAATTCTTCGAAATAAAGCTGGCGCGTTCAATCAGTAGCCCTTAATTATTGAGACGTGCCTGAAAGCAAGGTAGATTCACGCTTTGCCCCAGAAGAAACCAGCGCTTGGCAATGACAAGAGAATTCGGGTCCTAGTCGCAAAGCCTGGGCTGGATGGTCATGACCGTGGCGCCCTCATTCTCTGCCGGGCCCTCCGGGACGCAGGAATGGAGGTGATCTACACTGGCTTCCTCGCAACCCCTGAACAAGTATCTCAAATGGCCATTGACGAGGACGTTGACGTAGTCGCCATGAGCCTTCTCAACGGGGCTCACATGACAGCCTTTCCCAAAGTCGCCAAGCTTATCCGAGAAAAAGGCGGCGATGATATTCTGCTCGTGGGTGGCGGGATAATTCCGGATGATGACAAGCCTCGACTGGAGAAGCTAGGGATTACTGGGAATTATGGTCCCGGCACCACTCTGAAGACCATCATCGAGCATGTCGAGAAGATTGTAAGAGAGCGAGACTCCAAGAAACCTAGACACGGCTAGACCAGTTAGAGAGTACAGAGCAGATCGCAAGAGCATGGGCTTCCTCTCCATAATGGGCAAAATCCTCATCGGTCTAGCTGTGCTAGTGCTGCCCGTCGCTGTATCTCTAATCCTCGTCTTCAGCGAAACCCTGACGACCATAGGAGTCGCAATATCGCTAGGAGCTAGTATCTTCGTATTCTTCTGCGGAATCTACGCAGGATTCCTCGGAATCAAGTACGAACGATTGCAACAGAAATTCGAATCCTTCGTCAACCCGCTTAGAATCCGACCGAACGCTGTAAATCTGATCAAGGCCATCTGTCCAAGAGATCATGAGCGGGTCGTTTTTGTCGATGTGAGCCCGCACCGTGATGACGCGCGACCGGATGGCCTAGACATTTTCTTAGGCTCATGCGGCCATGAAGTCCACCGCGAGGAAATAGAAGTCAAACAACGCGTGGATTCGGCTAACTGACAGACGTGACCTGATAGATTCTGTAACACGACTGGAATCTCGCCATCTCACATCTATTCTCCTTGTCGCAAAACCCCCGAGGTAAGATGACCACTATGATCAAGGACCGGCCTGAGCTTCCGGTCCAGATGGATGCCTATCCCAGCGATGGGGTCAGGGTGGAGGCCCCTGTCATATCTGCCCAGCCAGACCACGATCCCGCTGTGAGTGGGAGCGAGTCACAGACTAACGAGTCATCCATACCAACCACTTCAACCCGTAGAGTACTACCATCGCTTGCAACGGCAGGAGTATTCGATGTTAGGCCGTTCAGAGAATCCCAGGTAGATGACCAGATCCCGTTCACGAGGCTCTTGTGGTAGAGGCCGTTGTCCATGCCCCTCACCACCAGGTCGAGCCTGTCGAGCCCTGGGGTCCATACCAGCGAAGGCGTGGAGGACGTGGCGCCTGAAAGGTAGACCAAGCCCGTCCAAGTGTTTGAGGAGAGGGAGAGCGAATTGTACCAGAGAGAGCTTGCTCCGCCTATCACGACGATGTGAAGGGAGCTGCCGTCACTCACAGCAATGGGGGCACCTATTGTACCGCCGCTGGGAGAATCCCAGTTCTGGGACCACGCACCGTTGATGAAGCTCTTATGATAGATCCGGCTGTCGAAGCCTCTGACGACCAGGTCTAGTCTGTTGAGTGCTGGGGTGGCCGCTAGGCCTGGGACGGACTGACTGAAACCTAGCAGGTCAGTCCAAGCAGACGCCCATGTATTCGTGTTGAGGTCGAGGGTTGTGGCCCAGAGTTCGCTTGTTGCTCCTCTCACCACCACGTAAAGTGTGGTGCCGAGGACAGCACATGTTGGCTGGTCGATAGTAACCCCGGTAGGGTTCCTGTCCCATGAGGCTGACCATACTCCGGATGAGTATGCTTTGTGGTATATCGCATCGTCATTGCCTCTCACGACCAAGTCAACCCTGTCTGGTCCGGAGCGACAGAGGGCTGAAGTTGACGGAGACGAGCCGGACAACGACTCCCACCCATTCCAAGAACCGTCAGGCTTGGACGTGGACGAGTAGAGATTACTGTCAAGCCCCTCAACGACGGAGACGAGCGGAGAAGCGACAAACGGCCTCATCAACGGGTACCTGTCATACCCATAATTTGAATCGCTTATGCCGTCAGGGTCCGGGCAGATATTCTGACTGGGGCCACTACAATTGTCCACGGCGCCTGTGTTGGAGGACCAGTAGTTGCCCCCCACTGGGTATCCGCCGTCCCAGTGGTTCGCCTTCGGGTTATCGTCACTGTACTGTGGGAAGCCATTTTGGAGGAAGTTGTTTCCTATGAGTGTGATGTTGGAAGAGCCTGTGAGTCCAACGCCGTTCTGGTTCCAGTAGAGAATGTTTTGTTCAACAATACCGTTTGTCGCTTGCTGAATGTCTATGCCATCCGCGCAGGGAGGGGCGCATGCTTGGTAGAAGGAGTCGTAGCCTTTCAGGCCTGAGTGGACGTATAGGTTGCGAATTACGAAGTATGAGGTTGTGTGGCGTATCAAGATGCCCGCATGTGGATTGAAAGTCGAGGTAGACGAATCTATGTCCCAGTCGGATATGACATACGGGTCAGTGGCGGTCCCTGTCCCACTTCGGACGCCATTGGCAGACGTGAAATTACCATTCCCGTCGAACAGTATCGGTGCGTGAGGATATCGCTGGAACACTTGCACCTGAACGCTCATGGAGCGAGAGACGTTCCCACTTGTCCCTGTGACGGTTATCTCAAAATCCTCTTCCGGGCTGGTCGCAAATGGAGCGACGGCGGTCAAGACCGACGTGGCTGAGCCGCCGTTGGTGAAGCTAACACTCGTCGGGTTTAGCGAGACTGAAGGTCCCTGTGAGGATCCGGTCGAGGTAAGGCTGACATTACCGGTAAAGCCACTCCTGCTGTCAACGAGAATCGTGGTATTACTAGACCGCTGGGATATTACGATCAGGGGGGAAGGACTGGCTCCGAACCCGAAGTATGGCGTGGAGGGTTCTGATGCGGTGATGTAGTCGAAGCTATCGGTCGACATGGGGCTTGAGCCAGGTCCGACACTGTTGAGATAGGTATTCGGATCCGCTTCGACATAGGTCGCTGCTAGGTTGCCGTTCAGGTAGGCGGAGACCGTTCCTGCTATCATGTCCAGCCTAAGATCGTACCACGTATTCATTTGAGGGTAGCAGCATGTTCCGAAGACAAGGCTGGAGTCTCTGAAAAGCTCGAACCCTGTCCACATGTATCGATGCGTTGCAGTGACTGCGATCAGCCGCATCTCATCGCCGTAACCAGTACTACTGCCACCAATCCTCTCTCCCCTCAGCGTGACGGTCCAATCGGAGACCCCGGTGGAAATAGCGCTCCAAACGGCCGCGGTATTTTCAAGGTTGCTGTTCTGAGAGAGGGTCAACAGACCATTTCCAACCGTGTAAGATGTCGGGAAGCCACCGCTGGTCGTCCAGCCTCCTGCAAGCATCTCTTTCATACTAACATAGTTGAAATCGTCTCTGAAAACATAGGGATTGGGCTCTGTGAACACAGAGACCGTGAAACTATGGGAAGCCTGGCCAGATGTGCCGGAGACCGTTACATTGTAACGACCTCCTACAGCCGTTGGGGAGGCGCTGACGCTTAGCGTCGCAATGGAAGTGGAGGAGAGAAAGATGGTCGAGCGGGAGACGGACGCCGTCAGACCTGCCGAGTCCGTGCGGGTTTGAAGCGAAACGGTTCCAGAGAACCCGTTGATGCTGTTCAGAGTGAGATTACCCGTTACAGAAGAGCCATGAGCCAGGATCAGATGACTCGGGTTTCCACTCAAACTAAAGTCCGGTGTCGTCCTAGCGGGCAGACTGCTAGCGGTCACGTAGTCGAAGTTAACATGCGAATATCCTGCCGCAGTCGGACTCAGCTCAACCAGGGAAGTACCAGGGTCTGGTTCAGTATACGAACCCATGACTGCGCCGTCGAAGTACATCGTGATCTTCCCAGACACCATGTCCAGCCGCATCGTGTGGAACACGTTAAGGTCAGCGGAATACCACCCGTTATGAAACACCAATGCTCCGTCCCTGATCAGAGCAAAATAACCCCAGTATCCGTCCGCCGCGTACGTATAGGAATGCTGACTGGTTCCCACAGTCATCCGGATCGTTCCAACCCAGCTTCCTGAAAACTCAGACCATGTGGCTCGCCAGGTAACAGTCCAGTCAGAAACTCCCTGCGGAGCGTTGTCCCAACAGACAGCGTCTGCATCGTCCTTTAGGGAGAGAATTCCGTTTCCCACGCTGTATGAGGCAGAGGATCCCCCTCCGCACTCTGTCCAGCCGGCCGCGATCATGTCGCTCACAGACGAGTAGCTGAAATCGTCCCGGAACGCGAACGGGGTCGAAGAGGCCCCAACTGAAACCGTTCCCGCCATGTAAGGCAGAATGGAGGCGAATGTCAGGCAGACGATCATAACAAGGCGGACTATCGGCCAGGCCCGCTTTCGAACCTTAGAACCAGTCATCGCCAAATCCACTGTGCCAACACTGGTATCTCGCGTATTCGTGAATATTAAATATTCGAGTACATCCGGTTCGGGTTGTCACCGGATGAACACAAATGGCCAGGCGTTCAGCGATAGCCGCAGGTTGAGATGGATAGAAGCGCATCATGGTGGAGGCGAGAGCCATCAGGAAGAGAAATCCCACCCTCGTCGCAAAGTAGGGCCAGATCCACTGCTCTCCTCCCTTCTTATATCAAACGCTTAGAACTCTGAGTTGAAAATTGAACACGAATGAGTTCATCGTTGAGAATGCCCTCAGGTCGTTCCTAGCAGAAGACGTCGGTTATGGAGACATCACCGCTGATGCTCTCGTTGACTCCAAACTGAGGGCAGAAGGACGTATCGTCTGCAAGGAGAGCGCATTGATAGCGGGAGTCGAGGAAGCCCTTCTCCTTCTGAAGCTCGTCGGCTGTGAAGGAACGGCGGAGGTCCATGATGGAGACAGAGTGAAGGAGGGTGCCACGGTTCTCTACGGCCAGGGTCCTGCAAGATCCTTGCTCTACGTTGAACGGACAATGCTGAACCTGCTCTCCCACATGTCAGGAATCGCCACTGCGACTGCTGGCCTAGTCTCTATCGTAAAGAAGGAACGTGCCGCGAAGGTGAGGATCGCATGCACAAGGAAGACACTTCCGGGGCTAAGATACTTCGAGAAGAAGGCTGTCATCCTCGGAGGAGGAGACACTCACCGCCTCAGACTCGACGATGCTGTGCTGATCAAGGACAACCATCTCGCGCTGACAGGCTCGATACGAGAATGCGTCCGTCAGGCCAAGGATAGAGTGAGCTTCACGAAGAAGATCGAGGTCGAAGCCACAACCCCTGACCAGGCTGTCGAAGCAGCAGAAGCGGGTGCAGACATTGTGCTCCTAGACAACATGACGCCTCGAGAAGTGCAAAGGTCGCTTAGTCTGCTAGAGGCCAAGGGTCTCCGCGAACGGATAATTGTTGAAGCATCAGGTGGAATTACTAGAGAGAACATTGCCAGCTATGCGAAAACTGGGGTAGATGTTGTTTCAGTGGGTGCGATAACTCAGTCGGCGAGAGCCATCGATATGAGTATGGAAGTACACGCTTCCAAGAAGCGGGGCTAACTTGTAGTTTGAATGTCAGGCGGCGTCGAATATCATGGTATTATTGTCAGAGAAGGTATTCGGGACCAGACGATATTCGATAGGATGATCGTACTTGGAACAAAGACTGGTCAGAATTGGACTCTGCTCAAGGTGGGCATTGGGGCCTAAGCCGTTTCGAGAGTGATTCGGGAGATTCAGCCGAATCTCTTAACCGAAAACGGAGTGCCCTACTATGCACACTTTTACAGAGCGGAAGAATTGATCATAGTCTTTCCAGATAGGGGCTTTCACGTTTCTCCCGACGAGAATAGTTGGAAAGAGGTCATCTCCTATGGAGAATCTTTGGGCGTACCAAGGGCCGAACTAGATTTCAGGCCTTGCAGGTTCCGAGACGAGACGTTCTAGCTCTTGGACCCCGTTGCTGAGACGTATTCTGAGCTTCTGCGAAGCTTTCTGCTCTCGCACAGAATCTGGCATCGCTTCATAGAGTTCGACGAGTCAGTCAAGACTGTCGAACAGGCATCACGAAAGGTCGATGTGGAACAGATCGTCAAGTCCATTGTCCTAGTCGACTCCAACAAGGCGCCTCTGCTGGTCATCCTTCCTGCAAAGAACAGGATCAGCTACAGGAAGATCAAAGTACTCCTGAGTGTCAAGGACGTTAGACTGGCCAACGAAGAGGAGGTCCTCACCTATTCAGGATACTCAGTCGGGGGAGTCCCACCGTTCAACCTATTGAAGCGAGCACTCGTCGACAGGGAGGTTCTAAAGAACCCCACTGCAATCGCTGGGGGCGGAGACATCAACAAACTCGTGGAGTTGCGTACCAAGGATATCGTCGAGATCGTCAAACCCATCATTGCAGACCTTACCAACGAGAGTAGGTAGAACCTCCATGCCGACAATAAAGAACGAGAACGAGCTGATCAAGAAGGCGGAAAAGATCCGGGACTATGAGCATCGGCTTAAGCCAGGCCTTCGGCTACAAACCAAGAAGGAAATCATCGAGTTCATACAGAGCAGTGGTCTCGTCTCAGTACTGGGAGGCAACGAGCTCCCAAGCCTCATCAGCGCAATACTAGGCAAGCCTTGGAGACCGTCAGCGAAGGGCTTCACTGGCTGGATGGACTGGTGGTCGATCAAGATTTCCGGCGAGTCAGTAGCCCGCGTTTCCCGGGACATCGAGGGGAGAAGCGATATTCTTGCTACAAGAATATTCAGACGAACCAAGACCTTCGTATCCAACAAGCTCTGGCCGATTCTCGATGCCATCGTGAAACATCACCAAGACCCGGCGGTCAAACGAAAGATTCTCTCAGACATCGAACTGAATATATTCGAAACTATCAGTTCCGAGGGGTCGATCCGCACAGATCGATTGAGAAAGAAGCTCAAGCTGGAAGCTAAGGAAAACAATTCCAAGTTTCACCGTTCACTAAGCAATCTGGAAAGCTACGCGCTCATAGTTGGTGTTGAAGACCCTCACCCAGAGAAACATCTACACGCCAACATCTGGCAGACCTGGAATACAAGAACCCATGAAGGGAGAGGTCGTAGCGGCCTCTCGTACAGTGAAGCCTTAGGTAAACTCCTCGTGAACACTGTTGACACATGCGTTCTCGCCCGCGAAGACCAGATACCAAAGTGGTTCGAATGGGGTAGCGACATGCATGCGGTCAAGGAAAAATTGTTGCTGGATGGAGCTGTTCTGCGGTCAGGCGGCTTCGTCGTTTCGTCGAGGGTCCGCGATGTCAACAGTTAATGATCGACCGCCCATCGATTTGACCCCATGGCAAGCTCGCCTGCTGGGTCCTCAACTTCCAACCTCGCTAATAGAAGCCGAATCATAAGCCGAATCGCGAGAGAAGCAGGTGTCCCGGGCCTATCCGACATTCTCTCTGATCGTCTCGCCCCCACTGACCTGCAATCGTTACTATTGGAGGTTTACACAAAGAGGGCAAAGAGGCGCAACCCGAAAGCGTTGCTTGAAGATCATGTCTCGAACCGGTTCACTCGGCCTTCCGCTTCCAATCCCAGGCGCCTTCTTGAATGGGACCGCGTCGCGTTCTCAAGACTACCAAGAGTCTTTCGGCCTGTCGAACTCTCACCGGTCTGCTCGCTGGGAACGGCTTCAGTATTATCCCCGATTAGTCAAGACTGGGTCGTTTCAACTGTTCGGAATACTGAGGTTGTCGCCGACTCGACCAACGTACTCGCGATCGAGTGCGCGATTAGACGTCGCGAGCAGAAGAATTTCTCCACAGGTCACGCAACTCCTGTCCACCTAGCAGCCAGTCATCGCCTTCTAAGAGGCCAGAAGATCAGTATCAGTCCCGGTGTCTTGCAACACTTCAGACTCTTTTCCTTGTGCAGTACAGGCCGTGACCCGGGAAATCTACGATTTGAAATTGATGCGGTGCGCCTTCACGTTGGATTCTTCCTTTACGGCGTTCAAGAAGTTTCTAGGCCCTAATACCCCTCTTCGGGTCGCCATCTCTGACTTCGGCTCCGAGGCTCCGCGATCATTGGTTCGATCGGAGCTGATTGACAAGTTTCAATCCTCATACAAGGGTATAACGATCGGACTTGATCAGGATCGGAAGCAAGGCAGAGGCTACTATGGCGAGTTGTGTTTCAAGATCTTCGCAACTCTCTCTAAGGGTCGGGAGCATGAACTCGTCGACGGCGGAGATGTCAACTGGACCCAGAAGTTGCTCAATAACGCAAAGGAACGCCTCGTCATCAGCGGGTGTGGTAGTGAGAGGCTCTGCGAACTCTTCGGAGTCGCCGGACCTGATAAAGATAGGTGAGAAGCGAGTGTTAGATGCTGGCCCCGACAATCATCAAGATAAATGTCAATGCGAGCAAGAACACTCCCAACCTGGCGGCCATGCCCAATCTCTTCTGCAGGCTGGCGACCTGAGCAGACATCACAGCGTCACCGCCAGGTGCTCCCTGTTTCTGCGGTTGCTTCAACAGCCCAACCAGCTTCCGGCTAGTTGGTATTAGAACACCGAATGCAATCAGAAGAACGATGAGGGTCACGACAGCGCCAATTTGAATGTATGTCAGACCCGAGCTGGAGGGTGCGAGCGGAGGACCCATTTGAGTAATGTAGGCGTAAAGTGCGGCACCTGCCACAGCGGCGGCGATAGAGCTTCCTCCGATGAACCTCATGTAGGATGGAAGGACGGAGAGAGTGAATTCACCTCTTGATGCAGGAGACATTCTCCTTAGAGAGGGCGCTAGGACCGAGACGAATAATGTGGCACCTCCCATCCAGGCGATAATTGAACCAACATGGAGAAGGAGCAGAACGACAAACACAGCATCGGCCATTCTTGTCGGACCTAACGATTTCTTTTCGACCTCGCTATTTATGATGTGCGAGTGGGCATCGTTGCCACTGGAAGGCATCTGGAAGGATAAGCGCGAACTGTTCGAATGTTTTTAGATAATGAACAGTTGAAGAGTCGACGCTGATGCAATGACGCTGTTCAGCAATCCAGTCATTCTCGACCTTCTAGCCAAGTACAAACCGATCGCCGCAATGACCCATACCTCTGCCCTGTTAGGATGGGACTTGGAGATCAACATGCCTGAGGCCGGCGCAAGCGCTAGAGGCCAGGCTCAGGCCGAAATCGAGCTGCTGCGACAGAAGATGACCCTTGACCTGACAGGTCTCATCGAGAAGGCTGAGAAGCAGACGACCCTCAACGACGCAGAGAAAGGAGTTACCCGTGTCATCAAACGAGACCTCGATTATTACCAGAAGGTTCCCCCAGACCTACTGGAGCAACTGCAGAAGGCCACTGTAGAAGCATCCGTCCCTTGGAGAGAAGCGAGGAAGAAGGCCGATTTTCGAATCTTCCGACCACACCTCGAAAAAATAACCCAGCTAAAACAAAAGCAAGCAGAACATCTCAACCCGTCCATACATCCCTACAACGCGCTACTGGACCTCTTTGACGAAGGATTGACCACTAACGATCTTGACAGAATCTTTTCTATACTCATCCCGCAACTCAAGGAGACCCTAGCCAAAACCCTCGCTCAGGGAAACTTCCCACAGAAGCATCCCCTGGAAGAGGTTGACTATGATGTTCAAGCTTTGAAACAGGTTAACGAGAAACTCATTGCCCTGCTGGGTATGCCCGGGAATAGATTTCGCCAAGACGTTTCCACGCATCCATTTTCGATAAGAATCGCTGGCGATGATGTGAGGATTACAACAAGGTACGAGCCGAAAGACTTCAAGGCCTCAATGTTCGGTCTGATCCACGAATGCGGCCATGCGCTTTACGAGCTCCAAGTAGACCACGAGCTCGACCTCACCCCTACCGGGACAGGCGTCTCCGCGGGGGTACACGAGTCCCAATCCCGGTTCTGGGAGAACATTGTTGGAAGAAGCCGACAATTCACATCCATGATCTACCCCCTCCTCAAATCCAACCTCAGCTTCCTATCCCGCTATGACGAGAGCCAGGTCTACTCCTACTTCAACACGGTCAGACCCAGCCTCATACGCGTCGAGGCGGACGAGCTGACCTACAACTTCCACATCGCCATGAGATACGAGCTAGAGAAGAAGATGTTGCAGGGAACCGTCCAAGTCTCAGAACTCCCCTCAGTCTGGAATGACATGATCGAGGAGTATCTCGGCAAGAGACCATCCGACGATGCTCAGGGTGTGCTGCAGGACGTCCACTGGAGCTGGGGACAATACGCCAACTTCCCAGGCTACTCCCTCGGAAACGTAATCGCAGGAATGCTCTGGAATACTCTCACAAAGAAACAGCTACTCCCTATCAAAGGAGAGAAGAGCATCCCAGCACTCAAAGGATGGCTGGCAGAAAACGTCCACAGACCAGGAGCAACATACCCACCCAAGGAACTACTCAATCGAATCTTCGGCCACGGATACGACCCATCGGGACTGGTCAGCTATCTCGAAAACAAGTACGTCACGATGAGCTGAACGGATCCCAAAAAAGAGTCGAACTTTTCGGACCCCTAAGCTTTTGGCGAAGGAGCGTGCGCATACCGATTACCCCTTGAGAACAGCTCAATCTATGACGCCCGTTGGGTTCTCTTCACGAGAACTCGCTCTTCTGAAGCGCCATGACATTTGCAGAATTGCAACTATTTCACATGATGGCTGGCCCCACTGCGTCCCAGTTGGATATCTGTACCGAAAGGGACGTTCTACATTCCTGTAAACAAAAGTTCCAAGAAGGTTTCCAATCTAAGAGCCAACCATCACGCATGCATAGTCATAGATGACGAAAAGGAAAACGTATTGTTGGTTCAAGGGCACGTGGAGATTATCGAGGATAAACGCTTCACGAAGCTAAAACGATGGATGACGGCGAAAACAGGCTGGACCATCAGCGAACCGTCCCTTGGGGCAATACTAGTTCTGAGACCCGAGAAGAAAGCGAGTTGGAAACTGACCTGAACTAGTCAAATATTATTCGATGAATCGAAAAACTGATCGGCTCAGAACCTCGTCATGAGAAGCAACCTAGACGAAGTTAATGCCGAACTGTTCTTGTAGGAGCCTGTCAAACTCTTTTGAGCTTCCAAGGGGTCGCTCAAATCGTCTACTTCCTCTCGTCACGATGAGTTTCGTATCTGTTAGCGTCACTCTTCCATTGGGTGTTAGCTGAGTACATACCCGACCCTTTCTGAAATGAGAATAGGGAGAAGTCTGGTGGTAGCGGCATCTATGAACAAAATCCCCAAGCCTTCGAGGGCGAAGACTGAACAAGTATTGAGGCTCCCAGAGATTCTTCTCGCGATCCCACCGGGACAGCAACCTCCCTCCAGCTCTGCGAGTAATACGGTAGACTCTTCCATTGTCTGTTTGTGGACCTGAATAATCTAGCCGTTTTGGTTCTGTAATGATCACCGAAACCAACATCGGCCAACCAGCGACCCTTCATCGTGACCAGCAGAGTCATATGATCAAACTCTGGAGTGAAACCACCACTCTTCCCCGCGACCCGTGCCGAAAGTATGCGCACGTTGAAGCCCAGGCCCGTGAGTAGCGCTTCAAAGGATCCGTTGAGTTCGTAGCAAAAACCTCCACGTTTGTGAGTAATGATCTTCTCGTAGAACGCGTCCTCGCTGAGAATTATCGGGCGTCCCAGGTGAATGTCAAGATTCTCAAACGGTATCGAAAGCAAGTGCTTCTTGTGGAGTCCAGACAAACTCTCTAGGCTCGGCCGAAGCGGCCCACGATAGCCAAATCGCTCCAGGTAAGCATCAGGTGAGTCAGCGAGGTCCCGGGTTTCCAGCGAAACCTACGACCAGGATCGATTTTAGCCCAACTGCAGCGACCTTCGGTCTAAGCTAGCTGGAGCATTCTCTCGATCGAGAGCCTGGCTCTGTCAGCGGTCTCTTTTGGAACCCTGACCTCGTACACCATGTCCCGGAGCGACCGGTAGACTTTCTCCAGGGTTATGGTCTTCATGTACTGGCAGACAGCATCCTCCTTCACTGGCAGGAACGTCTTGTCAGGATTCTCCTTCTTCATCCGGTGAAGAATTCCCGTCTCGGTAGCCACAAGGAACTTGTTGGCTGATGATTGTCGGGCGTGGCGGACCATTCCCTCCGTAGAGTAGATCTGCGTCATTGGAAGGTTGAAGTCGCCCTTCTCGGAAAAATAGAGAAACTGCGTGACACACCCGCACTCTGGGTGGACCAGGAATTCCGCATCCCGGTGTTCTTCGAGCTTCTGGTTGATGATGTCCGGTGTTATGCCTGCGTGAACATGACACTCGCCCGGCCAGACCTCCATCTTCCGTTGAGTCTTCTCCATAACATAGGCTCCGAGAAACATGTCTGGCAAGAAGAGGATCTCACGGTCTCGCGGAATACTATTCACCACCCTTACAGCATTACCTGAGGTGCAGGCGTAGTCGCTCTCTGCCTTCACCTCGGCCGTCGTGTTAACATATGAGACGACGACCGCATTCGGATGTTCCTTCTTCCAAGCCCGCAACTTATCAGCGTCAATGGTTGCAGCCAGAGAACATCCAGCTCCAAGGTCTGGGAGTAGGACCTTCTTCTGAGGAGATATGATTGAGGCAGTCTCGGCCATGAAATGGACCCCGCAAAACACGATCACATCAGCCTCGGTCCGAGCCGCAGCCTGAGAGAGTCCGAGAGAGTCGCCCACATAATCGGCTATGTCCTGAACCTCCGGGACCTGGTAGTTGTGTGATAGTATGACGGCGTTTCGCTCACGCTTGAGCCTCGTAACCTCCGCTACTAGATCCTCTCTAGTGGTGGACTGGAGCGTGGTGGGCAATAGTCGACGTCTAGTTGACAGGATGTCAAATCCTCGGTTAAAATGTTGCTTCGAGGATGCCCCGGCCGAGGGACCTTGCTAGGCTGCTAAGTAACAACACTGTTTTCCTCGACGGTTACGATACTAGACATGGGTTCCTTGAGATTCCAAAATAGCTGATGATGGATTGAATCCCTCTACTGGATCCCGAGAGTCGTCGTGCATGCATATGAAGGAGACGGTTGAGATAGAGATGATTCAGCTGTGAAGTTCAGCTGGCACGATGTGGCTGAGGATGTCGAGAAGCATGCTCACAAGCTGGCCGAGGACATTTTCGCGCTTGAACCGGACGTAACGGAAGAGGTCGACCTCAAAGCACTATTCGAACGAATCCTTGCCAAGGAGGATTGGACTGACAAGCTCGCCGCGCGGCTTGAAAGATTCATGGGATTCTTTCATCGACCCCAGAAGGAGACTGACCTTCCTGAGGATCTCAAGCTACTCATTCCGGACATGAGGGATGTGGAGCGCGCCTACATGGACATAACAAGTGGGTACAAGGATTTCATCAAGGCTGTCTGGGAGGCACAGCACGAGCGCCAGTGGCGCGAGTGAAAAGCGTACTCTAGTACATTGGTGATTGTAGTCGGGCTATCTGGGACGATACGCGGTCGATGTACTCTTTCAACCGTGACAGCATCGTCTTGGCAGTGATCACTCCGAGGACCTTGTGATCCTTGATGACGAGGACCCGTCGTATTCCCTTCTGAGTCATTATCTGAGCCACCTGGTCCAAGCCCTCGTTCGCATCCACAGACACCAACTCTCGAGTCATAATGTCGCTCAGCTTCACCCGAATAGGATCCCTCCCCTCGGCCACAATCTTCGAGAGGTAGTCCCATTCCGTGACAATGCCTTCGGGGTCACCGCTGGGCGAGGCAATTATTGCAAAGCCATGGCTCCTGGCCTTCATTTGTCGAGCTGCTTCGACTGCGCTCGTATCTTTCTGTAGAGAGAGAAAGTCCTTCTCTACTATGTCCTTGGCAACCAAGACCATGATTGAAGGTTACTTTGTCGGATAATTAACAGTGCTGATGACGAGTTTCCCGAATATCAACATCACGATCTGGGACCGCAAAAAACGGGAAAGTTTTTCGGGATGGTGGACGCCGCGTGTCAGGTGAGCGCGCTAAGGAACGAAGCTGTGGGGGTTCCGAGACCTGTAACATCATCGTAGCCTCGGGTCGCAGGCAAACTGAGCGTTTGATTCATCGTCCGGAGTCGGTAGACTACTCCCGCGCTCGCGTCTATGCTGTTGACGTAGTTCGCCCGGACTACTGCAACGGTCGAGGATGGGCTAACGATGTCTGTGAAAGCAGCTGAGCCCGCGAGGCTGTAGAACAGCGGGTTAGCAAACCCGTGCGGGTGGCCGGCAGCCTGGTCCGCCAGTGCCATGATTCCGGCGATGAGCGGGGACGATAGGCTGGTCCCTCCAACGCGGTATTCAGAGTATGCGACTGTACCATTCGGAAATGTCTGGGTCTCCCCAACCAAATATCCAGTGTTCGGGTCACCAACCGCTGAGATGTCAGGTACTGCTCGACCGATGCGTCCCTGCGCTTGGAAGACTGATTTGGGTACTACTCCGACCTGGTAGGAGGGCTCTGAGAATATGCGGCTCACACCGCCCCCTGAACCGTACAGCCAGGAGCCGGGTGGAGTCGGTGACCATGTTGTGCCGGTCCATGACGAGGTAGTGGTTCCCCAGGCTGTCTCGAAGAGATAGTTGTTTGACGCGCCGACGGCGAGGCTTGTGCCTCCCACGGCCGTCACGTACGGGCTTGAGGCCGGCCAGTCAGTGGTGGTGTAGCCTACTACGAGCGACTCGTCACTGTTGTCGCCGGACGAGAAGTAGATTCCAATCCCGGTGACCACGCCCTGGAGGATGATACTCTCGAAGGGTTTGATGTAGCCCGGTGGGAGAATCTCTGTGGGGAAATCGTACGAGTTGGTGACGATCGAAGCTACGTGCCGGTCCACCACATAGTTCAGCGCCGCGTCAAGGTCTTGGAAGTTGTTGGGAGCGCCTACGTAGACGATCTTCGCTGCGGGTGCCATGCCATGGACTGCTTCAACGTCCAGCGTTTCCTCGCCGTACCATCCTTGCGGGTCCTGTCTGATACCGCTCTCAGGATGGTTGTAGGTCCCTGGTGCGACCACCTGAACCAGCTGGTTGGCTGTCAAGGTTGGAAGCCCGCGGTTGATCGACCACTGGTTCACATCCTGGGCGATGGTCGGTGCTGCGTAAGCGTCGATGACTGCTACAGTCTGGCCTGATCCATCGTAGCCGGAGATTCCATAAGCGCCCTTGATCTGCTGAGGAGTGTATCCGCACGGTGCGTAGGGAAGCGTGCCCGTTCCGTACGGGTTGGTGAAGCCGACCGCCAGATTCTGTCCCCAATAGGTTGAGCATGGGTGAGCACTGACGAAGGCTGGGGGTGGGGGCGCGTCCCCCACAGTGTGATCCGTAAAGACGAATTGCACGCTGTCGTCTAAGCCTAAAGCCCCAGTTACGATGCCTGCCAACGAGTTGGGTATGGACACATCCGAGGAGGGAGACCTCAGGGTTAGGCCTGAAACGCTGTAGAGTCCAAAGCTCGTTCCGAATGCTGCCTGGGCTTCGGCTACAGTGCCCTCGGCCGAGACGTAGAGATTGTTTGCTGGGGTGTACTCCACCGAGAACCCTTGGTTGCGCAGCCAGGACTGGACAGCCCCGACCTGAGACTGAGACGGGGCAAACTGCAAGTGGAATTGTGACGGTGTCAGGTACCGTCCGTAGGAGGAACTCTTGGGGTCGGATACTGCTTGAGCGAGTGCTTCTACCCGCGACGGATTGCTCCAGCCTAGGTAGACTCGAAAACCAACATAACTAGTCGAGTCAGCAGGGCCCTGGTAGTTGTTATTATTAGCCCAGGTCGGCGCGCTCCCAACAAGGGTCGACCGGCCAGAATTCCCCGCCTGAGCAAACAATCCCTCAAACGAAGCGTTCAACGAAACAACCAATACTAACACGAAGAGCGCGACTGCTATTCTCTGTAACGACATAACGAACCAACGAAACCCTTCTCTAAACTATTTAACAGTTTGTAATCGGACGCCAACTGCGTCATTCTAAAGACATATCAAGATAACCTCATTTTTCCAGTGTCTATCGCATAATCCCTGCTTCAGGGACCCTCACGCTACTTGTTCGCGGACCTCCAGCTTCTGCTTAACGACTCCGACCTGTTGACCTCTCAGCGCAGACGGGACGATAGCTATCAGGCTCATCACGGCCATGATTTGGAAGATCGTGTGCATTGGCCCGATGAAGAGGTCCACGCTCGGAGCTCCTGATGGAAGAGGTATGCCTGCGAAGACCGATTGCAAGACATTCAAGGGGATGCTTGTGGCTAGGACGGCGAATGAGATTGATAGGCTGAGAAGAGCTCCGGTAGTCACGAGAGTCGCGGACATTCCAGAGGCTACACCCCTCCTCGTTACAGGAGCGGAACTCATGATAGAACTGATGTTGGGTGCAACGAACATTCCGCTGCCAGCTCCTATGAGAATCATGAACAGCGCGAGAACGCTGTAGGATACGTTGGCTGGGATTAGCGTGAGACCTATGAAGCCGGTGGTCGAGATCGCGAGTCCGGTAGTTGTGAAACCTCTAGGTCCATACTTGTCGGAGAGGTATCCGCTTAGGGGTCCAAGGCTCACAAACGCAACCGCGAACGGTATCAATGCGACCCCGGCTCTAAACGCGTCGTAAAGCAAAGCTCCTTGGAAGAAGACGGTGAGTACCAAGGACACGCCGCTCCGGGCGATTGACGATAAGAAGTTACTGAGTATTCCTGCCGTGAAGGCTCGGATCTTGAACAGAGTCAAGTCCATCAGCGGAGTACGAGTGTGCAATTCCAGGTAAGCGAAGCCGCCGATCATCAACAAGCCCGCGCCCATCATGGCCACGTCAACCGATGTGTATCCTGACAATGCGCCGAGAGTTAGCCCAACCAGGAACGCGGTTAGTCCACTAGCAAACAAGATGTTGCCCGGCAGATCAATTCTCTCATGACGGACCGTGCCTAGCTCTCGTAGCTTCTTGTGAGCCCAGATGGTTGCGAAAGCGCCTATTGGCAAGTTGATCCAGAAGATAGACTGCCAGCCCAACGCTACTGTGAGGATCCCGCCTAGTATGAGACCGATGACAGAGCCGCTGATCCCGGCGACGAGGTTGACGCCGATTGCTCGTCCCCGCTCATTGGGCGGAAAGGCGTCCGTTAGAATCGCAGCGTTGTTGGCCCAGATGAGAGCTGCACCTACTCCCTGGACGAGGCGGAAGAAGACCAGCATTCCGCCGTTTATCGACAGACTACACAGGCCCGACCCTATGGTGAAGATTGCGAAACCGAGGTTGTAGAGACGCACCTTGCCGTACATGTCGGCCAATCGGCCGAAGGCCAAGAGCAGGACAGCGGTCATGAGGATGTAGCCCATCAAGACCCAGAGGGCTTCGAAGGCTGAAGCGTTGAGGCTCCGAGTAATTGTAGGGAGAGCAATCAGGACGATGTTGCCGTCCAGCTGGGACATGAAAGCCCCGATCGTCGTGTTGGTCAGAACAGTATACTTGTACTGCATACCAGTAGCCCCGGATTCTTCAGGCCGGTTCGAACCCTAGTACTTGTAGACCTTCCTTTTGCGGCGAGCTTTGCGAGATTGGTTTAGAGACAGCTAGGATGCTCTCTTGGCTCCAATGTAATAGTGTTCCTTCGCAACTTCTTGGAAGACTACGATCGTCTGATCCCTCGGCGCCTTGGCGATGCTCTCGACCGCGTCAGTAATGGCACGAGCTAGCTCATCCTTCTGCTGGTGAGTCCCCCCACCATACATCAAGACTTTGACTATTGGCATAGTTTTACTCAGATCGGGTCCGGAAATGTGGTTGAAGAAAGTTATCTTCGCAACAAGAAATAGCACCCGGATTGGTTCCGTGAAAGATAGGATAGGCCTAATGAGCCGACGAGAACCAGTCTTCTAGTTTAGTTTCTGGACGAGCCGAGATGTTGCAACGACGGCAACGATACCGCCAAAGGCGACGCCGTCCAGATCGCTGAGAAACAATGCCAGAACCGCGGTCGCCCCTCCTGCAACCAAGTCTCGAAAGAGTCCTCTGTTTCGCGAAGACTTGTCGATGACGTCAGCGGCGAGAACGAGGAGTAGAGCCAAGAAGTATGCTGGTTCCTGCGAGATCGCTGAGGTCAGAAGGAAGAATATCGGCCAGGCCGCGAACTGGCTGATTGGGAGCAGGAACGATCGTATTTCCGTCAGCCGTAAGGAGAGGCCGCTCATACAGTGTAATGGAGATAGGGGGATAGAAAAAGCGACCCAACTATTTCTACTACTTTTCGGTTTAATTTTTCTTACTGCGTCCCAGTCGAGACACAGGCCTGTCAAGATCGTTCAAGATTATTTTTCCAAGTTCCATGTGGACTTGCTGTACTTGGTGTCATAGAGCTCCTTCGCGGTCGACAGCTCACTCCTCGTCAATGCCCCGTCTTCCAATCGTACATTGTACGAGTTCTCGATTCCCCGAACTATCCCGTCCCTTACATCCCTCGTCGCCACATCCTTCCCCAACTCATCACGAACCGTCGTCACTCTCTTCTGAACACTTGCCACATGCCTATCAGCCAGCTTCAAATGAGGCACGTTCAAGACCCTTCCGAGGATCGCCAAGTCAGAAGATACCAAGATGCAACCATGATGGAAGACGGTTCCCCATCTGATACTTCCCGCGGCACCCGAGACCTTCTTCCCCTCGACCTGAATATCGTTGATCGGTTGAAACTCGGCCTTCACGCCGAGACCTCTCAATCCTTCGACGGCACCTTCTGAGAGTTTCTTGAAGACCGATTGAAGATCCGCATCCGGAACCAACGGGTGCCCCCTCTTCAATGAGATCGCATAGTTCAGGTTGCCAGCATCATGATAGACCGCCCCGCCCCCGGTAAAACGCCTTACCACCGTCGTCCCAGTCTCCTTACACGCATCAAAATTCACCTCAAGCGCTGCAGACTGGAAACAGCCTAGAACAATCGTGTTCGAGTTATGCCAGAAACGAACAGTGTTAGGAGCCTTACCCTCACCCACCGCCCGTGGAATAGCCTCCTCCACACTCATGTTCATGAACGGATCGTCCCGGTACTCCACATCGACCAATCGCCAAGTCTCCATCAGCACTCGGGCCCCCCAGACTTTGCGGCGAGTATCGCTTTGACAAAATCATCGGGAGCTACCCCTAGGGCGTGTGCGCGGGTGCCGCGGAAGAAACGATCCACCAGAAGCTTCAGCTCCTTCTCCTTCAACGGGACATCCTCTAACATCTTCTCAAGCTTAGGCAAGCTGTCTTCAGGAATCAGGAAGAAATCTCCTGATATTTTCACAGAATCGATACGGTCTCCTGTTTCTCTCAAACGGACTCTGAGAAGTTTTCCACCCGGAGCCTTGTAGTCCGCTGAGAGCAAGGTCACACCGCTCATTGATCATCGCGCGATTCTGGGGTCGAGAAGTCTGAGCTTTAAGTTCGTCCGCTCGTATGTTTCGTCCGATCTATCACAAGGCCCGAAGCGCGAGGGGTCTATGGAAAGGTGTAAATCAATCATTCCACGAGTTCGCCTCGGCAATAATCATGGTATCTGAGAAAACCCTGCGATTCCAAGGCAAGAACTGGGACTTGAACGAACTGTCTAACCAGATCGTGCAACAGGTCCAGGCTGATGGTTACAAGACACAATTGAAAAGCGCTCCTCTGGGAACGATTATTCAAGCCCAGAAGGCAGGCATCCTACGCGACATTATCACGGCTGACAGAGCCTTCACCATAATGATCTCAGGCCAGCCGAACGACTTCACCATACACATAGGAATCGGAAAGTGGGTACAGAACATCGCAGTGGCCGCAGTAGAGACCCTTCTGATATCAGCACTATTCCTTGCAGTCGATGTGCCAGAGATGCTCTGGACAACGCACGTCGAGAAGGAACTTATGCGGAAGATATCGGACATAGCGTCGAAACCCGCCCTCCAGCAAACGGCCGCCATGTAAATTCAGCATCCCGTCCCTTCCCCTCCCTTTTTCAAGCGTCAAAGCCTGGGGTGGTCTCCTCATAATGCTATCTTGCAGTGAATCGTTTCATCTGCCTTTTCACAATCCTCAGACCAATCTGAAAGTATCCCTTACCGAAGAGCCCAGCAATGACCCTATTTCCGTCGCCTGGCGCTCTTGGAAGATCCTCGACAATCTCTGTCATCTGTGAGAAGAGCCTGTCGTAATACTCTAGCCGATGCTTTTTCCTGTCTGACAATTGCCAATAGAATCGAGTACACACGGTCTCCCTATCGCCCCCATCTCCGTCATCGATGACTGCCTGCGCTTCAACCGTGAAGTCTCTGTTCTTCCTGCGGAGACCAAGATAGAGCGTGAAGGCCGCGTTGGATGGTGGAGAGAATGCGAGGTATCCGCTCTCGTGACGGTTCACCTTCCAGCGAGGATTCGTCGGATGTCCCCCGCTACATGATGAAAACGTCCGATAGCCCTTCTTGTTCAGCAATGAGACAATCTCTCTGATTGCCGGGTCTATCCGATCAAAGTTCCGTCTATCCCGAAGGCTCTTCCAGTTGGACCTTTCAAGCTCCCCCAACCTCTTCGAGTGGGCGCGAGGAAGAAACTCGACACTCATGTCTCTCTACTTTACGAACGTACCCAGCAGAAGCTTGATTCGTCAAAAACATAACTCTCGTTCCGATCAGATGAACCGAATCCTTTGAACTCGTGCCACCTATCAGACCTCTTGTCGTACGTTGCCTCGACGAGTACCAGCGGCTTCTCCATCGTCTCGGGACGAAGCATCTGACCTAGAATCCCGGTAAGGTGCCCGATCTGGTCTAGGGCAGAACTCAACTCTTTCTCCTCAAGAACTCCACACTTGAATACCAGTCTGTTCTTCTCCTCTATGAAAGTGAACGTGACGGCTGCGCCTGCTCTTCCTCTTCGATATCTGACTTGTCTGAGAAGCTCCTTGAGGTCACGCCAGTTTTCCTGCAGAACATCTGTAAAAATCGTTGTGACATAGGGATAGTGAAAAGTCACGTTGATTCGGGTGGCCAAATCCTCGTCCAACAGTTCTGTGTAGGATGGGTGTTCGAGCCGGAATCCCTTCCGTAGGATCCTGTAGAGGGTTTCATGCTCAAACGGGGACAATTCGCCCTCGACCAAGACCTCAGCAAGAGGCTTCTCTGCGGATGTGACAGCCTCGCGGGTGATCAAGCTAGGCATTAATTGGTTGGGGTTTGAGATAAGCGCATGGCTCTGCCGCTCAAGGGTCTACGCGTCATCGACCTGACTAAGGATTTCGCGGGACCCTTCTGCACTATGATACTGTCGGACCTGGGCGCGGAAGTCATCAAAGTCGAGAAGCCTGGGTCCGGCGATGAGACCCGTGCCTGGGGACCCCCCTTCGTCAAGGGTCTCAGCTATTATTTTCTTAGTCTCAACCGTGGGAAGAGGAGCATCACACTCGATCTCAAGATTCCCGCAGCCCAGAAAGTAATCCGGCGGCTGGTGCAGGATTCTGATATTCTGGTCGAGAGCTTCCATCCCGGTACGCTCGCTGAGTACAACCTCGACTACCGGAGGCTTAGGCGAGTGAACAAGGCGCTCGTGTACTGCTCCATCTCAGGATTTGGACAGACGGGTCCCTACCGTGATCGACCGGGTTATGATCTCGTGGCGTTTGCGATGAGCGGGATCATGAGCACCACTGGCGAGGAAGGTCGTCCATCCGTCAGAGTAAGTATTCCTATTGCAGATATCGCAGCAGGTCATTATGCATCAACAGCAATCCTAGCTTGTCTCTCCCGCCGGCTGGTGACTGGAAGGGGAGAGTACATCGACATTTCACTGTACGACTCGATCGTTTCCTGGCTCAGTTGTCTGGCAACCTACTATTTCGCTACTGGAAAAGAACCCAAAAGAATGGGTTCAGCTCACCCCAGCATTGTCCCCTATCAAGCCTTCAACTGCAAAGACAAGGAACTCATCATAGCTGTTGGAAATGACTCTCAGTGGCAAGCGCTCTGTCATGTTCTTGGATTAGAGAGATTGCTGGAGCAGAAACGCTTCAGCACCAACCCCGACCGAGTACGCAATCGGACCCAGCTAATTCCGATATTGTCAAGACGCTTGCGAAATGGAACCGCAGCCTATTGGAGCAGAGCGCTGAATAAAGAGGGAGTTCCGTCAGCACCAGTCTACAAGATAGCGGACGTGGTCAGCGACCCACAGATCAAGCATCGGGGTCTCTTCAAAGCCAAAAGGTCTGATATCCCACAGCTAGTTTCACCAATACGGTTCATCAAAGAACACAAGCGTCTCTCAAATCCAGCCCCAAGACTAGGCCAAAATACGCGAGATGTGCTTCAAGAACTGGGATACTCAAGAGCATCGATCAAGAAACTAACGGAAAACAAAGCTATCTAATTGTCATCAAATTGTTCTACGCGAGAAGCCTCTTCGCAGGAGTTCTGAAGGCAGTCAATCCAACTCCTCTGAGCCGATTTCCAATTTTTGCAATGACTCCTGGCGCGTCCGTGTCAAGCTTGCAGACCAAACACTGTACCAAGAGTGATAATGTCTCGACTTTGATAACGTCCAGTCCAAGATTTGCAGATTGCACCACTTTCTCCGCATAGTCTCTATCGATGCCAGCAGCGATTACCCGGTCGAAGAGTAGCTTATTCCACCACAAAAACTGGTCTCGGGTCCTGTCAGCTAGTTCTACAGCAACATTCTCTCCTTGAAGCTCTGTAACAATCGCTTCTACTGGAAAATAATCCGCCATGCCATTCTCTTGCAGAATCTGCCGGGAAGATTTCGAAGCGCCGTCTGATAGTTGGGCCCTCATTCTGTGCAGGGGATAGAGCGCGTCCTTCCGCGAAGGCTCTAGGATTCCTATGTCGACGTAGACGCCGAAGCCTACCCTTCCTGACCCAGTGATGAATCCTTTGCGAACGTCCCAGCGCTCCACTTTCGAACGGAGCACCGGAGCTTCTCCGAACTTTTCCTTTAGAAGATTGAGAAATGTCTCCGCATCGTCACCTCTAGCTCGGACCTGCAGCCATTGCTGTGGGGCCGCGACCTCCCAGTCGACCCTTAGACCTTGAGCCTCTCTCGAAAGAACATTCCATACAGGCTTGGGTCCTCTGTTCAGGACTGTTTCGGGAATCTTCTCAGCGAGGGTGGCTGTCTGCCAACCCTCAGCCAAAGCTATCCTCCTCTAGGGATCAGATTTTTTCGGTGACGAACGCCGCGGGGCGGTCCGAGAGCTCCGATTCTAGTTTGTGCGAAAGGTCTTCAAGCAACTGTATCGTCTTACGGTTATCATCGCTTACCATCTGACCGTTACAACCGCTACACCGGAAAGCGGACTCCATCGCGTCTTCAAACGTCACCCGCACGTTCAAGCATTCTTTACACATGAAGAAGCTATGACCCTTCTCAAACTCTAGCCGTGTCCGCAAGGTCTCTAGAGCCTTCTTCTTCCTGCTTCGGACGAACGCGTCTAGCTGGTCTGGCTGGAGCTTCCAGTGATAGATGAACCATCCAGTCTTCTCATCCCTCGACCGTTGGCACGTCACTAGGGCATGGTCGTAGAGCTTGTAGAGAACCTTACGGGCGGTGTTCAGCCGTACGTTAGCCTGGGTCGCGATAACATCATCGGTCGTGGTCCCAGCCTGGGCCAATGCTTTGACCACGTTGATCGCTTCCTCCCCGCCAAAGAAGCTGGCCAAACGAGCAAGATCATCGTGATGGTTCCCCATAATCTCTGATAACCCTCGATACACCCTATATTGTGCGCTTCTCCAATTTAATCTAGTGCCCTAACCAACCAGTTCGCCACCATTGACCAGAATATTCATTCTCCGGATAGGCCACCGGGTCTTCAGGGACTCACGAGTGACCACCCACGTCTGCCTCACCGCCCGAGCTCTTGGGGCTGATGGAGTAATCATTGCGGACCAAGAGGACAAGGTTGTGGAATCCACAATCCGAGACGTGACGAACAGGTTTGGAGGGCCCTTCGAGGTTCAGAGCGGAAAACCGTGGAAACAGGCTATCCGAGACTGGAAGACAATGGGGGGACGGATAGTCCATCTGACAGCCTATGGGATACCACTACCGAAATTACTACCAGAAATCCAGGACGCCAACATGGATCTGCTCATAGTCGTCGGGTCTGAAAAGATGCCGGGAGAAATATTCAAAATCGCTGATTGGAATATATCAGTCACCAACCAGCCCATGAGCGAAGTGGCCGCCCTAGCCATATTCTTGGACTGGTTCAAGCAACACCAAGAGTTCGATCACGAGTTTTCGAAGGCTCAAGTCCAGATCGTTCCATCAAGAACCGGAAAGGAGATCCAGCAACTCTCCTGATCAGATCCGGTGCCTGTCATGTCACGTTTTAGTGGTTTTCATCTCGCGGCCTTTGTAGGTCAAGTCATTACGACTTAGGCACCTTGACCCCAGAAACCTACAATTGCAACCGATAGATCGTGACACTCTCTCGACAGTTTTTCGGCTTTCTTGCTCCCTGCATGAGTAGCCAATTCTCGTGCCAAGGTTTCGGACATGTCTTTCAGCTTCCCTACAAGTTCGCGGAACTCTTCAAAGGTTAAACCCGGCGATGGAGAGATTGGCTAGTCCCGTCCTAGAGAAATTTCGAAATTAATGGATACTGTTACTGGAGACGAACTATGACTAAGAAACCTACACGACCAGCTTCCCACTAGAAGCGTCTATTTTCATTAGTCGTTAGTTTCTTCCTTGTGCTTTACCAGGGCAACATCGCCCAGAGTGACCATAGGAGACGGCGCAGCCCTTCGAGGGGGGGATGGAAGATCAAGCTCTTCTCGTGGAACAAGCAATCTGACTCTGAGAATATGCTCCAGTTCTTTCGAGAGTCTCATTGTTGGTAGCATCTTTCCAATCTCAATCTTCTGAATAACCGTCAGCTTTTCCTTCGCCTTGAATGCAAGGTCTTGTTGAGTTATGCCGAGCTTCTCACGACCCTCTTTGATGACGCGGGAATATTCCTCGATAAGGTCAGAGTCTTCAACCGCTTTCGGAAGCCTCTCGATTGGTGCATGCGTGTGGGACGGTGTTATCGTAGGGCGGCGAGGTCTATCTGGAAAGCTGGGCAGTCTAGTGCCGATACTCGAGCATTGCTGGCATACTATGAGAGTTGCTCCTTCCACCAGCGACCTTCCAGGTTTGCCGACGATCTCACGACCACAAATCTCACAGAACAAGGGTTTAGGATACCTCTAGGCGAGAACGTTAGAAATAGGCTCCCCGGATGCTTATGTAGGTATCGGATCTAGAATGCCTCTCCAGCTTGTAAAGCCCCGTCTTCACGAGCTGAGAAGAATAAGGGTCGTGGCCAACTACCAGTTTGGAAGAGGTGCAAGCAAAGCCTTCCCGAAAACCATCCTGATTACAAGGTCCCCTAACACTCACAGAATCCGACACATCTACAACGACGATGAACTGCTGGCAACGTATCGTCCCAAAGATGGATTGCTTGCTCTATCTATTCCTGGAGGGCGGGCCCTGCGCGGCATCTTCAAACCGCCAAGACTAAGGGTTGAAGTCGTCCCGGGGGTTGAGGAGTTCATCGAGAAGGGGGGCAACGTGTTCTGCAAACACGTTCAGGACGTGGATCCTGAACTCCGCCCCGCAGAGGAAGTTCTGGTAGTCGACGGGAAGGATCGCCTGTTGGCGGTTGGCAGAAGCTTCTTCAACGCAGAAGAAATGCTGAGCTTCAAAATTGGCGTAGCGGTAAAAGTCCGACATGGAATAGAAAGCTGATAGACTTAACAATCACTATCAGCCTAGGAGCGTAGAGCGTTTCATCATGCAACGCAGAGTCAATCCTAGAGAAGCGAACCGAATGATGCAACGCATGGGCATGCAAGTCAAACAGATCGATGATGTGACCAGAGTCGTCATCGAGTCGGCTTCAAAGAGAATAGTAATCGATAACCCGGAAGTTGCGATCGTTACGGTTCAGGGACAGACAGTATATCAGGTCGGCGGAGGAACAGCTAGGGAAGAAGGTCCGGCGGGGGCATCGACACAGGAAGATGCCAGGCTCGTCGCTTCACAAGCTGGAGTATCAACAGAAGAAGCGTCCAAAGCTCTCCAGCAATCTGGTGGCGACTTGGCCCAAGCCATTATCCTTCTCAAGCAGAAGAAGACCTCCTGAGTCATAATCATCCTTGACTATCCAAGCGACCCTATGCTTCATACTCAAAGACAACAAGATTCTGCTCCTCAAGAAATCCAAAGGCCTACTAGGGCA
>WNGN01000718.1_pt1 | contig 29200 bp, 27 predicted proteins | sample 5400561 | NCBI WGS metagenome assembly WNGN01 (sample SAMN13153379, study PRJNA577476) | soil metagenome | isolation source: 115 cm soil or saprolite under Garry oak tree replicate 2 | place: USA:California | collected 2016-06-15 | reverse complement strand
CGGAAAGCTTTGCCTTTACGGCGATTGACCGGCTCGTCAGTGGCGGAGTTTCTATGGCAGGCAATCCCTGGAGACGGCCGTTCGACGTTACTGCGACCGTCTTGACTGTCAGCGGAATCTCTGGAGTGCATTCCCTATATCTGACGCGAGGGGGTCATGACTTCCTCATCGGCGACGGTACTCTACGCTACGGTCCCGAAGAGGTTTGGGAAAGCTATTACAATGCGCGTCTATATCCGGGCGTCTTCCTGACATTTGATCTTCAGCATGTCGCAAATCCTGCCTTCAACCGCGACCGCGGCCCGGTCTGGATTTCAAGCCTGCGATTGCATCTGGAATTCGGAAAGGAATCTTTCTCCCACAGGGGGCGGCAGAAGACTTGATGTCCCGGGTGGCACATCCGTGGCTTGCGGATAAGAAAGGTAAGGTACTATAGTAAGCGATTATGCGGGTCGATGAGGACAGCATGATGAGGAGACGTTGGCGGCAACGTGTATTCGTGACGCTAGCGGTTGTGACTCTCTGCATTGTTCTTCCCTATTGGGCTCACGCAAGCGGTAACAAATCTCTAAACGCATTCCGTTTGGCTTTGCCGGCCAGTCCCTTTAGCTTCGCGGCGGTCGCAGATTTTAATTCAGATGCGAAACCGGACATCGCGATCGCAGATCGGACAGGTTCTGGGTCTCAAGGCTATACCTATAGGCTGCAAGTGGGCCTGTCCTTCGAACCGAGTCAGGTATTTCATTTTCGGTCGCCACATTCGGCGCTGACACTCTCGGTCTTAGATTTCGACAATGACCAGGACCTCGATGTCATTCTGACCCGCACATTCAGCGATGATGTGGTTGGCGTGTGGATCAATAATGGCCGCGGCGAATTTCATCCAGGAAACACTAAGGAAGTTCTTCGTGGCCGCGTGGCGCCTCGGCATCGAGCGACGCTTGAACCGACGCCGAATCCTGTAATCATACCTGCCCTTCCCGTCCGCAAATGCACGATCGCGGCAGCCGGACCGATCGCGTTGGAGTCATTGTCCATACCAGCGAGTCGCCATGTTGAGTCCTTAGAACTGCAACCGGGAAAAGAAGTTTTCCTGTCTTCGACCGGTCCTCGTGCTCCTCCTCGATTGCTTCTTCCCGATCTTTCCTAAATACCTTTAGTTCGACGTAATTGCCAAAAGCCGTTTGCTACGGCTTGTCATTGAAATCAGAGGAATCAAGAAATGCTTTTGGGAAAGAAGAAGCTTTTGAGTAGCACGTTCATTATTGGGACATATCTCCTTAGCTTGGCTATACCGGGCATCGGCCAGGATGCGCAGCCGAGCATTCCGTCACGACTGACATTAGCCGACGCAGAAAACCTCTTGCTCCAGCGTAATCTTACCGTTATTGCCGCTCGTTATCAGGTGGAAGCCAGCCGGGCTGCACGTTTGATTGCGAGCTATAAGCCGAACCCTGTCCTGACCGTCGGGGCAGAACAGTTTCCGATTTATTCTCCGCTGCATGATATGCCGCGATTTTTTAAGACGAACTCCGATGCCGGGGCTCAGCCCACGTACACCCTCCGTTTCGACAAAATCGTTGAGCGCGGCGGCAAGCGAGAGTTCCGAACCGAGCAAGCGGATTTTCAAGTGAAGACTTCCGAAGCGCAGATGCTCGATGCCATCCGCACACAAGTGTTTCAATTGCGGCAAGCGTTCAACAATGCAATCCTGGCGCGCCAGAACGCCATCCTCGCAGAAACCACCCAGCAGCAGTATGAACAGACAGAGAAGCTCACTCAGATCAAACTGGAAAATGGCGATCTTCCCGCCCTGGAGCTTTATCGTGTCCGCGCGGGAAAGCTTCTATTCCAACAGGCGGTGCTTCAGGCTCAAGCCGCCTATGACCAGGCCGCTCGGGATATTCTCAATCTGCTCGGTGCGCGCGCAGAGCAAGTGACTTCCGGGCCGATTGCTCAAAATACGAGTCTCGGATCCGATCCCCAGGCGGGAGGGTCCCCCGGTTCGCTGCGAAACGCAGTCCTGGAAGTGGTGGGGACCTTCGATACGCGTCCTCTTCTCCAAAGTGTTTCGGAACTGCGCGACATCGCTCTAGCCGAACGTCCGGATGTGATCGCCGCGCGTAACGCTTTTCAGGGCGCAAATCGCGGCCTGCTCTTGGCCCAATCACTGCGAAGGCGAGATCTCGACATCAGCTATGAGTACCAGCGCGTGGGCAGCGACCATTCCGCCGGAATCGTATTCCAATTTCCCCTCTTCATGTACAACAACCAACAAGCGGCTATCGCTCAGGCCGATGCGCAACGGCGCGCGGCTGAAGCCCAACTCCGGCAGGTGGAATTCCAGGCATTGACCGATGTCGAGAAAGCCTATCGCGCTTACGAATCGGCGCGCAGAGTGATGGACCTTTATAATTCCGAAAACCTTGCGCAAGTTGAAAAGCTAAGGACGATATCCAACATCAGTTTCAAGGAAGGCGCGGCTAGTCTGTTCGAAGTCCTGGACGCGCAGCGCACATACAACCAATCCATGGTTGCTTACAATCAGGCGAAGTCGGATTACCAACTGAGCTTATGGCAACTGGAACAAGCGACGGCACGGCAGTTGCGGTTGGGCACCAACACTGCGCAACGTTGAGAAGTTTAGGCGTACAGGAGAGCTATGGAACGTCCCACCGACGGCAACCCAAGTAGAAATCAAATAGCTGATCCACTCGAGACTGCGAGTCATCACACATCGGAGTCTCCGGCCGCGGACAAACATCTCGAACGGGCAGGACGAGCTTCGGGCCGCGGCATCTGGATTCCGTTAACGGTTGTTTTAGCGGCCGTAGTCGGATTCCTTCTGTGGCAGCGAATGGCGACTCCCGCAAAAACGGCAGACCGTCCTTCAGAGAAGCCCAGTCTGCCTGCCGATGTGATCCTTCTCAATGACCAGCAACTCCAGCAAATCTCGACTGATGTGGTTAAAGAACGCCTGGTCAGCATCGATCGTAAGGCGACGGGCAAGATTGCGTTCAACGAAGAGCGCTTGACTCCAGTATTCACGCCGTTCTCCGGCCGTATCGTTGAACTGCTGGCGAACAAAGGCGACAACGTCACGACCGGGCAGCCGCTCGCGACAATCGAGTCCCCGGATTTCGTCAGCTCCCAAAATGATCTGGCTTCAGCACGTTCGGACTCAGCCAAGGCGAACATCGCATTGAATACCGCTCAGGTTGCCGAGCAGCGCGCCGAGCGCCTGCACGACCAAGAGGCATTGTCGACGAAAGACCTGCAGCAGGCGGAAGCCGATTTGGCTCGCGCGCAAGACGATGTACGCCGGTCGCAAGCGGCCGTCGCTGTCGCAGAAAACCGGCTAAGGCTTTTTGGCCGGGAACCTCAGGAACTCGAGCGCGTCGACCCTCGTGTCGTGATGCGCGCCCCGATCTCCGGAACAATCGTCGACCGGAAAATCGGGCCCGGCCAATTCGTCAAACCGGATATGCCCGATCCGTTGTTCCTGATATCGGATCTGACAACCTTGTGGGTACTTGTCGATGTATTCGAGAGCGATGTGGCGGCGGTTCGTTTGAATATGCCGGTCGAAGTTAGTGTCGCGGCTTATCCGGATCGCGTCTTTCCGGCCCGGATATCATTCATCAGCCCTACGGTCGATCCCGCGACGCGAACTGTACGCGTCCGCTGCCTTGTTTCGAATCAAAACGGACTTCTGAAACCAGACATGTTTGCAACAGTTAAGATAGCTTCGGCAGCACAGCAAGGCATGCCAATTGTGCCCGCCAGCGCCGTGGTTGCGGAAGGAAACGATTCTTTCGTCTTCGTTGCGGAAGGTCCGAGCCGGTTCAGGCGCCGCAGTATCCGGGTGGGTCGTGAAGTCGAAAGCGGTTTGATCGTCGACTCGGGTATCCGTCAGGGTGAGGTCATTGCAAGCCGCGGTGCTCTGCTCTTGAACGAACTCAGCAAATCCAAAGAATAGGACGGACTGATGATCGGCAAGTTTATCGATTTCATGCTGCGGGAGAAGTTCCTCATCATCGGCTTCTCTATCCTTTTGCTCGTGGGTGGTCTTTACGCTTTCAATGTTCTGAATATCGAGGCGTATCCCGATCCTTCACCACCAACCATCGAAATCATCGCGCAGAATGCCGGGTGGTCTGCCGAAGAGATGGAGAGGCAAATCACCGTACCGCTCGAGACACAGTTGAATGGGATGCCCGGACTTGATCATATCCGATCGATTTCGCTGTTCGGTTTGACCGATATCAAGTGTTACTTCCGCTACGAAACGGATTACAACTTCGACCGGCAGGAAGTGCTGAACCGTCTTCAAATGGCTGAGCTGCCGGCGGGCGTTGAACCGCAACTTTCTCCGACTTCGGCAGTGGGTGAAATCTATCGATACCAACTCGTCGGCGATGGCCAGAGCCTCATGGATCTGAAAGTCGCGCAGGATTGGATCCTGGAACGTCAGTTTAAACAGGTACCCGGTGTCATTGACGTCGTGAGTTTCGGTGGCGATAGCAAAGAATTCCACATCGATCTTGATCCCAATAAGCTGATTGCTTTCAACATTTCGGTTCCTCAAGTGATGAATGCAGTCGCGCAGAGCAATTCGAATGTGGGTGCAAACTACCTGGAGATTGGCGCGCAGAGCTACAACGTCCGCGGCATTGGCCTGTTTAAGGACACTGAAGATATCGCCAATGTTGCAGTCGCTGCGAAAAACGGCACGCCGATCTACGTCAAACAGCTCGGCGAAGTGACGATCGGGGCGAAAGTGCCGCTGGGAAAAGTCGGCAAAGACGAGCAATCGGACATTGTTCAGGGCGTTGTTCTGATGAGGCGCGGCGAAAAATCGCTTCCGACTCTAGAGCGGGTACGGCAAAAAGTGCAGGCGCTCAATAACGGAATACTGCCCAAAGGCATGCGCATCGTGCCCTATTACGACCGGACGAACCTCATCAATATCACGACACACACGGTGACGCATACGCTGCTCGAGGGAATGATCCTGGTCGGATTTATTCTCCTGGCATTCCTGGGTGATCTTCGAGCATCCCTCGTTGTCGCACTGTCGATTCCCCTCTCCCTGTTGTTTACGTTCGTCATGATGGTGATTCGGGGCGAATCGGCAAACCTGATCTCGATGGGGGCGATCGATTTCGGCATTATCGTGGACGCTTCGGTGGTCATGGTCGAAAACATCTACCGGCACTTGTCGGAGCCGAATCCATACCGCCACAACGTGCGCCGCACGACGGTGCTGGCCGCTCAAGAAGTCACCAAGCCGATCTTCTTTTCGTCTGCAATCATCGTGGCTGCTTTCCTGCCGCTATTTACGATGACGGGCGTCGAAGGAAAAGTGTTCGGACCAATGGCGCTGACGTACGGATTTGCACTCACGGGAGCGCTTCTGTTGGCACTGACATTTTCTCCCGTAATGGCATCGATAGTTCTCAAACCTCAGTCCGAGGAGCATGAAACATTCGTCGTTCGTGGAATCCGCCGGGTGTACTCGCGATTCCTGGCAGGGGCGCTGTCTCGTCCGTGGACAACCGTGATGATTGCGGTCATCGCTCTGACGATAACGCTCTCGACCTTGCCATTCATTGGCGGCGAGTTTATGCCGAAGCTGGAAGAAGGAAACCTTTGGGTCCGCGCGATGATGCCCAATACCGTCTCGTTCTCCTATGCGCGCCAATTGGCCGATCAGATGCGGCTTACCTTTAAAAAATATCCCGAAGTCACGGATGTCGTCAGCCAACTCGGCCGGCCCGAGGACGGCACGGATCCGACCAGCTATTTCAATTGTGAGTTTTTCGTGAATCTTAAACCGCGCGAATATTGGCGGGCCGGCGTGGATAAGCCGGAGTTGGTTCGCCAGATCGAGGCCGAACTGCGCCAGATTCCCGGAGTCAATTACAACTTCTCGCAGACGATTCAAGATAACGTGGAAGAAGCAATGTCGGGTGTGAAGGGCGAGAACTCGATCAAGCTGTTCGGAAGCAATTTGGAGGACCTCGAATCGACGGCGAATCGTCTGGCCAAAGTCATGGGAACGGTTCAGGGCGTCGCCGACCTCAGCGTCCTCACAGAACTCGGTCAACCCAACTTGCTCGTGCGTGTCGATCGCGAGCGAGCCGCCAGATACGGAGTCCTTCCAGGCGATGTGAACGGCATTGTTCAGGCCACAATCGGCGGTCAAGCCGTAAGTCAAGTGCTCGATGGGGAGCGGCGTTTTGATGTGGTGGTCCGGTTTTTGCCGCAGTATCGAAACAACGTGGACACTATTTCCAACATTCCTGTAAGCATGCCTGACGGCGGCCGCATTCCGCTGAAGCAAGTCGCCGAGATCGTCAAACAAACCGGAGCTTCCTTCATCTATCGAGAGGATAACGGCCGTTACATTCCCATAAAGTTCAGTGTCCGCGGACGGGATTTGCAGAGTACGATCGCGGAAGCAGAGGGGAAAATCGCGGAGCAGATCAAGCTTCCTGCCGGATACCACTATGAATGGGCCGGAGAGTTTCAGGAGCTTCAAGCAGCGGTGGCGCGCCTGGAGATCGTCGTTCCGATCAGCCTCTTGATCATTTTCTTTTTGCTCTACAGTATGTTTCCTAGTCTCCGCGATGCTTTGTTGTTGCTGGGAACAGTCCCTCTGGCACTCATCGGTGGCATGCTCTCGCTGCTGGCGACGCACACGAATTTCAGCATTTCCGCCGCTGTTGGATTCATCTCTTTATTCGGAGTATCCGTGTTAGGCGGGGTGATTTTAGTCTCACGTATTCAGCAATTGCGCGAAGGAGGATACTCGTTACGCGATGCCGTTGCTAAAGGCTCCGAATTGCAGCTGCGCCCGGTATTGATGGCTGCACTCGCTGCGGCTATCGGCTTGCTTCCGGCGTCCGTTGCGACGGGCATCGGCTCGGAAACCCAAAAGCCATTGGCCCGAGTCGTCGGCGGCGGGATGGTAACATCGGCAATTCTCATATTGTTGGTCTTGCCCGCGATGTACTTGATTGTCCATCGCTGGGCCGAGCGCAGAGCGACAGTCCGGGAACCGATGGAAGCTGAACCAGCGAGTGAATAGACGCGGACCAGAGACCTCAGGCTAACTCCCTTGCAGTAAGCCGCATCGTCAAATTCGAACCAAGCAGACGTCCCACTTCCAGACGCGTGTGATCCGGCGAGACTGTTGCAAATGAAAACTGGTGAGGATCGATCGCGATCTGCCGCTGGGACTTTGGAGCCAATAAAAGGACGCGAGGTGGGGCTGCATCAACCTCCTGGACCTTCATTCGCTCATATTGAGTGATACCTTCAAATATCGAAACGGCAATATCCAACTCGCGGCCAAGGTGTGTCCGGAAAAAACTGAGGACCTCTTCCACTTCACGAGGGTCACTAATATGCATCAACTCGATTATTGCACTCGCGAAAGCCCGATTACAATCGGCCTGCTCCGCGTCATCTGATCCGGTTCCAACGCATCCCGATGGACAACATACTTCCGTTGAAGCCGTGATTGGGTGGAGTCAATCCCGCGTTTGACATATGGAAATATCGGTACTCCATCACGAGTGAGCGTTCCAAGCTCAGACGGCGCTGTATGCCGGCCCCTGCTTGCGATATGAACTGGATATGCCCGCCGAGTTCCGGCGCCTTTTGATCCAAACTTGTATGCAGCGGCCCGGAAGACACATTGAAAAACGGAACGAACCTTCTTCTGGAGTTGCCGCTAACACGGAACATGAGCGTATCCCCAAAAAGGTGCCCACCCGGATGAATGGCCCTCCCAACGACACCTTCGCTCACAATTTCACATCGTTTGATGGGCAGCCTGGATTCGGGAGAATCCCAGACGATGATGCCTACCTGCGGTTGCGCATAGAGCATTTTGATGTGGGAAATGTTGCGAGGAATGCCGTTTTCCAAACCGTAGGCGGCTTGCAGACCGAAAACGAGACGCGGTGCAGCGGAGACTTGAATGCCGGTACACAAAAGGCACAAAGCGAGCCGAAAAAGGCACAAAAGAAGAGGCCTTGCGGCATCCTCAATCCGCTTCACAGCCCGACCATTTTCGAGTACACCGACCGGGCCACGCCCGGCTCCTCGGTTCCTTTGATTATGGCGCGGCCATCTGTGAATAAGGTGATCTCGTAGGGCGGTGAGGAACACTTCAAAAGGAACTCATTAAACTGAACAGGGCCAAACGCAGAAATAGATTTGGAAAGTTCTTTGAAATTGAGGTCGCCTTTCACGCCGGGGATGAGCTGTACGGCATTTCGTCCGCACAGCGTGATGTCCAGTTAAGAACTTCAAGGCTTCCGCTACTTGGATGGAAGCAATGATATGAGTGATGGGGGCCACAACGCCCGCTGTTTCGCATGTCGGCGAGATGCCAGGTGCCGGAAGGTTTCCGAGCAGACAGCGCAGGCATGGGGTCGCCGCGGGAATCACCGGCATCACCAAACCATAGCTCCCGACCGCCGCCGTGTAGATCCATGGCTTGCGTTGCTTGGCGCATGCGTCGTTAATCACGAAACGCGTCTCAAAATTATCCAGCCCGTCGAGTACCAGATCGACATCACCAATGTAGTCTTCAATGTTCGTTGGATTCACATCGTCCACTCTCGCTTCGATGAGCACGGCGGAATTCACACGGCGCAGTTTCGCCTCTGCAGCGACAGCTTTGGGAAGGTTGTTCTTGATGTCGTCTTCATCGAAGAGCGATTGCCGTTGCAAATTGGAAAGCTCGATAAAATCCCGGTCGACCACCCGCAGAAATCCAACGCCGGCACGCACAATCTGATCGGCGGCGACTGTGCCGAGCGCACCGAGCCCAATCAGGAGGACGCGGGACGAAGCGAGCCGCTTCTGGCCTTCTTCCCCGATAGGCGTGAATCGTATCTGTCTGGAATAACGATCATCGCGGGACAAGGGCCAGCATCTCCCGCTTCACGGTTTTGTAGATTGCGTTCACCAGCGGCTGGGTTTCGATAACCATCGCTTGAGCGACAGCTGTGTTGAATTCCTTCGCATGTTCCGGTGGAAAAAAGAACGGAGCAAAGCCGGCCTGGCCCAAACACATGTTTCCGCAAACCAAAGCAACAGTAAGGTTACCGAATTCAAACGGCCATATATCGGCAATCCGCGTAAGCACAAGGGCCGCTCGTTCGATCGGGTGGATCTCAGAAACACTTTCAGCTGACAGCCAATTGAAAAAATTCTGCAGAGAACGATCGATGAATTGCGGAGCGGGACAGTCTTGACCCCGATAAAGAGGATTAAGCGAACGACGCCGCAAAAGACCCGCGTCCTCCCGGCCGCCGAAGAGGATCGCATGAGCACGCAGCAGGTTAGGTTTTGTCAACCCGGTTAACGATTCCCGAGCACGCCGACCATCGATTGCCCCTTCAAACTGTTCGATGAACTTGTCCGATTTTTCCCACACTGATGTCGTATCAATCCCCTTCAGCCTCTCTAAATCTTCAAACTGCAGCCTTGTTCGCAGAATGGATTCAGGGTAGATCGGCAAATCTTCAGGCATTGGGTTCACATTGGCTGGACGCAGGATCCGCGACATGTCAGCTGTCAGATGGCTGTTGTACGATGTGTAATCTACTTGGTGCGGTTACCGGATTACCAAATGACCACGTGGCAATGGGTCATTTGGTAATTTGGTAGTCGAAACAACTACATTACACGTCGGACAACAAGCCATTTGACAGCTAACAATCGTGAGTCGTGCTTTGTCCAGCACTATTTATTTCCTCTCCCTCACGGCCTGTTTGGTTTCTTTTTCAATCGTCTTGCGCCGAGAGACTTCACGTTTATCGTGGACTTTCCGTCCCTTAGCCAAAGCAACCTCACATTTGAGTAGCCCGTCTTTCAGGTACATCCGCAGCGGCACCAGCGTCAAACCGCGCTCAGTGGTACGCCCAATGAGACGGCTGATCTCCGAACGTTTCAACAATAGTTTTCGCGTGCGTAAGGGATCGTGGTTGGCGTAATTGCCATGGGAGTACGGACTGATGTGGCAATTCAGTAACCAGACTTCTCCCGATTTTACGAGTCCATAGGCGTCTCTCAGATTTACCCGGCCTTCGCGCGCGGACTTGATTTCGGTACCCGTCAGGACAAGGCCGGCTTCGAATTTTTCAAGGAGCTCGTAGTTGTGGAAGGCTTGACGGTTGACGGCAATTTCCTTCACGGTCTAGGCTGCGTTGCCCCTGGAACGCCAAACACCGTTGGAGCACCGAACATATTCAAATTGTTCTGATTGTTTTGGGGCGCCCCAAACGGGCTAGGCGTCCCGAACGGGGTAGGTGCCCCGAAGGGGGTGGGCGCGGCGGTCCCTCCGACCGTGCCTGGCTGGTTCAGGGGTTGACCGGGAAAAAGCGGATTCTGCTGCCCTGGCGCAGGTGCAGGAATAATTTGGGGCACAGGTTGGCCGGCGCGCGGATTTGCGATTGGTCCGAATGGCGTCTGGATAGTGGGTGGTTGCTGTTGTGGTATCGGCGGCTGGCCGGGCTGAGGCACCGGAACCTGCGGAAAATCCGGTGTGAATGGCTGTTCAACGGGCTGTGGTGAAAACGGCTGAGCCTGCGGCGCATTATAAATCGGCGCCGATTCCGCGCCGACTGGGGTCGTCTGTGACGCCGAAGTCACAATCACCCCTCGCCCTTCAACCACGACGTAGTCCAACGGCTGCCCTTGGAATATCTTTCGAACGCCATCCTCGAGACTCAAGCCTGAAAATTTGACACTGATGTTGCGGTTCGCAAGCTCTGCCGGAACCTTTGACTGCATGCCCGTCGCAAGGTCCAACAGGCGTAGCAATCGGCCAAGTGGAATGGTTTCGGCGTTGATGGAGAGCTTGTTATCGACGAGATCGATTTCGGGACCTTTACCGGCGGCGAAAGCGCCGGCGCTCATGGCCAGGATTACTAAAAGCGTAGCAAGCGATGATTTCATAGATTCCACCATAGCTTAAGGACAATTTAAATTATAACCCGGTTTAGTGTGTTCTCTCCCTCTGGCAGAGGGAACCGCGACAGCCAGCGGGCTGGCGCGCCGGGTGAGGGTCACAATTTCCGCAAATCTTGAGACCTTCACCCTGCCCTCTCCCAGAGGGAGAGGGCAGGATTCCTACTTCGCCCCTCTACCTAAAAGCACGACCGGTACCGTTTTGAGCAAAATTTTTAAATCCAAGAGAAGGGACCAGTTGTCAATGTAGGTGAGGTCGAGCTTCATCCAGTCTTCGAAGCTGACTTCGTTGCGGCCACTGATTTGCCAAAGGCAGGTCATGCCGGGCTTCATGCTCAACCGGCGGCGCTGCCAACGCTCGTAACGCGCCACTTCTTGCGGGAGCGGAGGGCGAGGGCCAACAAGGCTCATGTGGCCTTGTAAGACATTGAAAACTTGGGGAAGTTCGTCGATGCTGCGGCGGCGGATGATTTTGCCGATCGTTGTAACCCGGGGGTCACGCGAAGATTTGAAGACCGGTCCATCCATTTCGTTGAACGTCTCCAACTCGACGCGGACCTGTTCGGCGTTGTCGATCATCGAGCGGAATTTGTACATCGTGAAAACGCGCCCGTTCAAACCGCAGCGCTTCTGCTTGAACAAGACCGGACCGGGCGAGGTGAGCTTAATAAGAAGGGCAGCCGGTAACATGACCAGCGGACCAAAAATGATGAGGATGAGCGTGGCTAAGAGAATATCGAGAATTCGCCGCACAAACATCAATCCTTCATTTGTGGGCGTCGTACTGAAAGAAAGGAGCGGAAAGCCCTCGAATTCGTCCAACTCCATTCGAGCTATCGAATGAGGAAAGAAATTCATCACCACGCGCGCCGTGACTCCAAGCTCTTCACACAGCAAGAAGATGCCGGTGTACTGATCAAGGCTTTCACGGTCGATCGCAATGATCAATTCATCGACTCCTCCCTGTTCCAGGAGTATCCGGATTTCGTCGCGGCCAAATACGCCGAGAAGTTTCAGTCCCCAAACGTCGTGGCGCTCGATCGTTCGGGCGAACTCATGTGCCGTTTTCTCATTACCCACCACAGCCACATGGCGTATGTCGAGAACACCGTGTTTCCTGACTTTAATCAAAACGACTCGATACGAAACAAGAAGGATGTAATTGATGACCAACGTGGACAAAACGATGATGCGATTCGAGGCGTCCGGGTTCACAAAGGAAATCAAAACCGCCACGACCAGCCATGCGAAACCTATCGCCTTCGAAAGCCGTCCGATTTGATTCAGCGGCGGCAGCGTCGGCTCGGAATAAACGCTAAAGAGGGGCAGCAACAGAGCCCAGGTTGGAAGGATGATTGCAATATGCCAAAAGTAAGTCTGAATGGGCATGACGATGTGTCCGCTCAGTTCAAACAAGGAACGAAAGCGGTAAGCCAAAAAGAAACTCGCCGTTGTCAAAGCCAAGTCAGCCAGCCACAGGTTGACGGCAAAAATTCTTTTTCTTTGACCGATCATGCAGGTCCAGAAGATGAACACGCACTATAGATTTGAAACCAACAAGACATTATTGGCCCTTATCGCTGTTTTAGCAATCAACGTTGCAGGCTGCGCATCCAGGCAGGCGTACACGCGAGGCAACCGCGCGGAAATTACCAGGGATTTCGACACGGCAATGATCGAGTACAAGGCCGCTTTGGATCGGGATCCGCGGAACTACGAGATCCGCCTAAAGTACGAGCAGGCACGTTTCAACTCGGCCTTCCAGCACTTCGAAGCAGGACGGCGCGCTTTCGATAAACAGGATTACCAAACGGCAAAAATGGAATTCACGCGTGTGCTCGAGATCGACCCGACCCATACGCTCGCGGAACAGCAATTGGCCAAAGTGAACGAAGTCCTGACGAGCCGCAGCCGCAAAGAGCCGGAACCCGAGATTCAGTTCGAGCAGCTCAAGGAAGAGACGCGCACGAATCCCACGCCGCAATCGCAGCTGGAGCCGAAAACCCGGGGCCCCATCGACGTTCACATGACGCAAGACAGCAAGATCGCGTTCGAAACCTTAGCTGAGTTGGCGGGTTTCAACGTGATCTTTGATCCGGACTTTCGTGGCGCCAGGATTCAGATTGATCTAAACAGAGTCGATATCTTCGAAGCTCTCGACATTTTGGCTCTGCAGACGCGCTCGTTCTGGAAGCCGGTCAACAGGACAACGATTCTTGTTTCTCCCGACAACCAAACGAAGCGCCGCGATTACGACGAGCTCGTGTTGAAAACGATCTACATGACGAACAGCGTCACATCGACAGAACTCACCGAGGCCATCACTACACTTCGCACGCTGCTCAATATGCGGTATCTGATGTCCAGCACTGCCATGAACGCCATTATCGTCCGCGATACGGCAGACCGCGTAGCGATCGCGGAAAAGATCATCGAAGATCTGGATAAAGCCAAACCGGAGGTGCTCGTCGAAGCGACCATAATGGAAGTCGACCGCAGTACGCTCCGTCAACTTGGAATCTTGCCCCCGCAGGGCACAGCCGTCGTCACAACTGGGGGAACCGGGGGAACAGGTACATCAACTGGAACTGCTTTTCCGTTGGATAGGCTGCCGCGAAGTAACGGGGCCTTCTCTCTTACGATTCCGCCAACAACCGCGCAATTCCTGGCAACTAGCACCAATACGCGGCTGCTGCAAAATCCGCGTATACGGGCGACCGACGGGAAGCTTGCTTCAATCCGCATCGGTTCACAGGTCCCGATCGCTTCGGGGAGTTTTCAACCGGCATTTGTGGGAGCAACGGGAACGCCGGTTGTCAACTTCCAATTTGTCGATGTTGGGGTAAACTTAGATATAACGCCTCGCGTTCTCCTCAATCACGAAGTTTCAATGACCGTCATGGTTCAAGTTCGTGCTGTCGCCGGAGACAGAAACGTTGGCGGCGTCACCCAACCGGTGCTCACGAATCGTCAGGTACAACATGAAATTCGCCTGGCCGAGGGTGAAACGAACATTTTGGGTGGAATCATCACAGATACGGAAGCGACATCTCTCAACGGTCTTCCCGGTCTCAAGAATATTCCGATATTGCGATACTTTTTCTCACAAGAACAAAAATCCCGAGATTCGACCGAAATCATCATCATGCTGACACCGCATATTCTCCGCATGCCGAATATATCGGCAGGCAACTTGCGAGGTCTCTACACCGGCTCCGAAACCATCCCGCGGCTTCGGGCAAGTCCGGCGGTGCCGGCCATCGGCCCGCCGTCTCCAACGCCCGGGACTCCTGCGCCAGGTGCGCCTCCGGCTCCGCAACCGCCCCCCGGGCAGCCCCCTGCTGCAACGCCTCCGCCCGCCGGAGCGCCGGCAGCGCCGCCTAATACACAGCCGCAAGCCCAGCGGCAGACCAATTCGACTGTCATGTTCGCGCCGTCACCGGTCACGTTGCCGGCAACGGGAACGGAAACCTTAAATATCGTCGGCAACGGAATGGATTTCTTTGGTGTCGATCTGACGCTTTCGTTTGAGCCCGGAGCAGTCAACATCCGGGAGATTCGAGATGGGGGTTTCCTCAGCCGCGATGGACAGATTGTGGCTTTCGTTCAAAGAATGGAAACCGAGAGCGGCACCGTTCGAATTTCAGTTGAGAGGCCCCCGGGAGCTGCGGCAGTGTCGGGAACCGGTAATCTCGTAACGCTGGTGCTCGCGCGCGGTATGCGAGCCGGTGATTCGACGATCCGCATCACCGATTTTCGCATCCGCGATCCACAACAAAACGTCGCAATCGGACAACCGGCGGAGGTGCGCGTCTTAGCTCCATGAAGAGCACGACTGTAGCGGCGGTCCGCGAAGCGCTAGCGCGGCAGCGCGCAGCCTCAAGAAACGACCGCCGACAATCTCCTGATCGCTGCACAGCCGGCGCTCATAGAGCGCCGCTACAGCTCGGCTTCACACTGATCGAGTTGATCGCAACGGTCTTCATTATTTCGATCCTGCTCGGTGTGGCCGTTCCATTGGCCCGGAACTCGATCCAGCGTCAAAAAGAAGTCGCGCTACATGAGGCCCTGCGGGAGCTACGCACAGCGATCGACAAATATAAGGAGGCATCGGAACGGGGCTTAATTCCGATGAAACTCGACACCGAGGGGTACCCGGAATCGTTGCGGTTGTTGGTCGAAGGCGTGGATATGAACGGTGCCGTCGGCAAGAAACTGAAACTTCTGAGACGCATACCGACCGATCCGATGACCAACACGACCGAATGGGGACTGCGTTCGTACCAGGATGACCCCAAGAACAATTCTTGGGGTGGTCAAAATGTCTTCGATGTGTATACGAAGTCGCAGGGGACTGCGTTAGATGGAACGAAGTATAAAGATTGGTAACGTGTTCAGACATTCCCCTCCTCGCAGAGGAGGGGTGGCGCGACAGCTTAATAGAAGCTGGCGCGCCGGGGTGGTCAGACCGGCGCAACGTCCCGCGGCGCATCCACCGCTCCTCTGCGAGGAGGGGAATAGTTACGGTTTTACTCTTCTCGAGTTGATGATCGTCATCACGATCCTAGGGATCTTGGCTTCTATTGCGATCCCCATGTACAGGGCCGTGGTGCTCAATGCCAGAGAAACCGTTTTGAAGGACAATCTGCGGGAAATGCGGCGCGTAATCGACCAGTATACAGCTGATAAAAAGAAGGCCCCGGTCAGCCTGCAGGATCTCGTCGACGCCGGTTACTTTCGTGAAATGCCGGTGGATCCCATGACCCATTCTAATTCCAGCTGGCAACCGGTTAACGATACGTCGGTGACGTCACCGGATCAGACCGAGAGCGGCATCGTGAACGTCCACAGCGGGTCAGCTGCGATCTCGTCGGAAGGCACGCCGTACAACACCTGGTGAGTTATTCAAGCCCCAGACTTCTAAGCATCTCCTCGTCATCCCGCCAGTGCTTCTTGACTTTGACGTGCAGCTCGAGGAAAACCTTTCGTCCGAAGAAGGATTCCAGTGCCTTACGCGCCTCCGTTCCAATCTGCTTCAATTTCTGTCCGGCCTTGCCGATCACGATCGCTTTTTGGGAATCGCGCTCAACGAAAATGCTTGCAAAGATGCGCTGAAGTTTGTCGTCCTCTTCAAACCGGTCGATCACCACTGCAGTCGAATATGGCATTTCTTCCTCGGTTAAAACGATTAACTTTTCACGGATCATTTCTGCAGCGATGGCTCGTTCTGGCTGATCGCTGATTTGATCATCCGGATAAAACATCGGCCCTTCGGCAAGATATTTGAGGATTTCACTGAGTAGCGAGTCGACGTTGTCACCCGATAACGCGCAAATCGGAATGATCTCTTCGAAATCACCCGCCTTTGAATAGCGATCGATGATTGGAAGCAAGTTCTTCTTTTCAACGAGATCGATTTTGTTTAACAGGAGAAATTTTTTTCTGGTCAGCGGCTTCAACAACTCGAGCGTGAACTCGTCGCCCCGCCCGAATTCAGCGGAGGCATCGACGATGAGCAGGATTAGATCGGTGCCCGCCATCGCCTCCCGCACGGCTTTCATCATGCTTTGATTCATTCGGTGAATCGGTTTGTGAATACCCGGCGTGTCTAGAAAAATAATTTGCCCATCAGGTCTGGTTACGATTCCCCGGACGATGCGCCGCGTGGTTTGCGGCTTCTTCGTAACAATGGAGACTTTCTCGCCGACAAGGTAGTTGAGCAGTGTGGATTTTCCGGAATTTGGCCGCCCGACGATCGAAACGAATCCGGACTTCATGACACTAGTGTCATTCTTTTGGGACCATCGGCTTGAGGCGCAGGCGTCGCACGCGCCGACGGTCGGCCTCGAGCACTTCGACCTCGATTCCGCCGTGCTCGATTTTTTCTCCTGGAACGGGGACTCGTCCAAAGAGTTCAATGACGGCGCCGGCAACCGTAGTGCAATCGGTCTCGGAAACCAAGGGAATTCCCAATTTTTCTTCGAGCGCACCAAGTTCGAGGCTGCCGGGCACGATAAACACACCACGGCTCTCCTCGATGACTCTCTCGCCGTCGGGTTCCGATTCGTCGCGGATATCGCCGACAATTTCTTCGATGAGATCTTCCATTGTGATCAGCCCCGCTACTCCTCCGTACTCATCGACGACCAAGACCATTTGATCGCCTTTCTGCTTCATCTCCCGAAGGAGATCGTCCACGGCTTTGGTCTCGGGCACAAAATAGGCCGGTTTGATCAGAGATCGGAAATTTTCGAGCTTGTCGCCCCGCTGCCAGACGCGCAGCAAATCGCGTTCGTGAACGATGCCTTCAACATTGTCGAGGTCATCGCGATAAACGGGAATCCGGGCATGACGCTTGTTGATCACAAGTTGAAGCAATTTCTCCACAGACGAGTTTATGTCGATTGCCACAATCTGAGTGCGCGGTGTCATTACATCTCGCGCCACGATGTCGCCGAACTGCAGGATCGACTGGATCATTTCGCCTTCGTCGCGTTCCAAAATTCCTTCTTCCTGGCCCGCATCGATGAATGCCTGAATCTCTTCTTCAGAGGCTTCCTCTTCCTTAGCCGGTTCTATTTGATCTTCCAGGCGGTGAAAATAGTTCAGCGCGGACATAAACATGCGCGAAATAGGGCCTAAGATGAAATGAGACGCCTTGAAGACCGGAAAGAAAAGAACCAGAACAAATTCAGGATTACGCCGGGTAACGATCCGCGGAAGAAGATGGCGGAAAATCAGGATTACAAACATCATAACGACAACCGTCGCCACTACAGAAATCGTATATCCGATAGGCCGCTGCTCCAGCGCCGTAAACAAGGAGACGGCTCCCGATACCAAAAGCATTTGAATGATAATGTGAATGGAAGTCAGGACTTCCGTCCGCGTATCGAGTAGCGCCGCAATCGATGAAGCGGCTTTCCCCCTTGGTCCGTCGACCAGACGGCGCATCGATACCTTGTTCACATTTGCGAACGCGACGTCGATGATCGACATCACCGTCAGCCCCGCAATGAACAGGACCGCGCCGAGTAATTCCGTTGCGCTTAACATTGGAACCTTCGCCGTAAACGGCGTTCCATAGCCCTCATCTCACCGTTGTCGGTTTCGTGGTCGTATCCCAACAAATGCAAGAGTCCATGCAGAATGAGGCGCCGAATGTTGGTTTCAAAACTGAGCGTGCTGGATTTACGTGATTGATTATAAGCCGTTTCAGACGAGATGAGAATATCGCCCAAATACCCTCCATCTCCCTGAAAAGACAACACATCCGTCGACTTGTTGAAACCACGATAATCGCGGTTGAAACGACGCATCTTCTCATCGGTGAGGAACACAACCGAAAATCCACGCTCTTGCAATCCAAGTGCCGGAGCGAGCGACTCGAGAAAGCGGCGAAGCCTTCCATTCTCGATGGGGTGCTTCCGCTGTTTGTTAATAATCAGGAAGTTTTCTCTAAGTGGAAGCTGCATCTTGTCCGAATTGCAGCGACTCCTGGCGCGCGGTGTTCTGTGCGCTATAGGACTCATAAGCCCGGACAATCCGCTGTACGAGCGGATGACGGACGACATCTCTCTCGTTGAAATAAATGAACCAAATTCCCTCAACACCGGAAATAACATTCCGCGCTTCAATCAATCCCGACATTTTTCCTATTGGAAGATCGATCTGGGTAATGTCGCCCGTGATTACAGCCTTGCTGCCATACCCGATCCGCGTGAGGAACATTTTCATTTGCTCGGTTGTCGTATTCTGTGCTTCGTCGAGAATGACAAATGAATCGTTTAACGTTCGTCCACGCATAAAAGCAATGGGCGCAATTTCGATCACCCCACGCTCAACGTTGCGATCCACCCGTTCCACATCAAGCATGTCGTAGAGCGCGTCATATAGAGGCTTCAAGTACGGATCGATTTTCTCCTGAAGCGTTCCCGGAAGAAATCCGAGCCTTTCGCCGGCTTCGACCGCTGGCCGCGTCAGAACGATACGGCTGATTTTTTTCTCCAGTAGCGCACGCACGGCCATGCTGACGGCGAGATACGTTTTTCCGGTACCGGCAGGCCCGATCCCAAAAACCATATCGTGTTTTTCTATGGCTTCGATGTAGAGCTTTTGGTTGAGTGTCTTCGGCGCGACATTCCGTTTTCCTGCTTGAAGGCTCTTAGAGCTCGACACCACACCGCGCAGGCTTTGTGACGTGTCTTCGGAAATGATCCGGATGATCGATTTCAGATCGCCGTTGCTGAACCTTACACCTTCCGTTCGCAGCTGCGCGTAGTCTTCCACGAGCCGCTCGACCAGCTGAACGTGCTCGTCCTCACCGTCGATTGTGAGATTGTTTTCGCCGTCGATATGAATCTGAACTTTGAGGAGAGACTCGAGATATTTGATATTTCCGTCGTACGTTCCGAAAAACTCGGCGACGCCGTCGCCGATTCGAATGCTTTTCTTCATCCTACCTATAGGTACCTAGTCTAATTATAACATTGGGCCTTTACCCGAAAATTCGGGGATTTTCTGCTATTATTCTTATTTTTGAAGGAGATTCGATGGCAAATCATCCGTCCGCGCTCAAAAGGTATCGCCAAAGTCAGCGGCGTCGCCTAGTCAATCAGATGAACCGTCACAAGTTGAAGACTCAAATTAAAAAGCTGCGAGCGGCGATCGCTGCGGGAAAAGGCGCAGATGCGAAGCCGCTGTTGCCTGCCACTCTCAGTATTATTGACCAGTCCGTGCAAAAAGGCGTGATCAAGAAAAATACGGCACGCAGGTACAAATCACGTCTGGCGAAAAGGGTCAACGGTCTACCTGCATAGCCCAGTTCACCATCATCTTCCACAGCATTACGTCAAAGTAACCCTCGGGATTGGGCGTCGAGGTCTTCAAGGCACGATCGGCATTGAGTAATAGCCGGAACCCGGCCGCGAGTTGTCTCCACTCGAACTTCTTGCATGAGGCGGCAAAATCCGCCGCTTTCCATGCGGGTATCAGAGCGGTGGCTGCGATCTCTTTCGCGTTTTTTTTCTCGACTAGCGATTTCCCGATAAAAAGCTGGCGCCATACCCGGACGATCCGCGAAAGTGCGATTAGCGGTTCCACGCCTTCATCGAGCATTGCTCCAACAACCTGCACGGCCTTCTTGTAATCGCCCGCCAGAACCGCGTCATCGAGATCGAAAGCACCAAACTGTTCCGAACGCAGAATCAGTACATCGACGTCGCGCATTTCGATCGGCCGCGCATTGCCCGTATACGTTTGCAGTTTTTCAACCTCATTGTGCAATTGATAAAGGTCGGTACCAACGTTATCGGTGAGATACCGAGCGATTTGGGGTGTGAGTTTATAGCGGTCCATCAACCAACGGGCAACATCCGCCGGCCTCAATGAGTCGATTTCGATGACGGGAAAAATCTTTGGCCAAGATTCGACGGGCTTACGCGTATCCGTCACGAGGACAATTCGCAATGACGCGTCCGGTAGGCTTTGAACCCTTCCCAAGACTTCAATTCTTGCTTTCGTGAGTCTGGCGGCATCAGTCACGATAATCAGCCGGTTCTCGGTGAATAGCGATCGTGTCAGCGCGTCGTCGATCAGCCGGCTTGATGGAATCTCCTCGAACTCCTTCGCGCTATATTTTTTGAAAACCCATTCGCCGGCTGGCATACCAGAGATGCGTTGCCAAACCACCCGCGATTCCTCAATCAAGAAATCGTCTTCGCAGACGAACACGTAAACATTAGAACTCTGCTTTGGTTGAATCTGCCTGAACTCCCAAAATTTCATTTTGAGTGCAGCAGAGAAGCCACGAGCGACGACGCGAAACGCCGCGCAAGCCTGTCCAGCGCCGCCGTATCTTCGGGCACGAATTCGCTGGAGCTCTGCGAGAGCTCGAATACCTCGCGAAAGGACCAGCGATCATTTTGAAACAAGACTTTGCCTGTTCGCGTATCCGTAACGTGGACGCTCAGGTCAACGAGCATCGTGTATGCTGAACCCCTCCCTTGCTGGTTAAAAATGACGGGCACCGCGTTATAACCCAAGACTTCACCGCTCATTAAGAGATCGCCTGCATTGTCGGACACGACTTTGAACCGGGTCCGCCGGATGAGTTCGCGACGAACTTCTTCCGCCAAGCGCTGTTCGATTCTGTAGGTTGTCGTTTTGTTGATGAAGGTCGGCACGGCAATAGTACTGCCGGCACCTTCATTAAGTTGCGAATTGGCCAGATGATACCCGCAGCCGCTCGCAGCCAGGCAGACAAGACTGATCAATATACGGACCACGGCCTTATCATAGCGTAATGAGGAATGACGGGTAAGGCGCATTCCCCTCTCCCTCCGGGCCCTCCGGGAGAGGGCGGCGCGAAGCGCCGGGTGAGGGTCGCGCGAAGCGCGAGCCCGATAGGGCGAAGCCTCAAAAGAAGTCTATTCGAATCTTGAGACCCTCACCCTGCCCTCTCCCAGAGGGAGAGGGGTGACGGTACTCATGAACGAAATTTATGCGTACGCCCTGAAACTCTTGCGCGGCCGCGATTACACCATTTCGAAATTATGCGCAAAGCTGGAAGCGAAGTTCGGGTCGGTCCCACCGGAAGTCATTGAACAACTGCTGGAAAAAAAATTTCTGAATGACCGCCGGTTTGCTGAGAATTACATAGCAAAGCGGAAGTCCTGCGGAGCTCAACAGGTTCGAGAAGAACTGCTGGCCCTCGGGATCTCGGCGAAACTGGCGGAAGAAATCGTCTCTCACACAGAGTGGCCCTCGCTTCAGGACGCCCTCACGGCTAAAATGAGGGATTGGAATTTGCGTCCCCCTCTTCAACCCCGCGATGCCGGCCGGCTTTTTAGGTCTTTGCTTCGTCTTGGTTACGATGAGGACGCCATCCGAGAGGAATTAGAACAACTTGGACAGTAATGAAATCCGCCGGCGGTTTCTTCAGTTCTTTGCAGATCGCGGTCACGCCATCGTTAAGAGTTCCTCTTTGATCCCGGCCGAAGATCCGACGTTGTTGTTCGTCAATGCGGGAATGAATCAGTTCAAGGACGTGTTTCTCGGACGCGAGCAACGTTCCTACACCACGGCAACAAGCTGCCAAAAATGTGTCCGCGCCGGCGGCAAGCACAACGATCTGGACAACGTCGGACATACGCGGCGGCACCAGACCTTTTTCGAGATGCTCGGAAATTTTTCGTTCGGCGGATACTTCAAGAAAGAAGCTATCGATTACGCGTGGACACTCCTGACACGAGAATTCAAACTGCCGATCGACAAGCTGTGGGTCACGATTTTCCGCGAAGATGATGCCGCGGCAAAATTCTGGATTTCCGGTCCCGGCGTCGCTCGCGACCGGATCTTGCGTCTGGATGAAAAAGACAATTTTTGGCAGATGGGGGATACGGGACCTTGCGGACCGTGCTCGGAGATTCATTACGACCTCGGTCCGGCTGCGAGCGAACTTGGACATACGAACTGCGCGTTTCCTTGCGATTGCGGCCGCTATGTGGAGATTTGGAACCTCGTGTTCATGCAGTTCGATCGCGACTCCGAAGGCCACCTCTCGCCATTACCTAAACCATCGATTGATACGGGCATGGGTCTGGAACGCATCGCCTCCGTCCTTCAGGGAAAGATCAGCAATTACGAAACCGACCTGCTCAGGCCGATCATTGACGAGGCTTGCCAATTATTCAACGTTGAATACGGCGGGGCGGCCTCTTCCGACGTCTCGCTCCGGATCATCGCCGACCATGTCCGCGCCGCGACTTTCTTGATTAGCGACGGTGTGATCCCATCCAATGAAGGCCGCGGGTACGTTCTCCGTAAGATCATGCGGCGCGGGATTCGGCAAGGAACCCTGCTCGGTTATAAGGAACCTTTCCTGTACACGTTGTCTGGCTACGTTGTTGAGATGATGAAGGAAGCGTATCCGGAACTGATCCACACGCGCGAGTACGTCGCGCGCGTCATCAAGACCGAGGAAGAACGTTTCGCCGCCATGGTGACGGTTGGCTTACAGCGGCTTGAACAAACGATCCATCAGCTCGTCAAGTCAGGCAAAGATGTCATTCCCGGTATCGAAATTTTCAAGCTCTACGACACCTATGGATTTCCGCTCGATTTCACTAAAGAAATCGCCGACGAAAAATCGATGCGACTTGATATGGACGGCTTCGAAGCGGAACTCGAGAAACAGCGCGAACGCGCGCGCCAGAGCTGGAGAGGCGATGAGACGGCGGTCAGTCCAGTCTATGAAAAATTCGTTGGGAAGGGCGGGACCCCGTTCCTTGGCTATGACGCGATCCGGTCCACCAGCCGCATCGCCGGAATTCTGGTGAATGGCATGCCGGTCGACTCTGTCGGGGGCGGCCAAACGGCAGAAATCATTCTCGATGAGACGCCGTTTTACGCTGAATCCGGCGGGCAGGTGGGCGATACCGGCACCTTGACGTCACCCTCCGGAGTGGCGCGCATCCTCGACACTTATTCGCCGGTTCGGGGCGTCATCGTTCACAAAGTGCAAATGGAATTTGGGAACCTCGCAGTGAACGATGAAATACAAGCTCAAGTCGATGAAGAGCGGCGGTTGCGAATCGCGGCGAATCACACCGGCACGCACATTCTTCACGCAGTACTGCGCGAAACGTTAGGAACACATGTGAAACAGGCCGGCTCGCTCGTCGCTCCGGATCGTCTTCGTTTCGATTACACCCATTTCGCGCCGCTCACCGACAGGGAAATCGAAGAAATCGAGCAGAAGATCAATCGGATCGTTTTCCGAAATCTCCCGGTTCAGACCGAAATCATGGAAATCAACCAAGCGATCGCTCGAGGCGCACTCGCGTTTTTCGGCGAGAAGTATCAGCAGCAAGTCCGTGTGGTGTCAATACCCGAGGTGAGCATGGAACTCTGCGGCGGAACACATACCAGAATGACAGGCGACGTCGGCCTGTTCAAAATTGTCGGCGAATCGAGTATAGCTTCCGGCATTCGGCGCATCGAAGCTCTCACCGGTTTTGGAACATTTGTCCGCCTGGAAGAAGACGAAGACCTGCTCCAGGAGATTGCCCACACGTTACGGACGCCGCGAACCGAACTTACACGGGCAATCACGCGTCTGCTGGAACAGCAGCGGCACCTTGAAAATGAATTGGAGGCGCTGAAGCGCAGAACCGCAAAGTCGCAGATCGGAAATCTGGTTGAAAGCCCGGCAACAGTTAAAGGCATTTCCGTGGTGTCGCGTCGAGTCGAAGGTGTGGATGCTTCCATGCTTCGAGAATTGGCCGAGAACGCCGGCACAAAAATTGGTTCCGGTGTGGTTGTCCTCGGTTTAGCCTCTGATGGTAAGGCGTCGCTGGTAGCGGTAGTTTCGCAGGATCTTCAAAAAAGGCTACACGCCGGCAGGATTATTAAAGAGGTTGCGGCCTTGGTCGGTGGAAGCGGCGGCGGCCGCCCGGATTTTGCTCAGGCGGGTGGAAAGAATGCCGAAAAATTGGAAGAAGCTTTACAAGCTGTGTACAATATCGTGGCTGAGTTTCTCGGCTAAGACACTTTAGGTTGTGGACGTGTTGCGAAATCAATTTGCCGTGCTCCTCGGCGGAGTGGTGCTGTTGGGGCTAATCAAAACGGGGCCGGCCCACGCCGAGGACAAGATTCAGGCGGTTGTTAATTCCAGTGGGAGAATTGTTTTCACGAATCTTGCCGGCAATGCGCCAACACCTCGCGTTGACGATGTTCCGCCTGTCATCGATAACACCCCTCGTCCCCCGGCTCCGGTGATTGCGCCTTCAACTGATTTGCTTGCCGAAGCGATGCCGGAAGCACTTCGAAAACTTGTCGAGTCCATTTCTTTAAGTCATGGTGTCGATCCCGCGCTGGTTCGAGCCGTGATCAAGACGGAATCCAACTTCAATCGCTGGGCGGTGTCTCCTAAAGGCGCGCGGGGCTTGATGCAACTCATACCCGAGACAGGCAGGCGGTACGGGGTGCGGGATTTTTTTGATCCACAGCAGAATGTCGAAGGGGGCGTGCAATATTTGAAGTTCCTCCTTGAAAAATTCAAAGGGAATTTAGATTTGTCATTGGCCGCATATAACGCCGGTGAAAACCTCGTCGAAAGGTTGGGACGTATTCCCCCAATTCCCGAGACGACGAATTACGTGCGGCAGGTACGTGCGAGCTACTTGAAACGGACTAAGCCTTTTGTGCCGGCGCCGATTGCAAAACCGGCTGCACCGGCCGCGGGCGTTGTTTCAGCGGCGCCCGCATCTCAAGAGCCCTCGAGAGAAGCGCAAAAAGAAACATCGGCGATATTTCGGACCGTTGACGAACACGGCGTGGTGCACTTCTCGAATATCGGGCCACCGAACTGATGAGCGCCTCCAATACGATGAAAACCCACGCAGTTTTAATTGCTGCGCTACTTTTAATTTCTTCCTTCCTTGGTGCACAGTCCGTGCAGAATCCGTCCTTGCTCGAGAAGGCTCGGCAAGCGTACCTCTCAGCTCAGGCACTCGAATCCGAACTCAATGAGAAAAAGGAGGCTGAACGCAGTCGCGAGCAGTACTTGAAAGTGATCCGCGCCTATCAGCGAGTCTATCTGATTACGCCTCATACCGGCTATTCCGATGACGCGCTGCTGGCGATTGCGCATCTTTACGAAGCAATTCACGACTACGAGGATGCAACTCGCACCTTGACTTTCCTGATTCGGGAGTATCCCGGCACACCTTTCAAAGATACAGCGGAAAAAGACCTCAACCGTCTCAGAGGTGTGCCGTTGCAGAAGACCATCGCTGTGGATAATATCCGCTACTGGGAAGCACAGAATTCTGTTCGCGTTGTAGTCGATCTGGGTGGCGAGATTCATTTCAACCGGGGCGAGGCCAAAGGTCCCGATCGTGTATTCATCGACATCTTCCCGGCCAGGTTGAATACCGCTCTGAACGGAAAACAATGGCCCGTCAAATCTGGACTGCTGCAGCAGATTCGTGTTGGGCAGTACGAACCATCGACCGTGCGGGTCGTCCTGGATGTTGGCACTGTTGGCCATGTGACCAGTTTTACGTTGCGCGATCCGGACCGGTTGATTATTGATGTACTCGGGCAAGAGGTTGTAGCGGATGCCTCTCCCCCTGGGAGAGGCCGGTCCGACAGCCGGCAGGCTGACGGGCCGGGTGAGGGTCTCACTGCGACCGCCGCGCCGGCAAAAGCAGCGAGCGCAATAAAAACTCCGGACAAATCGGCCGACGCGGGACCCTCACCCGCTGCTTCGCAGCGGCCTCTCCCAGAGGGAGAGGCGAAACCCATTACACCAGCCAAGCCGCCGAACGCCGGCCCGCGTTCGCTGGTTCGAAGTCTCGGCCTGAAACTCGCCCGAGTCGTCATCGATGCTGGACATGGGGGATACGACACCGGCAGTATCGGACCCGCGGGTTATATGGAAAAGGAACTGGTGCTCGACGTCGCTGAGCGGCTCCGGGGTCTCGTCCACATGGAGTTAGGCGCTGAAGTCGTGATGACCCGCAGCGACGACACTTTCGTTTCACTGGAAAGCCGTACGGCCATTGCGAATCAGCAGGAAGCGGACCTTTTCATCTCCATCCATGCAAACTCGAGCCGAATGCGGGCTGCTCGGGGCGTTGAAACATACTTTCTGAACTTTACGTCATCGCCTGAGGCGTTGGAAACCGCCTCTCGCGAGAACGCGGCATCCGAACGATCGATTCACGAGCTTCAAGATCTCGTAAAGAGGATTATGCTGCGCGACAAGCTCGACGAATCCCGTGAGTTGGCGCGCCATATCCAGCACGCCATGGCCGCTCGGAAAGGCGCGGGCACCGATCGCGGCGTGAAGCAGGCGCCATTTGTGGTACTCATTGGCGCAAATATGCCATCGATTCTGGCCGAGATTTGTTTCATCAGCAATCCTCAAGAAGAGAAAGTCGTCAAGACCACTGCCAACCGCCAGGCGATTGCCGAGGCTCTGTTTGAAGGTGTAAGATCGTATGCGGAGTCTCTTAGCGGCACGAAAACCGCAGGAACCCAGGACAAAATCAACTAGGGAGGTAATTCGGCGACAGACACCGGATTTCTGAAGGACAAGAAGAAATCCGGTGTTTGTCCCCGAATTACCAAACTCAAATAAATTAAATGTCAACAAGATGGTTCTGGAGCATGCTGTTGCCGCTCCTGACAGCAGCAGCTTTGCAGGGCCAGTCGCGGGAATCCATCCTTAAGGCTGTTACGGAAACTTCGAGATGGTCCCCAGCCGATAAGCCCATCCAATACGACGAGAAGAACATCGAAACGATTGCAGGAAAGCGCGCCGCCACGATCAGGCGTTATGGCTTCGTGGGTGCGACCACCCAAAACTGGAAAGAACCAGAAGGCAAGGTCCGCCTCACATTGTATGAGATGGCGGATGCGAGCGCAGCCTATGGTCTATTCACAATGGAACGTGCGGCCGCACAGCCTGGTCCTGAGTCAGTTCCCGTTGGTACGGAAGGCTTCCGAACCGGCAATCGAGTCGTGTTTTGGCAATCGAAATATCTGGTCACACTGGAGGGGCTTCCGGCTTCCGCTGTCGAGTTCGCGCGCATTATTGGAGAGCACATTTTAGGGCGTTCGCGAAAGCCACCGGTTTCCCAACATCTTCCGCCGGAAAATTTAATTCAAGGGACGGACAGATATATTGTCGATGAGGCGAGCGTTGGGCGAGAGCTCGGGTTGGATCCGGGGGTGCTAGGTTTCCGCGATAGCGTTGAAATCGCGACCGCGGAATATCGGGTCAACGAAAAGACGGCTCACCTTGTGCTCCTGATGTATCCCACGCCGCAGGTTGCGAAAAAATACGAAGATCAGTGGGCTGGCACTTCCAACAATGAGCCGGCGTTTCGAAAGCGCGTCGGTCCGTTGATCGCGCTGGTTCGGGGTTTGCGTGATGCTACCATCGCGAAGTCCATTTTGGATGGTGTAAATTATGAGTCTCAAGTGACTTGGGATCAACCTCGCCCGGACCTTTCACTGCGCCAAGTCATTCTGACGATCTTCACCTTCATCGGAATCGCGCTGTTATTTACCCTCATTGCGGGCTTAAGTTTCGGGGGCTTGCGCCTTTTCGTGAAAGCGCGATACCCGAACCGGGTTTTCGACCGGCCGGAAGACATGGAAATTATCCAACTCAAACTGGCACAAGGATTTACGCGCAAGGAACTTAGCCGGTAAAATTGCCCGTGCCCCGCAATCTCAACTAAACACAGCCATCTGAGGAGCTTAAAAAGGTTGAAAATAATTCGTTGACAAGGTGTACCCCCCTCTTTAAATTAACTGCATTGGAGCTTTGGAACCTCGTTTTGACGAGGGTTCCGATTCTTTTTCTCTTTACAACTATTGCTCACCCGGCAGGGTGAGCATTTTTTTGCCGGCGTAGCTCAGTTGGTAGAGCAGCTGATTCGTAATCAGCAGGTCAGCGGTTCAAGTCCGCTCGCCGGCTTTTATCGAAAATAAAGTACTTAATCCATTTTCGGCTTTTTTCTTACCCAAAATCGCCCGGGCAACCCCCGGGGAACCGTCTGCCTACGTCTTCCTTTAGAAATCGCAGGGAACGTGCATAGCTTCTCTTAATTGTTTGGCCGCGAGCTCCACCGGGTACGTCACATCCCACGTCTCGGCAGACAACCCATTCCTGATTCTTTTTAAAGAATTTCCTGCTTATGACCACCCTGAACGTGATTTTTCTCTTTGATGACGGGGAGGGATTCAAGTCATCGCTGCGATGGAATATCAACGGCGCGAAGAACGATGAAAGAATAACTCTCGAAGTGCTTGAGGCCATCGCTGGATTCTTGAACACGGGCGATGGCGTTCTACTAATTGGAGTGAGAGACGATGGCTCGCTTCATGGGATCGCATCGGACGGCAAGATCTACCATCAACGCTGCCAGGAAAAATCTCGTGCTGCCGATTCGAATCTGAGAGCAGTCAGGCCAGCGGAGTTCTTTCCGAGTTCATAAGGGCGCGAATCCAGAGGCAAGTGCAACGTGAATGTCGTCCCGCTTGCCGTAGAACTCTGAACAGTGACTGTTCCGCCGTGGGCTTCCGCACAACCGCGTACCAGCGTGAGCCCCAAGCCCGAGCCGATTTGCTCTCCCGACTGAGCCCGCCGCGTTCTCGCAAATGGATCAAAGAGGTGGGCCTGATCTGCGCT
>WNGN01001375.1_pt1 | contig 29276 bp, 25 predicted proteins | sample 5400561 | NCBI WGS metagenome assembly WNGN01 (sample SAMN13153379, study PRJNA577476) | soil metagenome | isolation source: 115 cm soil or saprolite under Garry oak tree replicate 2 | place: USA:California | collected 2016-06-15 | reverse complement strand
CGCCGTGCGCGACGGGCTCGTCGAGCAGGGACGGCACGTCGCGGACGCTCGGCCCGACGTGATCGTCGTCAACTCGTGCCACTTGATCACGACCTTCCCGACGGTGGTGGACGGCACGCCCCGCCACCGCGGCGTCCTGACGGCCCAGGAGGCGCCCGAGCTGATCCACGGGGTCGCCTACGACTTCCCGGGCGACTGGGAGCTCGGCTCCGCGCTGATCGAGCGCGGTCGAGCGGCCGGGCTCCAGTGCGTCTTCGCCGACGACCTCCACTACCCGCTCGACTACGGAACCGTGATGCCGCTCGTGTGCTATCTCGACCGGAGTCAGCGGATCCCTGTCGTGCCGATCTCCGTGTGCCTCGCCGCCGACCTGCGCGAGAGCTTCGCGTGGGGCCGGATCATCGCGGAAGGCGTCGCGGCCGTCGGCCGCCGGGCCGCGTTCGTCGCCAGCGGGAGCGTCTCGCACAAGCTCGTCCGGGTGCCCGAGGCGTGGCCGAGCCCGGCGGATCAGGAGCTCGACCAGCGGTTCGCGCGGATGCTCGCCGACGGCGAGTACGAGGAGCTCTGGGCGTGGCTGCCCGCGTACGCGGAGGTGGCCGAGCCGGAGATGGGCGGGCGGCACCTCGCGATGATGCTCGGCGCGATCCTGGGCGCCCAGAAGAAGTTCGCGGCGACGGTGCACGCCTACGGCCCGTCGTCGGGGAGCGGCAACTACGTGATCTCGCTGTCCGCACGGTGAGGGCGCCCGTCCACGCCGGCGCGCCTGGACTCACTCGGAGGCGTTTGCTAGAATCGCGAAACTCATTTCCGGATCGTGCGGGCAACGGCACGACCGCGAGCGTGACCTGGGGGAGGATACCGTGCGCACGATGACTCGAGCGATTCTCGTCGGGCTCCTCACGACCCTCGCGGCCGTCCCGCCGGCGTCGGCGGAGACGGTGAGGATCGGGTTCATCACCTCGCTCTCCGGCCCCGCCGGCATCATCGGCAAGCACATGAAGGACTCCGTCGAGCTGGCCCTCGACCACCTCGGCCGCCGAGTCGGCGGGCTCGACGTCGAGGTGATCTACGGTGACGACCAGCAGAAGCCCGACGTGGGCAAGCAGGTCGCCGACGAGATGCTGAAGAAGCACAAGGTCCACTTCGTCAGCGGCATCATCTGGTCCAACGTCATGCTCGCCGTCGCGCCGGTGGTCACGCGCGAGCGGGTCTTCATGATCGGCACGAATGCCGGCCCCCACCAGCTGGCCGGCAAGGACTGCTCGGAGTACTTCTTCACCACGTCGTGGCAGAACGACCAGACGCCCGAGGCGATGGGCAAGTACATGGCCGACCAGGGCCTCACCGACGTGTACATCATGGCGCCCAACTACGCCGCCGGCAAAGACATGCTCAGCGGGTTCAAGCGGTACTTCAGGGGCCGAATCGTCGCCGAGGTGTACACGCAGGTCAACCAGCCGGACTACCAGGCCGAGATCAGTCAGATCCGGGCCGCGAATCCGAAGGCGGTGTTCGTCTTTTATCCGGGGGCGATGGGAATCCAGTTCGTGAAGCAATTCGCCCAGGCGGGGCTCCGTGAGCAGATCCCGCTCTACTCGGTCTACACGATCGACGAGGTGACGCTCCCCGCGCTGAAGGAGGCGGCGCTCGGCATCTGGGAGACGCGGTACTGGAGCCCGGACCTCAGCAACGAGGCGAACACGAAGTACGTGTCCGACTTCCGGAAGAAGTACGGCTACACGCCCGCGTTCTACGGCGCGCAGAGCTACGACGGCGTGATGTTGATCGACGCCGCGGTGCGCGCGGTCAAGGGTGACCTCGCGAACAAGGCGGGGATGATCGCCGCCATGCGGAAGGCCGACTACAAGTCGACGCGCGGTCCCTACAAGTACAACCTGAACCACTTCCCGATCGAGAACTTCTACCTCTTGAAGACCGTGCGGACGCCCGAGGGCGAGTTCGCCATGCAGATCCAGAAGACGGTCTTCGAGAACCACAAGGACGCCTACGCCAAGGACTGCGGGATGAAGTGGTAGGCGCGACCCGGATCGGCGGGCCAGGGGCGCGGGCGCAGCTCGCGCCCCTTTTTTGCGCCGGCCGGGCCGGACGGCCGACGCGCGGGAGCGAGACGTGCTGCTCGTGCTCGAGCAGGGACTGAACGGGCTGCAGTACGGCGTCATGCTGTTCCTGATGGCGGCGGGGCTGACCCTCGTCTTCGGGATCATGAATCTCGTCAACCTCGCCCACGGCTCCCTTTATATGGTGGGCGCCTACCTGGCCACCGCCTTCGCCCGCTGGACGGGCTCGTTCGTGCTGGGCGCGCTGCTGGCGCTTCCGGCCACCCTCCTGGTCGGCGTGGTGGTGGAGGTCATCGCCCTCCGGACGCTTTACGAGCGCGACCACCTCGATCAGGTGCTGGCCACCTTCGGCCTCATCCTCTTCTTCAACGAGCTGGTGGCGATCGTGTGGGGGCGGGCCGCGATCTACACGAGCCTGCCGCCGTCGCTCTCGGGGTCCTTCGTGCTCCTTCCCGGTCGGCGTGAACATCCGGCGGCTCTACACGCTCGTCTTCGGCCTCGGCGCCGCCCTCGCGGGCCTCGCCGGGCTCATGGCGGGGCCGATCTACGCCGTCCAGCCCGGCATGGGCGAGCAGATCCTGATCCAGGTCTTCGTGGTCATCATCATCGGCGGTATCGGCTCGATCCGCGGCGCCGTGGCGGGCGCGATGGTGGTCGGCATGGTGGACACGCTCGGGCGGGCGTTCCTGCGCCCCACGCTCAGCACGATCGTCTCGCCCGCCGCGGCGGACAAGGCGGGGCCGGCGCTGGCGTCGATGCTGATCTACCTCATGATGGCGGCGGTGCTCTTCTTCCGCCCGCAGGGACTGTTCCCGACCCGCGGCCGCTGACGATGGCGATCTCCCGACGGGCGATCGTGCTGGCAGCCGGCGCGGTGCTGCTGGCGCTGGTGCCCCCGGTGGCCGGGCTCCTCAACCAGCCCTTCTACGTCGACCTGTTCCGGCGGATGATGATCTTCGCGATCGCCGCCCTCAGCCTGGACCTCATCCTGGGCTATGGCGGCATGGTGAGCTTCGGTCACGCGGCCTACCTCGGGATCGGCGCCTACGCCGTCGGCATCTTCGCCTTCTACGGCGTGGACAACGGGTTCCTCCAGTGGTCGGTGGCGATCGCCGCGTCGGCGGCGGCGGCGCTCGTCATCGGCGTGATCTCGATCCGGACGAGCGGCGTGTACTTCATCATGATCACGCTCGCGTTCACGCAGATGCTCTACTACCTCGGGATCAGCCTCGAGACCTACGGCGGCGACAACGGGATGCCGCTCAAGACGCGTAGCCAGTTCGCCGGGCTCGTCGACCTGCGAAACCCGTCGGCGTTCTACTACGTCGTCCTGGCGCTGCTCCTCCTCTTCCTGGTTCTGGGCCGGCGGCTCGTCGACGCGCGCTTCGGCATGGTCATCAGGTCCGCCAGGTCCAACGAGCCGCGCGCGCGGGCGATCGGGTTCTCACCGTTCCGCTACAAGCTCGCCGCCTTCGTCCTCGCGGGGGGCGCGTGCGGCCTCGCGGGCGCGCTGCTCGCGAACCAGACGGAGTACCTCACCCCTGACTTCATGCACTGGACCCGGTCCGGCGAGATCATGTTCATGGTCATCCTGGGCGGGATGCGCACGCTGTTCGGGCCCGTCCTCGGTGCGGTCGTGCTCCTCGGCCTCGAAGACGTGCTCTCCGCCCTGACGGAGCACTGGCAGATCATCCTGGGGCCCTTCCTCGTCGTCGTGGTCCTCTTCGCCAAGCGGGGCCTGTTCGGGCTGGTCTCGCGCGATGGCTGAGCCGCTGATCGCCGTCCGAGGCCTCAGCAAGAGCTTTGGCGGCCTGCGCGCGACCGACCGGGTCGACCTCGACGTGGAGGACGGCGAGACGCACGCGATCATCGGCCCGAACGGCGCGGGCAAGACCACGCTGATCGGCCAGCTCGCGGGCGACCTCCGGCCCGACGCCGGCACGACGCGCTTCGCGGGGCGGGACGTGACGTCGCTCGACGCGCCCGCGCGCTCACGGCTCGGGCTCGCGCGCTCGTTCCAGATCACCAGCATCTTTCCCGACTTCTCCGCGCTCGACAACGTCGCCCTGGCGGTCCAGGCGCATTCGGGCCATAGCTTCCGCTTCTGGCGACCGGCCCGCGCCGAGCGCGAGCTCCGCGAGCCCGCGCTGGCGGTCCTCGGCGGGGTCGGCCTCGGCGCGCGCGCCGACGTCCTCGCGGCCAACCTCGCGCACGGCGAGCAGCGGCAGCTCGAGATCGCCATGGCGCTGGCGACCCGGCCGCGGCTGCTCCTGCTCGACGAGCCCGTCGCGGGCATGGGCCTCGAGGAGACGCAGCGCATGGTGCGCCTCCTCTCCACCCTCAAGCGGCGCGTGACGATCGTGCTGGTGGAGCACGACATGGACGCCGTGTTCACCCTCGCCGATCGGATCTCGGTGATGGTCTACGGCCGGATCATCGCCACCGGGAGCCCCGAGGAGGTCCGCGGCAACGCCGAGGTTCGCCGCGCCTACCTCGGCGAGGGGACCGAGTCCTGATGCTCACCGTCGACTCGCTCGAGACGGCCTACGGCGTCAGCCAGGTGCTCTTCGGCGTCAGCCTCAGGATCGACGCGGGTCAGGTGGTGACGCTGCTCGGCAGGAATGGCATGGGCAAGACGACGACGGTGCGCTCGATCATGGGGATCGTGCGGCCGAGGGCGGGCGAGGTGCGCTTCCTGGGCCGGCCGATCCACGGGCTGCCGTCCTATCGCGTCGCGCAGACGGGGATCGGCCTCGTGGCGCTCATGACGAACCCGCGCCTGCTCATCCTCGACGAGGCGACGGAGGGGCTCGCGCCGCTCGTCCGGACGGAGATCTGGGGCTGCCTGGCCCACCTCAAGGCGCGCGGGCAGTCGATCCTGTTGATCGACAAGGACGTGGCCGCGCTGGCGCGGATCGCCGACCGACACTACATCCTCGAGAAGGGCCAGATCGTGTGGAGCGGCGCCTCGGCCGAGCTCCGTGCACGCGCGGACATCCAGCACCGTTACCTCGGCGTGTGAGAGACTGGCGGGCGTGAGCTGGATCGATCCGGCATTCCCGAAGACGGCGACGGTGTCCCAGCTGGTCGGCCGCGTGCTGGGACTCAACCCGGGCATGATGACGGGCCCGGGAACCAACACGTACCTCGTCGGTCGCCGCGACCCGATCCTCATCGACACGGGCGCGGGCGTGCCAGACTACCTGCCGCTTCTCGAGCGTTACCTCGGCGAGCGCGGGTTCACCCAGCCCGCCCGGGTCGTGCTCACGCACCGCCACCGCGACCACATGGGCGGCGTGGCGCAGCTCCGAGCGCGGTTCCGCGGGCTCCCGGTCGCGAAGATGATCCACAAGGACGGCGGGCTCCCCGAGCCGATCGAGGACCTCCGCGAGGGCGAGCGCATCGAGGGCGAGGGCGTGACGCTCGTCCCCGTGTACACGCCCGGCCACGCCTCCGACCACCTCTGCTACTACCTCGTCGAGGAGAAGGCGCTCTTCACCGGTGACGTCATCCTCGGCGGGTCGACGACGGTGATCCCGTCCGACGACGGCGACCTGCTCGAGTACCTCGACTCGCTCCGTCGTCTCGCGCAGCTCGACCTCCGCCGCATTTACCCGGCGCACGGCCCGGTCATCGAGGACGCGCCCGCGAAGATCCAGGAGTACATCGACCACCGCCTGATGCGCGAGCGGCAGATCCTCGCGGCGCTCGGCGACGGGATCGCGACGATCCCCGACATGGTCGCGAAGATCTACGCGGAGGTGCCGAAGGAGCTCCACCCTACGGCGGCGATGTCCGTGGAGTCGCACCTGAAGAAGCTCAGGAAGGAGCGGCGCGCGCGGGAGGTCGTCCGGCGGGACGCGCCGTCCCGCTGGGAGCTGGTCTAATCAACGTTGGGGGGAGCGGCGCCGCTCCCCCCAACGCCCCCCACCGGTCACCCGTAGCGGCCTTGCCCGAAACCCGATTGCGCCGGCGAAGCCGGCGCTCGAAGCGCAGTTACTCAGACGCGTGTCGAGCGGCTCGCCCGCCTGCGCGCCTCGCCGACCAGCGCCGCGAAGAGGCTGCGTGCGACGGGGTCGCGCGCGACGAGCTCTTCGGGATGCCACTGCACGCCGACGACGAAGCGGTCGCCGTCCGCCAGCTCGACTCCCTCGATGATTCCGTCGGGGGCCCAGGCGACCTCGCGGAGCCCGCGGCCGAGCGTCTTGATCGCCTGGTGGTGCATGCTGTTCACCGCAAGCTCGAGCGCCCCGACGATGGCCGCGAGCCGCGTGCCCTCGCCCAGCACCTTCACGGGGTGCGTGGGCTGGTCGCGCGGCTCCGTCTGACTGTGCCGGAGCGGCGTCCGCTTCGAGTCCGCGGCGTCGCGGTACTCGCCGGCGATGTCCTGGTAGAGGCTCCCGCCGAGCGCGACGTTGACCACCTGGACGCCGCGGCAGATCGCGAAGAGCGGCACGTCGTCCGCGAGCGCCCGGTGAACGAGGTCGAGCTCGAGGGCGTCGCGGGCTGGGGCGACGTCGTCCGTGGCCGCGTGGCGCGCCTCGCCGAAGCGCGCGGGGTCGATGTCGCCGCCGCCCGTGAGGACGAGGCCCTCGAGCCGTCGCCAGAGGGTCGCGAGCGCGTCCCCGTCGAGCCGAGGCGGGAGCAGCACGGGGATCCCGCCCGCCGCCTGGATCGCGGAGAGGTAGGCCGTGTTCACGTACGCGCGCTCGGGGGATGTGTCGACGGTGATCGAGGTCGAGACGCCGATCAGCGGTGGCTTCACGATCCGAGCGTAACACGGGCGCTTGGCTGGGGGGCGCCCGCGCGCGTATCATGAGGCCCACGATGAGCCTGGACTCCGTCTCCTCGCAGCAGCACGCCCCCCTCCACGCGCCGACCGCGACCGTCCAGGTCATCGGCACGCGCTGGGCCGTCGCGGCCGGCCACGCGCTCGCCTCCGAGGCCGCGGCGTGCGTGCTGTGGGCGGGCGGCAACGCGATCGACGCGGGCGTGGCGGCGGGGCTCACGCTCGGCGTCGTCCACCCCGACATGGTGAGCGTCGCCGGCGTGGCGCCGATCCTCGTCCACGTCGCCCGAACCGGCGAGACCTTCCAGGTGTCCGGCGTCGGGCCGTATCCGCGCGCCTCGAGCGTTGCGTATTTCCGCGAGCGTCACGGGGGCCAGATCCCGCCCGGCCTCCCGCGCACGGTCGTCCCTGCCGCGCCGGACGCGTGGCTCACCGCGCTCGAGCGCTGGGGCACCATGTCCTTCGGCGACGTTGCGCGCGCGGCGACCGAGCACGCCGAGCGCGGCTTCCCGGTCTCGACCTTCTCCGCGTACCAGATGGCCACGAACGCCGACAAGTACCGGCGCTGGCCGACGTCCGTCGCGCTCTTCCTCAGGGACGAGCGTGCCTACCGGGCGGGCGAGATCCTCGTCCAGCGCGAGCTCGGCGAAACGCTCCGCCGCATGGCGCGCGCAGAGGCGAAGGCGGGCGGGAGCCGCGAGGCGGGTATCCGTGCCGCGCGCGACGAGTTCTACCGAGGCGAGACGGCCAGGCGCATCGCCGAGTTCCATCGCGCCTCGGGCGGGCCGCTCACCGACGAGGACCTCGCCGAGTTCGGCGTGGAGGTGGCGCCGGCGCTCACGACCCCATTCGGCGCCTGGGACGTCGCCGCCTGTGGCTTCTGGTGCCAGGGGCCGGTGCTCCTCCAGATGCTGAATCTGCTCAACGGCGTCGATCTCGCCGCGCTCGGCCACAACGCACCCGCGTACCTGCACCGGATCGTCGAGACCGTGAAGCTCGCGTTCGCGGACCGCGACGCGTACTACGGCGACCCGCGCTTCGTGGCGATTCCCGTGACCGGCCTCCTCTCGAAGGCGTACGCCGAGGCGCGCCGCGCGCTCGTGGGCGCCCGGGCGTGGCCCGAGATGCCGCCGCCCGGGGATCCGCATCGGCTGACCGCCGAGCGACGTCGCGAGGCGGCGCTGCCCCTCGCGGGCGGCTCGCATCCGGCGCAGTCAGGCCGGGAGACTGACGCGCTCGACACGAGCTACGTCGCCGTCGTCGATGGGGCGGGGAACGGGTTCTCGGCCACGCCGAGCGATCCCAATGTGGACTCGCCCGTCGTGCCGGGCGTCGGCTGCGTCGTCTCGCCGCGCGGCTCGCAGGGCTGGCTCGATCCGCAGCACCCGAGCGTGGTGGCGCCCGGCAAGCGGCCCCGCCTCACGCCCGCGCCGGCGATGGCGTTCACCGGAGGCCGGCTGTTCATGGCGTTCGGCACGCCGGGCGGCGACGTCCAGCAACAGGCGATGCTCCAGGTCTTCCTCAACGTCACGGTCTTCGGCATGGAGCCGCAGGCCGCGGTGGAGGCGCCGCGCCTGGCCTCGCGCAGCTTCCCCGACTCGTTCTGGCCGCACGCGATGGCCCCCGGCAAGGTGGAGATCGAGCGGAGGATTCCACGCGAGACCCGTGACGCGCTCGCGGCCCTCGGCCACGTCGTCGCCGAGTGGCCCGAGTTCGAGTGGCGTGCGGGCGCGGTGTGCGTCGTGCGCGTCGGGCCCGACGGCACGCGCTGGGCCGGCGCCGATCCACGGCGCGGCTCGCTCGCGATCGCCCGCTAGATGACTCGGAGGGGCTTCGCCCCCCTTCCGAAACCTCCCCCCAGGATCGAGTAGCTACTTCGGCCGACGGCCGATGAGGGAGAGGCCGCGGATCGTCAGGACGACCGCGCCGTGCTGGTTCCGCATCTCCATGAGCGAGCGGATCAGGCCACGGTCGGGCTTGCTTCGCGACGGAATCGCCTCGAGGATCGTCATCCGGCCCGACAGCGTGTCACCGGGGCGCACCGGGTGCAGCCAGCGCAGCTCGTCGAAGCCCGGCGAGCCGAGGCTGGCGGTGTCGTGCAGCAGACCGTCGAAGAGGATCCGCATGAGCAGCGAGCCCGTGTGCCATCCGCTCGCGAGCAGGCCACCGTAGATCGAGCGCTTCGCAGCCTCCTCGTCGATATGGAACGGCTGCGGATCGAACTCTCGGGCGAAGGCGAGGATGCGTTCCTTCGAGATCGTCCTGGCCCCGAGCTCGATCACGTCCCCCGGCGTGAAATCCTCGAAGTAGCGCACCGTCAGGAGATGGCCGGCGCCGGGGAGCCCATCGGGCGCGAGGCGATCGGCTCCTCGCGGATCGCGCCGCGCCGAGCGCGGCGCCGACCTGGTGCGCGAAGAAGATCCAGCCCAACAACTCGCCGACCGAGTAGCGTCCGAAGATGTTGGCCGTCAGCGTGGTCGTCGGCGGCACCGTCGAGATGTAGTTGAGGCCGAAGATCGCCGCCCAGAGGTGGAGCGACGGGGCGTTCCAGACGTAGAGCAGGAACAGGAGTGACAGGCCGCGCACGAAGTAGTAGAAGGCGAGCGGGCCCCGGCGCCCGAACCGGTCGCAGATCCAGCCCGAGCCGACCGTCCCCAGCACGTTCATCGCGCCCATCACACCGAGCGCGGTCGAGGCCTGGAGCTCGCTGAAGTTGTGCTCGAGCGCGTGTGGCATGAAGTGGGTGAGCACCATGCCGTTGGACGTGTAGCCGCAGACGAAGAACGTCGCCATGAGGAGCCAGAATTGCGGCACCACGAGCGCGTCGAGCACCGACACTCGCTGTGCCTTCTGGGTGGCGGCAGCTTGCGCCGCGGTCTCGAGGGGCCCGGTCGCGCCGTAGGGCCGGAGACCGCGCTCGGCGGGGTCGTCGCCCACGAGCCAGACGGCGATCGGCAACACGAGCACGAGCAGGCCGACGCCTTGCCAGAGGAAGCTCATCCGCCAGCCGAACGCGAGCGTCAGCGCCATCGCGAGCGGGATCACGACGAGCTGACCGGCGGACATGCCGCCGGCGGCGATCCCGATCGCGACGCCGCGGCGCGCCTCGAACCAGCGCGCGGCGACGGTCGACGCGGTCGTCAACGCAAGGCCCCCGGCGCCGAGCGCCATGAGAAGCCCGGTCGTGAGATAGACGTGCCAGAGCCGCTGCACGAAGGCGGCGCCGATCGCGCCCGCGCCCAGCAGCACGAGGGCCACGGCGACAACGCGGCGCGGTCCCCAGCGGTCGGCCAGCCGGCCGACGAGCGGCCCGGCCGCACCGAGGACGAGGAGGGAGATGGCGGCGGCACCGGAGAGGGCCCCCCGACCCCAGCCGAACTCCGCTTCCATGGGCTTGATGTAGACGCCGAAGGAGGAGCGCAGGCCGGTGCCGGCCATCATGCAGACGGTCACGGCGGCCAGCACAATCCACGCGGGATGTGGCCGCCGGATCGAGCTCACGGGGTTAAGAGTCCCGGGCGCGCGCCCGAGATTCAGGGAAGGTCAGATTCAGGAAGGAAAAGATGTTGCGGCCAAGGGCGGCCCGGGCCTGGGGGTCGGTGCGACCCCCGTGGTCCGGGCCGCCCAGGAGCGGGGGCCCTCAGCTCTTGGCGCCCGCCGGCGGCGTGCGCCTGAAGACGATCCCGTCGCCCTCGGCGTCGGCCGTCAGCGAGTCGCCGTCGGCGAACTCGCCCTGGAGAAGCTTCAGCGAGAGCGGATCCTGAACCAGCCGCTGGATCGTGCGCTTGAGCGGCCGGGCCCCGAACGTCGGGTCGTAGCCTTCGCGCCCGAGGAGCGCGCGGGCCGCGTCGGTCACGGAAAGCTCGATCCGCCGGGCCGCGAGCCGGTGGCGCAGGTGGCCGAGCTGGATGTCCACGATCCGGTCGAGCGCCTCGCGTCCGAGCGGCGCGAAGATGACCACCTCGTCGATCCGGTTGAGAAACTCCGGCCGCAGCGTGTTGCGCAGCTCCTGCATGAGGAGCGGGCGCACTTTCTCCGGCTGCTCGTACTCGCGGAAGATGTGGCTTCCGAGGTTCGAGGTCATGATGACGACCGTGTTCCGGAAGTCCACCGTGCGCCCGTGGCCGTCGGTCAGCCGACCGTCGTCGAGCAGCTGCAGCAGCACGTTGAAGACGTCCCCGTGTGCCTTTTCGATCTCGTCGAAGAGGACCACGGAATACGGGCGCCGGCGCACCGCCTCGGTCAGCTGGCCGCCCTCGTCGTAGCCGACGTAGCCCGGCGGCGCGCCGATCAAACGGGCCACCGTGTGCTTCTCCATGTACTCCGACATGTCGATCCGGATCATCGCCCGCTCGTCGTCGAAGAGGAACTCGGCGAGCGCCCGCGCCAGCTCGGTCTTGCCGACGCCGGTGGGCCCGAGGAACAGGAACGAGCCGATGGGCCGATTGGGATCGGCAAGACCCGACCGGGCGCGCCGGACCGCGTTCGCCACGGCGCGGAGGGCCTCGTCCTGGCCGACGACGCGCCGGCTGAGGCGCTCTTCCATGTTGACGAGCTTCTGGATCTCGCCCTCGAGCAGCCGCGTGACGGGGATCCCCGTCCACTTGGCGACGGTGGCGGCGATGTCCTCCTCGTCGACCTCCTCGCGCAGCATGCGTCCGTGGGCGTGCTGGTCGGCGAGCTGCGCGTCCAGCTCGCCGAGCTGCTTCTCGAGCGTCATCAGCGTGCTGTAGCGGAGCTCGGCGGCGCGGTTCAGATCGCCCCGGCGCTCGGCGTCGGCCATCGCGTGCCGGGTCGCCTCGATCTCCTCCTTGATCTTGCCGATGCGGGTGATGCCGTCCTTCTCGGCCTGCCACCGCGCCTTGAGGCCGTCGCCCTTCTCACGCAGCTCGGCCAGCTCGGCGTCGATCTTGGCCAGGCGCTCGCGCGACACGGCGTCCTCCTCGCGGGCGACCGAGACGCGCTCGATCTGCAGCTGCATGACGCGGCGCTCGATCTCGTCGATCTCCTGCGGCATCGAGTCGATCTGCATCCGGATGCGCGCCGCCGCCTCGTCGACGAGGTCGATCGCCTTGTCGGGCAGAAAGCGGTCGGCGATGTAGCGATGCGAGAGGACCGCCGCGGCGACGAGGGCGGTGTCCTTGATCTTCACCTTGTGATGGACCTCGTATTTGTCCTTCAGGCCGCGGAGGATCGCGATCGTGTCCTCCACCGACGGCTCACGGACCATGACCGGCTGGAAGCGCCGCTCGAGCGCCGCGTCCTTCTCGATGTGCTTGCGGTACTCGTCGAGCGTCGTTGCGCCGACGCAGCGCAGCTCGCCGCGCGCCAGCGCGGGCTTGAGCATGTTGGCCGCGTCCACCGCGCCCTCGGCCGCGCCCGCGCCCACGAGCGTGTGGAGCTCGTCGATGAAGCAGATGATGGCGCCCGCCGACTCGGTGATCTCCTTCAGGACGGCCTTCAGGCGGTCCTCGAACTCGCCGCGGTACTTCGACCCGGCCACCAGGGCACCGATGTCGAGCGCGACCAGCTGCTTGCCCTTCAGCCCTTCGGGCACGTCGCCGGCGACGATCCGCTGGGCGAGCCCCTCGACGATCGCGGTCTTGCCGACGCCGGGCTCCCCGATGAGGACCGGGTTGTTCTTGGTGCGGCGCGAGAGCACCTGGATCACGCGGCGAATCTCCTCGTCGCGGCCGATGACCGGATCGAGCTTGCCGCGGCGCGCGAGATCGGTGAGATCGCGGGAATAGCGCTGGAGCGCCTGGTACTTCTCCTCGGGGTTCGGATCGGTCACGCGCTGGGTGCCGCGGATCTCGACCAGCGCCTTGTAGATCGCCTCGGCGCTGACGCCGCTGGCCGACAGGACGCGGCCCGCGGCCCCGTCGCGCTCCTGCGCGAGGGCCAGGAGCAGGTGCTCGGTGGAGACGTACTCGTCGCGAAGCCGCTGGGCCTCGGCCTGCGCCCGCTCGAGGGCCTGCCGCGTGCGCTCGCCCAGGTACTGGCCGCTGGCGCCCCGCACCTTGGGCGCGCGCTCGAGCGTCGCGTTCACCTCGCGAAGGATCGCGTCGGGCCGAGCGCCGAGCTTGGCCAGGACCGGGCCGACGACGCCCTCACGCTGCTCGAGCAGCGCCCGCAGCAGATGCTCGGGCTCGATCGCCTGGTGGCTGTGCTGGTCGGCCAGCGATTGCGCCGCCTGCAGCGCTTCCTGCGCCTTCACCGTGAACTTGTCCATTCTCATGCTCATGATTCAGGTCTTCCTTGTTTAACGGCGGAGCCTCGGCGCCGCCGGGATCTGGCTCGCATTACCCGAGATACGCCCGCGGATTGTCGCTCCGGAGCGCCCTGAGCTTCTCGTACAGCTCCCGCTCCGCCGGCGTCACCTCACTCGGCATGACGATCTTCACCGTCACGAACTGATCGCCGGCGCCGCCGCCCCTGATCAAGTGGACGTCGTCGCCCTTGCGCTCGAAGAACGGATGCGAGGCGACGGTGACGCTCAGGTACAGGTCGCCGCGCGCGCCGCGCGCGCCGGTGCCCTCACCGGAAACACGGACGCGCTGACCGCTCTTCACGCCGACCGGGATCTTCACGTCGACCTGACGGTGCGCTCGCTGCCAGCCGCCCCCGCCGCACGCGGCGCACGGTTTTCCCTTGATGTTCCCGGCGCCCTGACAGACTCCGCACGGCTCCTCGAGGTCCATCGCGAACGTCTTGCGCGCTCCGTGAAAGGCCTCGTCGAGTGAGATCTCGACGCTCGCCTCGACGTCCGCCCCGCGGGGGCTCCGCTCGAAGCCTTCGTCGAACCGGATGCCTCCGGAGCGTGAGCCGCGACGAGCATGGGCGCCCAGGTCTCCGAAGATCGAGCGGAAGAAGTCGGAGAAGCCCCCGATGTCGCCGGTGTCTCCGCCGTACTCCACTCTGAAGCCGCCGCCGGGCGGGCCTCCTGGCGGGGCCTGGGTGTAGCGCTGCCAGTCCGGTCCAAGCGAATCGTAGCGCCGGCGCTTCTCGGGGTCGGAGAGAACCTCGTACGCCTCGCTGATTTCCTTGAAGCGCTCGGTCGCGTCCTTGGTCTTTGCGACGTCCGGGTGGTGCTTTCGTGCGAGCCGCCGATACGCGGACTTGATCGTCTTGTCGTCCGCGTTCCGGTCGACTCCGAGAATCCGGTAGTAGTCCTTGAAATCGACTGCCATCGCTATATCCTACATGGAAGTATAGCAGATAATCTTAGTCTTGCACGCTAACTAGACCTCAGACAGATACAACGTCTCTGCTTATAAGATATTGAAAAGTATGTATTCGGCTACAGGGCCGCCAGGAGCCTCATCCCCGACCTACCCGGAAAGCCACGTAGAGGGACATCGATCCCCGCTGGAGAAGGACGGTGAGCGGGTCGCCGTCCTTCACGTTTCGGGTCAAGCGCTCGAAGTCAGCCATCGTTCGGACCGTCTGGCCGTTGAGCTGCTTGATGACATCGCCGCGCTGGACGCCAGCCTCAGACGCCGGCGCTCCGTCCTCGACGCGCACCACCACGACGCCGTCGGTCGATCGGAGATTGAGCTGCTTGGCGATCTCGGGCGTGACGGGACGAACCTCGAGTCCGAGTGCCGAGCGGGCGCGCGTGCCGGGCCGCTCCTGTGCGGCCTGGCGCTCGTCCGGGGCCTGGCCCACCTTGACGTCGAGCACCTTCTCGCTCTGGTCGCGCCAGACCTTCACCTTCGCCGTGCGATCGGGCGACATGAGCCCGACGGCGCGCTGCAGGTCGCCCGGGCCTTCCATCGGACGTCCGTCGAACTCGAGCAGGATGTCGCCGGGCTTGAGACCCGCCTTGGCGGCCGGGCTGTCCGGGACCACCTCGTTGATGAGCACGCCCTTCGAGTCCTTGGCGCCGAACGAGCGGGCCAGCTCGGGGCTGAGCGGCTGGATCGAGACGCCGAGCCAGCCGCGCGTCACGCGGCCCTTGTCGCGAAGCTCGGTGTAGATCTTGCGGGCCATGTTCGAGGGGATCGCGAAGCCGATGCCGGAGCCCCCGGCGACGATCGCGGTGTTGATCCCGATCACCTCGCCCTGCATGTTCACGAGCGGACCGCCGGAGTTGCCGGGATTGATGGCGGCGTCGGTCTGCAGGAAGTCGTCGAACGGACCCTGGTCGAGCTGCCTCGCCTTGGCGCTGATGATGCCGGCGGTGACCGTGGCCTGCAGACCGAACGGCGAGCCCACCGCGAGGACCCAGTCGCCGACCTGGATCCGGTCGGAGTCACCAAGCCGAGCGTACTTGAAGCTGCCCTTGCCGTCGTCGAGCTTGAGGACGGCGAGGTCGGTCTTCCTGTCCAGGCCGATGATCTTGGCCTTGTGCTTTCCGCCGTCGAGCGTCACCACCTCGATCTCGGTGGCCTTCTCCACCACGTGGGCGTTCGTGAGCGCGATCCCCGTCGGATCCACGATGACGCCGGAGCCGAGGCTCCGCTGCGGAATGCGCTCGGGGGCCTCGCCGAAGAAGCGCCGGAAGAACTCCTCGCCGAAGTACTCCTCGAAGGGCGTGCGGCCCTGACCGGTCCCGCGCGAGAAGGTGTTGATGTTGATCACGGCCGGCTTGATAGCGTCGGCGATCGCGGCGAACGTCCCGCCCTGGGGCGGCATTTGCACCGGGAGCAGGGGCACCGGGCTGGCCGGGCCCTGCGCCAGCAGGGGCATGCGCCGCAGCTCGGCGCGCGACGCCGTGAACGCGCCGAGGCCGACACCCGCCACCAGCGCAAGCACCAGCGCTCCGAGAAAGGTCTTCCGCTTGAGCTGCATCATCGCGCGCCCTCCGTCATGCTCTCGCCGGCCAGCGCCCGTCGCAGGCGCTCGCCCTCGAGGGTCTCGGTCCGCTTCAGCTCTTGCGCCGCCGACACCAGCACGGCCTTTTTCGTCGTCAGCATCCCGCGGACCCGGTCGTGGGTGCGCTCGAGGAGCGCCCGCACTTCCTCGTCGATCGTGCGGGCGGTCGCCTCGCTGTAATCCCGCTCGCCGCCGATTCCGGTGCCCTTGAGGAACAGCGACGAGCGCTCGCCGTACGTCGCGAGGCCCACGCGCTCCGACATCCCGTACTTCGTCACCATGAGGCGGGCCAGCTCGGTCGCGCGCTCGAGGTCGTTGTGCGCGCCGGTCGAGACCTCGCCGTAGACGAGCTCCTCGGCGACGCGTCCGCCGAGCAGGACCGCGATCCGGTCTTCCAGCTCGCTTCGGGTCATCAGGAAGCGCTCCTCGGTCGGCAGCTGGTAGGTCATCCCGAGCGCGGCGACCCCGCGCGGGATGATCGTCACCTTGTGGACGGGATCGGCGTGCGGGACCGAGGTGGCCACCAGCGCGTGGCCCATCTCGTGGTGGGCGACAATATCGCGCTCCTTTTCCGAAAGGACGCGGCTCCTCTTCTCGAGACCTGCCACCACTCGATCGATCGCCTCTTCGAAATCAGCCATCTCGACCGCGCTCTTCTCCTTGCGCGCCGCCAGTAGCGCCGCCTCGTTGACGATGTTGGCGAGGTCGGCGCCCGCGAAGCCGGGCGTGCGCGCGGCGATGACGCCGAGGTCGATGCCCGGCGCCAGCACCACCGCGCGGGCGTGCAGTCTCAAGATCGCCTCGCGCCCTCGGAGGTCGGGCTTGTCGACGACCACCTGGCGATCGAAGCGCCCCGGGCGCAGGAGCGCCTGGTCGAGCACCTCGGGCCGGTTCGTGGCGGCCATGATGATGACACCCTTCGAGGAGTCGAAGCCGTCCATCTCGGCCAGGAGCTGGTTGAGCGTCTGCTCGCGCTCGTCGTGGCCCCCGATGAACCCGGTGCTCCCGGCCCGCGACTTGCCGATCGCGTCCAGCTCGTCGATGAAGATGATGCAGGGGGCCTTGTCCTTGGCCTGCTCGAACAGGTCCCGAACGCGCGCGGCGCCGACCCCGACGAACATCTCGACGAACTCGGAGCCGGACAGGGTGAAGAACGGGACGTCCGCTTCGCCCGCGACCGCCCGCGCCAGCAGAGTTTTGCCCGTCCCCGGGGTGCCCACCAGCAGCACACCCTTGGGGATGCGCCCGCCGAGCCGCTGGTATTTCCGCGGATTCTTCAGGAAGTCGACGATCTCCACGAGCTCCGCCTTCGCCTCGTCGACGCCAGCGACGTCGCCGAAGGTGGTCTTGAGCTCCTTACGATCGAAGATCTTGTGCTTCGAGCGACCGAACGACAGGGCCTGGGTGGGCCCGCCCCCGACCCGGCGCATGAGGACCATCCAGATGGCGATCATGACGCCGAGCGGGATGATCCAGCCGAAGACGAGATCGCGCACGAAGGTCGACTCGATCCGGCCCGTGAACTCGATCTTGTGCCGCTCGAGCTCGGCGACGAGCGGCGCCTCTTCCACGCCGGGGATGCGCGTCACGGTGAACACGCGCAGCTCGGCCGATTGGTTGAGCCACTGCCGGAGCCGGTCGCTGGCGCCAGTCGGCCCGGCGGGCAAGGCGTCGGGCTTCGCGATGCCCTGGATCTGCCGCTCGGTGAGCGCGACCTTCTCGATCTTGTCGCTGCGTACGAGGTCGAGGAACCGGGACATCGGGATCTCGACCGTGCGCGGGGCCTGGAGCCAGGCCTGCAGCACGAGGAGAACGGTGGCCGCAACCAACAGGTAGGCCAGCGAAAACTGGAGACGCTGGTTGAGTCGCGGCTTCATCGGGGATCCCCTTGAGCCATGCTAGCGTCGCGACGGGGGAGTGTCAAACTCGCGGCGTCTTTTCGCTTGACACTTCAAGCCCTTTGGCCTAAAAGTTGGCGCTGACCGCTCCTGTGAAACTAAGAACAAGCTCATCTCTCGCGAGGGCCGGCCAACGCCGCTGCGAGCTTCTGGTCCGGGGGTCGAGGTGAGGGAGTACCGCGCGGTTCGCCGGGGAGCATGGGCGGCTCTGGCCGTGGTTCTCCTCCTCACGGTCTTGTCCGCTCTTCCGGCGCTGGCCCAGGACGCCGCTCGCGAGCCCGCGTACCGGGCCTTCCCCCTCATCGGGTCGCGGCTCGCCGTCTGGGCGATCGCGCAGCTCCATCTGAACTTCGCGGCGTTCATTCTCGGCGTTCCGATCTTCGCGGTGATCATCGAGATCATCGGCTGGCGGACGGGCGACGCGCGGTACGACTGGCTGGCCCACGAGTTCGTCAAGCTCATCTTCGCCGCGTTCTCGACGACCGCGCTGCTGGGCGCCTTCCTCCTGTTACTCTTCGTCGGCTACTACCCGAAATTTTGGACGTACATGACGTCGATCTTCTTCCCCACCTACTGGGTCTACGCGCTCCTGTTCTTCGCGGAGACCTTCACCGTCTACATCTGGTACTACGGGTGGGACTGGCTCAGCGGTTCGCGCAAGGCGATCCACGTCGGGCTCGGGATCGTCAGCAATCTCTTCGGCACCGCCATCCTCCTGGTCGCGAACTCCTGGGTCACCTTCATGATCTCGCCGGCCGGCATCGATGAGTCGGGCGCCCTCAAGGGATCGGTGTGGGCGGCAATCAACAACTTCACCTGGATGCCGATCAACATCCACCGGCTGATCGCGAACATCGTCTTCGGCGGCACGATCGCCGCCGCCTACGCGGCCTTTCGCTTCCTGGGCGCCAAGACCGACGAGGAGCGCGCCCGCTACGACTGGATGGGGTACATCGGCAACTTCGTGGCGCTCTCGGCGTTCATCGTGCTGCCGTTCGCCGGCTACTACCTGGGTCGCGAGATCTACGCGTTCAACCAGACCATGGGCATCACGATGATGGGCGGCTTCATGTCGTGGCTCTGGATCATCCAGGCGATCCTGATCGGCGTGCTGTTCATCGGCTCGAACTACTACCTGTGGCTCGGCATGGAGCGCATCCCCGGCTCGGAGCGGTACCGCCGCTACGTCCCGATGATGATCGGGATCCTCGCCTTCGGCTTCATGGTCTGGGCGACGCCGCGCTCCATGGTCATCACGCTCGACGAGGCCCGCGCGATGGGCGGCACGCACCATCCGGTGCTCGGGTTCCTGGGCGTCATGTCGGCGAAGAACACCGCCGTGAACATGATGATCCTCACGACCTTCCTGTCGTTCATCCTCTACCGGCGCGCCAACCGCGTCTCGACCAAGTCCTGGGTCGGGATCGGCATGCTGATCCAGTGGCTCGCCCTCGGGCTCGCGGCGGCCGTCGTCGTCTTCTACGGCGTGTACGGCTACTGGGTCGAATCGCTGGTGCGGATCGGCTTCTCGGTCTACCAGGTGATGGCGGTGCTGGGCGCGATCGTGGTGGTCATGGCGGTCGACATCCCGATGTTCAAGGGCGCCCGCTCCACCGGCGCGATCCGCTGGGGGACGATCGCACCCCGCTCGCAGTACGTGCTCATCCTCCTGGCGGTCACGTTCACCTGGCTGATGGGCCTGATGGGCTTCGCCCGCTCGGGCATTCGCCAGCACTGGCACGTGTACGGCGTCATGCGGGACAACTCGGTCGACGCGGTCACGCCGGCCATCGGCTACGCGGCCAACATGATCACCGCGGTCACGATCGCCTTCTTCGCGCTCGTCATGTTCGTCTTCTGGCTCGGCGGTCTCGCCGAGAAGGGCAAGGCGGGCGGGCACGGCCACCCCGCCGCCATGCCGGTGTTCGCGGGCGGCAGCGACGCCGAGCCCGCGCGGGTGCCGGGGCGGAAGTCCTAGCCATGCGGGTTCCGGTCGGCGTCAAGGTCGGCGCGTTTTCGCTCTTTGTGATGGGCACGTACACGTACTACGCGAATTCGATCCCGCAGATTCAGTCGAAGCCGCCGGCCGAGCTGTCGCTCGAGGGCGGCAATGTCACGCCCGCGCAGCTCGTGAAGGCCGGCGAGGAGATCTTCAAGACGAAGGGCACGTGCGAGATCTGCCACCGGATCGGTCAGAAGGGCACCCGGGCGCCGGATCTCGCGGGCGTCGGCGCCCGCGCGGCGAAGACCAAGCCGGGCATGAGCGCCCGGCAGTACATCATCGAGTCGCTGCTGCAGCCCGGTGCCTATCTCGTCGAGGGCTACCCGAACATCATGCCGCAGGTCGACAAGCCGCCGATCGGGCTCAACCGCTCCGAGCTCTGGGCGCTCACCGCGTTCCTCGAGTCGCTCGGCGGCACTCCGGACGTCAAGCTCGACGACATACCGAAGACGGCGGGGGCAGCCCCGGCGGGCGGCGGCGCGGCCGAGGTGAAGATTCCGGGCGACCCGAAGGCGGGCGAGGCGGTCTTCACGGGGAAGGGCGGCTGCATCGCCTGTCACAAGGCGGGGAAGATCGGCGCCTCGCCGGTCGGCCCCGATCTGTCGCAGATCGCCAAGATTCAGACGCCCGAGTACGTCATGAAGAAGATCCTCGATCCGGCGGGATCCGGCACGGTCGCGGGCTTCCCGAAGGGCGTCATGCCTCCGATGTTCGGCCAGTCGCTGACGGCGAAGGAGTACGTGGATCTCGTGTCGTTCCTGATGACGCTGAAGTGAAGCGATGAGCTTCCTGCGCTCCCGCTTCGTCCAGGCCGTCCTGGTGCTGGTCGTCGCGTTCGTCGTCCTCCGGTTCGGCATCCGACCGCCGGCGCCGTGGAGCGTCCTCACGCTCTACATGTCGATCGTGCTCCTGGCCGTGCTGGTGTTCGTGTCGTCCGACTCCGACTCCTGGCGCGAGTTCGTCCGGCCGATCCGCGCGACGCTGGTCAACCCCGACCGGCGCCACCTGCGGCTCGGGCTCCTGATCGCCCTGCCGCTCCTGCTCGGCTACTACGCCTACACGCAGGCCGCGGCCAAGCCGCAGGCGCCGCCGGAGTTGCGCGCCGTCCATCCGGCGCCGCCGGGATCGATCCAGTTCCGCGGCAAGGAGATCCAGATCGCCGGGCTGGACAACCCGCTGCGGAAGGATCAGGCGAATTTCAAGAAGCACGTCGCGGCGGGCGCGGAGATCTACATCCGCAACTGCATGTACTGCCACGGCGACAACCTCGACGGGAAGGGCCACTTCGCCCACGGCTTCAACCCGCCGCCGGCGAACTTCCAGGATCCGGGCACGATCGCGATGCTCCAGGAGGCGTTCCTCTTCTGGCGCATCTCCAAGGGCGGGCCCGGGCTGCCGAAGGAGTCGACGCCCTGGAATTCGGTCATGCCCGCCTGGGAGGACCGACTGAGCGAGGAGCAGACCTGGCAGGTCATCATGTACCTGTACGACGCGACCGGGCAGCAGCCGCGCCGCTGGGAAGAGGCGCATTGACGTCGGTGCGGCTCGGCGGCGTCGGCGTCGTCGTCGCGCTCTGGTTCTTCGCCGGCGCGGTGCCCGCGCTCGCGCAGGCGGGGAACGCGGCGGCCGGGAAGACGGTGTACGAGCGGAAGTGCGCGGGCTGCCACGGCGAGAAGGGGGACGGCAAGGGGCCGGCCGCGGAGCTTCTCGCGCCGAAGCCCCGCGACTTCACCGCGGGCCTCTACAAGATCAGGAGCACGGCCAACAAGGTTCCGACCGATCAGGACCTCTTCCGGATCATCACCGACGGGATGCCCGGAACCTCGATGCCGCCGTGGAAGGTGCTCGGCGAGAAGGACCGGTGGAATCTCGTCGCGTACGTGAAGACCTTCGCGGCCGACAAGTTCAAGGAGGCGCCCAAGAAGCTCGAGCTGCCCAAGGAGGTCGCCTCGTCGACGGAGTCGATCAAGCGCGGCAAGGAGATGTTCGAGGCGATCGAATGCCACAAGTGCCACGGCACCGAGGGCCGCGCCGACGGCCCCTCGCGCGCCGAGCTGAAGGACGAGTGGGGTCACCCCATCCCGCCGGCAAATCTGACGAAGCCGTGGACCTTCCGCGGAGGCGCCGGCCGGACCGAGATCGCCACGCGCCTGGCCAACGGCGTCCTCGGCACGCCGATGCCCGCCTTCCTCGACAGCGTCGAGAAGCCCGAGGACATCTGGCATCTCACGAACTTCATCCTGTCGCTCGGTCCGGAGTCGCCGCACTACGCCACGCTGATCCAGGTGATGTCGACGTCGGGACCGATCGCCGACGACCCGAACGCCGACCTCTGGAAGAACATCGCCCCCGCCAACGTCCCACTGATGGGGCAGGTGATCGTCGATCCGCGGAACTTCAATCCCGCGATCGACCTGGTGGCGGTGCGGGCCGCGTACAACGACAAGGAGATCGCCTTCCATCTCACGTGGGACGATCCGACACAGTCCGCCGACGAGCTCGCCAAGAAGCTCGCCGCCGACGCGATCGCGCTCCAGTTCCCGCCGCAGGCGACCGCCGGCCCGGAGCGGCCCTACTTCCTGATGGGCGACGCCTCCGACGCCGTCTACCTTTTGCGCTGGGAGAACGGCAAGGGCGTGAGCGAAGCGACGGCGAACGGCCCGACGAAGATCGTGCCGATCCAGGGCGGCGAGGCGAGCGCCAAGGCGGTCTACGCCAACGGCCAATATCGGCTCGTGATCAAGCGTCCGCTGGCTTCCAAGGACACCACGCGTCCGACGTTCGCACCCGCGGTCTTCATGCCCGTCGCGTTCCAGGCCTGGGACGGCGGCGCGGGGGAGAGCGGGACCAAGATGTCGCTGACGTCATGGTACTATCTGCGGCTGGAGGAGCCGCAGTCGAACCGGCGTTTCGTCATTCCTCCGGTCGTCGCAGTCCTCACTCTCGCGGTGATGCTGCTCGTGGTGCGAGTGGCGAATCAACGAGCATAACTCGAATTCAGAAGGAGCCTGAGCAATGCGCAAAGTAATCGGAGCGTTTCTGGCGATCGCGCTCGTCGCGGGCGTCGCCGTCGTCGCCCACGGTCCGGGCCCGGCCGGAGCGCAGGGCGGCGGGACCATCGAGGCCGCGGTGACGTACGCCGGCGCGGCGGTGGTCGAGAAGCTCAAGGTGAACAAGGACACCGAGAAGTGCGGGACCGAGGCGGTGATCGAGAAGGTCGTGGTCGGCGCCAACAAGGGGCTCGCGAACGCCGTCGTCTCCGTCCCGGGCGCCAAGGGCGGCGGTGCGAAGGCGGTGAAGACGACCGTCGATCAGCACGGCTGCAAGTTCGTCCCGCACGTGACCGTGATGACGCCGGGCGAGCTCGAGCTCAAGAACTCGGACGACATCCTGCACAACATCCATACCTATTCGACGGCGAATCCGTCCATCAACAAGGCTCAGCCCAAGTTCAAGAAGGTGATGACGGAGAAGTTCGAGAAGCCCGAGATGGTCAAGCTCACCTGCGACGTCCACAGCTGGATGCTCGGGTGGGTCGCCGTCATGCCGAGCCCCTTCTTCGGCGTCACCGACGCCAACGGCGTGACCAAGATCGACAACGTCCCGCCCGGCAAGTACACCGTCGAGGCGTGGCACGAGACGCTCGGCAAGCAGACGAAGGACGTGGAGGTCAAGGCCGGGCAGACCGCGAAAGTCGCCTTCGAGATGAAGAAGTAAGAGCCAGGAGGCTCTGCGAGCATGCTTGACTGGTGGCTGCCGGAGAACGTTTCGACCTACGGCCAGGAAATCGACTGGCTCTTCCACCTCATCTATTACATCACCGGCGCGACGTTCGTCCTGGTCTTCGTCACGATGCTCGCGTTCATCGTGATGTACCGCGACCGTCCGGGTCGCCGCGCGAAGTACACCCACGGCAACACGACGCTCGAGATCGTGTGGACCGTGGTGCCGGCGCTGATCCTCGTCATCCTGACGATTCTCAGCGTCCCCGCCTGGTCGCGGATCAAGATGACCATGCCGGAAACGGACTTCGTCGTGGAGGTGACAGCCAAGCAGTTCAACTGGCAGGTGACCTATCCCGGCGCCGACGGCAAGTTCGGCACCGCCGACGACAAGACCCTGCTGGACGAGATGCACGTCCCGGTCAACAAGGTCGTCCGGGTCCACCTGAAGTCGCAGGACGTCATCCACAGCTTCTTCGTCCCCCAGTTCCGGATGAAGCAGGACGCGGTGCCCGGGCGTGAGATCCGGCAGTGGTTCGAGGCGACCAAGCCCGGCCGGTACGAGTGGCCCTGCGCGGAGCTGTGCGGCTTCGGCCACTCCGGGATGCGGGGCTGGATCTACGTCCACACGCCCGACGAGTACGGGAAGTGGGCGGCGGAGAATCTGACGGCGGAGGCGGCCCCGGCCGCACCGCCGGCGGAGGCGCCCAAGCCGGCCGCCGCCGAGCCCAAGAAAGAGGGGAAAGCCAAGAAATGAGCTCCACCAGCGCGACCGCTCACGCGCACGCCGGGCACGCGACCCACCACGAGCTCGGCTTCGTGCGAACGTACATCTTCTCGACGGACCACAAGATGATCTCGCGGCAGTTCCTGTTCATGGGGCTCATCATGATGGTCCTGGGCGGGCTGCTCGCGCTCGTGGTCCGCTGGCAACTGGCGTGGCCCGAGACGGCGGTGCCCGGCCTCGGCGGGATCCTCAAGGAAACCGGCGGCATCCTGGAGCCCGGCACCTACAACATGGCGTTCACGATGCACGCCACGATCATGATCTTCTTCGTGATCATGCCGATCCTGGCGGGCTCCTTCGGGAACTTCTGCATTCCGCTCATGATCGGGGCGCGCGACATGGCGTTCCCGTTCCTCAACATGCTGTCGTTCTGGGTGACGGCCAGCGCGGGCGTCATCATGCTCTCCGGCTTCTTTGTCGAGGGCGGCCACGCCGCCGCCGGCTGGACGTCGTACGCGCCGCTCTCGGCGGTGCCCGCGTACACCGGCGTGAACTGGGGCCAGAACATCTGGTGCATCAGCCTGTTCACGATGGGTGTCGGCTCCATGATGGGGTCGATCAACTACATCACGACGATCATCAACATGCGGGCGCCGGGCATGCGGCTCTTCCGCATGCCGCTGGTCGTCTGGTCGCTCTTCATCACGGCGATCCTCCTGCTCCTGGCGCTGCCGGTGCTCACGTCGGGCGTGGCCATGCTGCTGTTCGACCGCACGCTCGGCACCAGCTGGTTCAAGCCCTCGGGGGGCGGTGAGCCGCTCCTCTGGCAGCACCTCTTCTGGTACTTCGGCCATCCGGAGGTCTACATCCTGATCCTGCCGGCGATGGGCATCGCCTCCGAGATCCTGCCGGTCTTCTGCCGCAAGCCGATCTTCGGCTACCACGCGATGGCGTTCTCGATGATCGGCATCGCGTTCCTGTCGTGGATCGTGTACGGCCACCACATGTTCGTCAGCGGCATGAGCCCGGCGCTCGGGATGGCCTTCACCGTCACGACGATGATCATCGCCGTGCCGTCGGCCATCAAGACGTTCAACTGGCTGGGGACGATGTGGGGCGCCCGCATGCAGTTCACGGTCCCGATGCTGAACACGCTCGCCTTCGTGTCGATGTTCGTCATCGGCGGCCTCTCGGGCATCTTCATGGCCTCGACGCCGGTGGACATCTACATCCAGGACACGTACTTCATCGTCGCGCACATCCACTACGTGGTCTTTGGCGGCTCGATATTCGGCGCCTTCGCCGCGATCTACTACTGGTTCCCGAAGATGTTCGGCCGGATGACGAACCCGCTGCTCGGCCATCTGCACTTCTGGCCGACGTTCATCTTCTTCAACCTGACCTTCTTCCCGATGCACATCATCGGGGTCGGCGGCCAGATGCGCCGTATCTACAACCCGATGCAGTACGAGTTCCTCCAGCACCAGCAGCACTGGAACGTCTTCATCACCGTGTCGGCCTTGTGTCTCGGCCTCGGACAGCTTTTCTTCGTCGTCAACTTCTTCTGGTCGCTGTTCGCCGGCAAGAAGGCGCCGATGAACCCGTGGAACGCCAACACGCTCGAGTGGACCGCGCCCTCGCCGCCGCCGCACCTGAACTGGGGCCCGACGCTGCCGACGGTGTACCGCGGCCCCTACGAGTACAGCTCGCCCGAGTCGAAGGAAGATTTCCTGCCGCAGACGACGCCGCCGGTCGGGGCGGGCGGAGCGCGGCGGCACTGATCGAGGCGGGACAACCGGTGGCCCATCGTCTGGCGCTCGCGACCCTGGCCGCGACGTGCGTGCTCATCCTCCTCGGGGGGCTGGTCACCAACACGGGCGCGGCCCTCGCGGTGCCGGACTGGCCGAGCACGTTCGGCTACAACATGATCCTCTTCCCGTGGTCGCGGATGGTGGGCGGTATCTTCTACGAGCACAGCCATCGGTTGATGGGCGCGCTCGTCGGCCTCCTCACGCTCGCGCTGGCCGCCGTCCTCGGGCGTGAGGGCGGCCGGCTTCGCCGGCTCGGCCTGCTGGCGGTCGGGGCCGTGCTCGCCCAGGGCCTGCTCGGAGGGCTGCGGGTCGTGCTCCTCCAGGACACGCTGGCGATCTTTCACGGCCTTCTGGCGCAGGCCTTCTTCGCCTTGCTGGCGACGATCGCGCTGCTGACGGCGCCGCGCGCGCGCGTGGCTTTCGTTCCCGTCGAGCCGGCCCTGAAGGGGCTGACTGTCCTGGCGGCGGTGCTGGTCTACGCGCAGATCGTGTTCGGGGCCCTGCTGACCCACACGGGACGCATCGACCTGCACCTGGCCGGCGCGGTCCTCGTGTTCGCGCTGGTGCCGATCGTGACGGCGAGGCTCCGCCGCAGCGGAGACGCGGTGGCGGTGCCGGTCTCACGGCTTCTTCTGGTCCTGCTCGGGGTCCAGCTCCTGCTCGGCGTCGGAAGCTTCCTGGCGCGGTTCTCGTCGCTCTGGATTCCGGGCGAGCAGCTGACGGTGATCGCCCTGCCGGTGGCGCACCGGCTCGTCGGCAGTCTCATCCTGGCCGCCATCGTGGCCCTCAGCGTGCGAGCCTCGGGCATCGTCGCGAATCAGCCGGCCGACGGCGGAATCGCGACGACGCTGGGCCCGGACGAGAGCCGGATCGCGGCCCGGGCCGGGGACGAGGCGATCTCCTGGAGCCCGCGCCGATGACCCCGACTGAAGCGATCGTCGCCGCGCAGGCGCGCGACCGCCGTCGCGTCGTGGCCGACCTGATCGCCCTCACGAAGCCGCGCGTTGTCCTCATGATTCTGGTGACGACCGTCGTCGGCTACTACGTCGGCCTGGCCGGCGCGCCGGACTATGCCCGGCTCGTTCACCTGCTGGTGGGCACGTTGCTGGCGGCCGGCGGGACCCTCGCGCTGAACCAGTACTGGGAGCGGGACGTGGACGCCCGGATGGAGCGCACGCGCGTGCGCCCGCTGCCGGAGGGGCGGCTCGCGCCGCTCGAGGCGCTCCTCTTCGGCACCGCGGTCACGGTCGCAGGGCTCGTCTACCTCGGAGCCTTCGTGAGCCCGCTGGTGATGCTCGTGACCGCGGCTACCACGGGGCTCTACCTTTTCGCGTACACCCCGCTCAAGCTCCGGACGCCGCTCTGCACGATCGTCGGGGCGGTGCCGGGAGCGCTGCCGCCGGTGGCGGGCTGGGTCGCGTCGCGCGAGGCCTTCGGGATCGGCGCCTGGGTGCTGTTCGGCATCCTGTTCCTCTGGCAATTGCCCCACACGCTCGCCATCGCGCGCCTGTATCGCGACGACTACGCCCGGGCCGGCGTACGGCTCCTGCCCGTCGTCGACGCCGAGGGAACCAGTACCGAGCGGCAGATCGTCACCGGCTGCCTGGCGCTGCTCGCCGTGAGCCTTCTGCCCACGCTGATCGGGCTGGCCGGTCCGATCTACTTCGTCGGCGCCTTCCTGCTCGGGACAGCCTTCGTCGTGCTCGGCACGCGCCAGGCCCTGACGCCGTCGGCGGCCTCGGCGCGGCGTGTCCTGTTCGCGTCGCTCCTGTACCTGCCGGCCCTCCTCGCCCTCCTGGCCTTCGACAAGGTATGACGAGCGACGCCCGGAATCGACAGACGCTGCGGGCGCTGCTGACGATCATCGGCGCGCTCGTCGTGTCGGCGTTCCTCATCGGGATCCGCTGGTGACGATCCTTACCGAAACGCCGCCGGTTGCCCGGCGCACCAACGGAAGCCGCATACCGCCGCTCCCGCCGACGGGTGGGGGCGACGGGCCCGAGCGTGAGCCCGGGCCGGGGCGCCCGCGGCTGGACAACATCAGGGTCGCCATGCTGTTCCTCATCTGCGGCGAGATCATGTTCTTCGGCGGCCTCGTCTCGGCCTATCTGGTCCTGCGGGTGACGGCGGCGATGTGGCCGCCGCCGCTCCAGCCGCGCCTGCCGGTCGGCGTCACCGGCGTCAACACGCTGGTGCTGCTCGCGTCCAGCGTCGCGATGCTGGCGGCAGCCCGGGCCACCGAGCGGGACGACACGCCGGGACTGGTGCGACGGCTCCTGATCGCCGCGGCGCTCGGAACCGTCTTCCTGATCGTGCAGGGCTACGAATGGGTCCGCCTCGTCAGCTTCGGGCTCACCGTGTCGGCGGGCGCCTACGGCGGAACCTTCTACACGCTGATCGGGACGCACGCGGCGCACGTCATCGCGGCGGTCCTCTGGGCCGGCCTCACCGTGCTGCTCGCCGCGCGCGGGCGGTTCGCCGACGGCCGGACCGGTGCCTTGCGGGCATGCATGATCTACTGGCACTTCGTCGTCCTGCTGTGGCCGATCCTCTACGTCCTGGTGTACCTCGTATGAAGCGCTGGGGACCGGCCGCGCTGGCGGTGCTCTTCACCCCGGGCCTCGCCCGGGCGTGCGCGTCGTGTATCTCGACGCCCTTCGGCGACCAGACCTACACGTGGCCGTACCTCGGTCTCATCCTGCTGCCGTTCGGTCTGATGGCGGCAGTCGCCGGCGTCCTCGCGTACTACGCCGGCTATGGCCCGCGGAGCCTCACCGAGTGGCTCGCGGCCCGTTTCACCGCACCAGACGACCCTGAGATCCTCAAGGAGACGACATGAGTCACGTAGCCTCGATGCACGGGGCGGTGGAACCGGCCGAGTCCCCGCTCACACCCGAGAGCTGGGGAAAGCTCGGCATGTGGATCTTCCTGGCGGGCGACGCCGTCGGGTTCGGCACGCTTCTCGCCGGCTACGGCGCGATGCGGGCCACCAGCGGTGACTGGCCCAGGCCGTTCGACGTCCTCGGTATCAACCTGACGGCCGCGATGACCTTCCTGCTCATCTGCTCGAGCGTGACGATGGTGAAGGCGCTCGAGTGGCTGGGAAAGGGAGACCGGACGCGCGCCCGGGTGCTTCTCTTCCTGACGGCGCTCGGCGGCGCGCTCTTCGTCAGCCTGCAGGCCTACGAGTGGACCCACCTGATCCATCGGGGGCTCCACATCAACGGCAACCCCTGGGGCGCCTCGCTCTTCGGGACGTCGTTCTACCTGGTGACAGGCTTTCACGGTCTGCACGTCACCGGCGGCGTCATCTACCTGCTGGCGATGATGAGGGTGGTCAAGCGGCGTCCGGTGCCGGCCGCGAGCTACAACGCGGTCGAGATCTCGGGGCTCTACTGGCACTTCGTCGATCTCGTGTGGATCATGGTGTTC
>WNGN01001654.1_pt1 | contig 29301 bp, 27 predicted proteins | sample 5400561 | NCBI WGS metagenome assembly WNGN01 (sample SAMN13153379, study PRJNA577476) | soil metagenome | isolation source: 115 cm soil or saprolite under Garry oak tree replicate 2 | place: USA:California | collected 2016-06-15 | reverse complement strand
GCCGCCCATCGTTCTCCTTGACCTCCGGCACCGACGATCACGATATCTTTGTCTGGATTTAAGCCCAGCCGCCGAGCGGCTACGCGCGCAATAAAGTCCGTACTTGCGCCGATCTGACTGACGGCGACTCTCTTTCCCTTCAGATCCTCAGCCTTTCGGATCGAGGGAAGCGTTACAAAAATATAATCGAGGCGGTTTCCCACCGCACCAATAAATTGGAGATCCTTACCACCCTGCGCCCAGGCGCTGACCACGGTGGAGGCCCCCTGCAACTGGAGCAGAAGGTCGCCGGAAAGCGCGGCCTGGATGCCCATGCGACCGCCTCTGATGTAAATCGGCTCGACTTTTAATCCATACTTCTCAAAAGAGCCGGAGCGCTGCGCCACCCAGAAATAACTAGTCGAGCCGCCTAAAGGATAGCCGACCTTGAGTTCTCTCAAGGGCTTACCTTGCGCGAAGAGAAAAGAAGGAATTAGCAGCAGCGCGCAACAAAGAATTGCTCGCGTATATGCTAGAATTCTCTTCATGGCCAATCCTTCGGTTGAATTATTTCACAACTGTGAGTCTCCAGCTGGCTATGTCTCAAACTCCGCTCATCCTGAGCCTGTCGAAGGATGGGCTAACCGAGAAACTTCGGCCCAATCGCCGCGCATGAGCGCTTCTTTCTTCTTACGACTCCATCCTTTGATCTGCCGCTCACGCTCAAACGCTTCGGTTCGGGAAGCAAATTCTTCCACAAATAACAATTCAACGGGAAGCCTTGTTCGAGTATAACCCGCGTACTCCCCAGCCTGATGCTTTGCCACCCGGAGCTCAAGATTGTCTGTATGACCGACGTAGTAAGACTGATCAGCACAACGCAAGATGTAGACCCAAAAGCTCATGACTGCGCTCTTGTGGTTGCTTACTTCAAGGTAAAAATCCGTCAGACCACATCGTCTTTCATCCTTCGACAGGCTAAAGGATGCACGGGAGAATCGTAGGACCCATTTCACTCTTGAGGCAGCTGTTACCTCTCAATCAGCTCAAACACCGGCAGTTTGATCTCCGGATTATGTGTCTCTTGAAACGCCACCTTCACACGATCGCCAAGCTTGACCTTTTCTATCCCCTTTCCGACCAGCCGGCTTTCCATGATGATGCCTTCGTCCAGTATCACGTTGATGTAGCAGATCGGCACTTCCTCTTTGAAAGCCGGGTTACGTGGCACCCGCACCCATGTAAAGCTGTGGATTTTACCGGTCCCCGCCGCCTCGAGCCACTCGATGTCGCCGCTGAAGCAATCCACGCAAACGACGCGCGGGAAGAATTGCAGCTTGCCACAACTCTTGCACTTCTGGATTAGAAGCTTTCCGGCGGCAGCGCCCTGCCAGTAGGGCTGATCGACTTTGTTGATCTTCGGGAGACTCTTCTTTGCTTGAACCGCTTCCGCCATCATTTTCTCCTTTCCATGACCAACGCCGCCGTGGTGCCGAGATTGCGCCCGTAGTTCAACCAACCGATTCCCGTGACCAACGCGCGCTCTGCCTTTTTCACTTGGTGGCCGTCGGCCTCGCCTCTGAGTTGCCGCAACGCTTCAACGATGTGGAGAAAGCCGCCGGCCAGCCCGGCCTGCCCGACCGAAAGTTCACCGCCGCCGGTATTCACCGGAAAATCCCCCCTGTAAGTCAAATCGTGGGCATCGACGAACTTGCCACCCTCGCCTTTTTTACAGTAGCCCAGGTCTTCGATCTGAATCATCACCGCAATCGGATAGTCATCGTAGATTTCGCACAAGTCGATATCCTCGCGCTTCACCTCTCCGAAAATCCGATCTCCCACCACCTTCATTCCGAAGGTCGTCTTGTCCGGCAGCATGTTTGCGACCTGGTAGTGAGATCTCTCCGCGTCGGTGACGAGATACACGAGTTTATCGGTAATTTGTTTTGCTCTCTCTTCCGAGGCCAGGATCACGCATTCGGCGCCGGAGCAGGGCATCACACAATCGAACAGCCGAATCGGATCGGAGATCATCCGTGAATTGAGATAGTCTGGAAAGCTCATGGGCTCGCGAAACAAAGCTTGTGGATTGTTGAGCGCATTCTCCCGCTGCGCCGTGGCGATCTTGCCAATCTGCTCGAGCGTTGTCCCGTACTGCTCCATGTGCAACCGCTGAATCAGCGCCATCAGGGTGTTCGGACCGCCATAACCGTAGACATCGACGTAGTTGGCCCGCTGGTATTCCAGGGGCCTTTGCTGCGGGATGCTTCTATCGAACGAATTGCCGCCGACAAGGACAATGAGATCAACGTGGCCCGCTTCGATGGCATCCGCCGCGCGGCGCACGCTCATCACGCCGCCGGCCCCGCCGTAATCGCCGTTCAACACCCAATCGACTTCCAGGCCGAGCTGCTCAGCCACGTGCGGCGAGTAATCCGTGCTGACTTGAGTGGTAATCGACAACCCCTGAATTTCCTTCTTATGGAGACCCGTTTGCCGCAGAGCATCGCGAATCGCTTCGGCGTAATACCACAAGACCGGCGCCTCAGACTTGCGCGAGTACTCGGTCGAACCATAGCCGACGAAACAGACTTTCTTGCGCCGCACAGTTTTTCTCCTTCCGTTCGAAAAACGGTTTCGAGTTTCGTGTTGCTAGTTTCGGGGTCAAACTCGGAACCCTGAACTCAAAACGAGGAACTGAGCGATTACTCGACCTTGAGGAATCGCTCCCCCACTGCCCGATCCATTTCCCCTTCGCGTCCATATAGCAGCCGCAGCAGGCGCGCTTCACGATAAAATCCTTCGAAGGGAAATTCTTTACAGACTCCATAGCCGCCGTGAATTTGAATAGCGGTGTCGGCGGCTGCAAAAGCCATCTTGGCGGCCCGCTTCTTCGCCAGAGCGGCCGCCTCGAAATAGGGCTGCCCATGATCGGCCCGCCACGCCGCTTCCAAAGTCAGCCACGTGCTAGTGCGCAAATCGATCGACAAGTCGGCCAGCATCCATTGAATCGCTTGACGCGAAGCGAGCGGGCGGCCAAAGGTCACACGGTTGCGCGCGTGTTCGATGGAATCAGCCAGACAGCGCATTCCGATGCCCAACGACCGAGCCGCGATGCGGAGCTGCTCCGAAGCAATGATGGCCCCGACCTCGTATTCATAGCCCAGCAGTCGCTCGGCCGGCACTTTGCACTGCTTGAGGCTCAACTTTGCGCCCATCGCGTCGGTGGTCAAATCGAACGCTTGGTCGATGGAGAGTCCGGGAGTATCGCGTTCCAGTAAGAATAACCCGTCGCGCTCGGAGCCCTGCTCCCTGGCCGGGACCAAGTAGAGATCGGCCGCGGGATCGAGAACGTCGAGATCGGAATCGGTGAGCCAGATTCCGTCGGCCTCTTGCTGGAAGCGAGTTTCAATGCCATCCAGTTTTCCCGTCTTATGAATTTGATCAAAGGCGAGAGACAAGCGGAGCTCACCGTCGGCCAGTCGTTTCCCATACGGGCTCTCGCCCAACAACGCCGGGACGCAAGCCGGCTCAAACGGCAAGATCGCTCGGCCGAACTCACGATAGATCAAAACCCGCGCGACCGCAGTCATCCCGGACCCGCCTACGGCTTCCGGCAGCTCCAGCGCCCAGAGTCCCGCCTGCCTGGCCCGCTTGCCGAGCGTTTCTCGAATTTCAGGATCCAACTCGCGCCGTTCCGGATCGCCCGGCGGAAGAAACAGTTCCTTCTGCCTCAGATACGCCCCTTCGCGCGCGATCAGCTCCCGTGACACGAATTGCGCGGCAGTTTCTCTAATGAGTTTTTCTTCTTCGCTTAACTTGAGATCCACAGTCCCGTCCGTTCAATCCACTAACGACGCGAATGGCTAAATTTTGACCAGTTTGATCCGCTGAACGGTTTGCAGTGCTCAATCGTGTTCAATTCGCTCAATCCGTTCAAGGTTGGGTTGCCGGCTCATGCTCCTCGCCTCTATATCAGCTCTAGGAGAGTGACGCCTTCGCGAAACAGCGCCCGCTGGATAATGTGGCGCTGGATCTCCGATGGTCCCTCGACGATTCGTCGAGAACGCGCGTGACGAAAGGTCCGGGCGATCACGTGCCGCTTCTGCAGCGCCGACGGTCCGACTATCTCCAAGGCGAAGTCGATCACCTCATGAAGCAGTTCCGTCGCGAACAGCTTAACGTCAGCTGCTTCCGTCCGGACATCCAGTTTTTGATCCGCCTTCCAAGCGCCCAGGTAAGTGAGGGTTCGGAGCGCCTCCAACTCGCCCAAGAAGAAACCAATGGTCGACGCGGCCCTCTCTGTTTCTTCGGAATCATGACGCAACCCATGCGCCACCGCGCGCAAAACACGCTGCGACATGCCATGGGAGCGAATGCCGACCTGGAATCTTCTGGTCCCTAACCACGCCTGATTGAGCTCCCACCCCTTACCGACTTCGCCAAGCACTTGGGATTTTGGCACACGGCAATTCTCGAAGACCAGCTCGCAGGGTTCGGTGCCGGCGATCGTGGCGATACTGCGCACTACGCGATAACCCGGCGTTCCCGTGTCGATCAAAAAACAGGTGACTCCCTCGCGTCCCTGGGTGCCCGGCAGCCGAGCAAAGAGTTGGACGAAGTCCGCCACGTCGGCAAACGTCGGAAACATCTTCGTGCCGTTGATGATGAAGTCGTCGCCATCCGGGGTCGCCGTGGTCTGCAGCATCGATGGATCCGCGCCCGAGGCGGGCTCGCTGAGGCCGAAGGCGGAAGTTTTCTCCCCGCGAATGCAGGGCCGGAGAAATTTATCAACCTGATCGCCTTTGCAGTTATAAAGAATATTGGAAACGTGATTGCCCAGCTCGAACGGAATCGAGGTCTTTTCCAGCTCCTCCGTGATCGCGATCATGGCGACGTTGCTGACTTCTGCGCCACCGTACTCCTTGGGCACGTCGAGATACCAAAGGCCGCGCGCTTCCGCCTGTTTCTCCAAATTCTCCATCATCTCAACGTAGCGTTTCACCTCGGGGTCGTGGCTCAACTTCGCCCGGCTTTTCCAGCGGCTTCCTTCGAAAATATCCGGCGCGTTCTCGAATTCCCGCTCCAGAGGAATCAAGTCTTCGCGGATAAACTCCTCGACGGATTTGCGCAGGTTCTCCTCTTCCGCTGACAATCGAAAATCCATGGCGATGCCAATTCTTGATCATCTCACTTATCACACCTCAATCAGACAAAAAAAGAGTCATTGCCATTGACCTCTGATTCGCTGGTATGGTAATCCGTCTTCGGAAATTAAGGTGTCAACAGCGATCAGCGCCCATAAGGCTGCCGCAGGTACGGTTCGGAGGATAAATTGGTGTAATGGAGTGTTGGAGTAATGCGTAGAATAAGAACAACTATTAACTTTCCAACTTTGCCATACTCCAGTACTCTGAATGCTCATTTTTAGTTCAAGGAGGTTATCGTGGCGGTTCCAGACTTGACTAACGTGAGGGTCATCGACGCCGACGGCCACGTTCGCGACCGCGACGCCGATATCCGGAAGTTTATGGCGGAACCCTATTGCAGAAGACAGGGGTCGCTTCTCCCCAACGACGTGTGGGACTCCAGCATGTATGGGAAGCTCGGCATGAACATCACCGACGTGCCGACGCGGCTCCGCGACATGGATAAAGAGGGAATCGACATCTCGGTTCTCTTCCCCACCGGCGGATTCGGCGTCACTCAGCTGCCGGAGAAAGATTACGCCGCGGCTTTTTGCCGCGGCTACAACGATTGGGTCGCGAGCGTCTGCGCCGAGAGCCCGCGCCTCAAAGGGGTCGGGCTCGTGCCGTTTCAAGATGTCGATGCCGCAGTGAAGGAAGTCAACCGAGCGATCGCCAAGTTGGGTCTCGTCGGCATCACCGTCGGCTCCTTCGGCCTGAAGGAGCATCTTGGACAGCCGATGTTCTGGCCCATTTACGAAGAGTTGCAAAAACTCAACGCGCCTTTATTAGTCCATAACTCGCGCCAGGGACCGGCCGGAGAAATCCGCTTTGATACTTTCCTCTTCCGTCACACCATCGGCCGCCCTTTCGAAACACTGTTGGACTGCGCCGCCTTGGTGTACGGCGGCATCCCCGAGAAATTTCCCAAACTGCGCGTCGCTTTTTTGGAATGTGGCTGCGGCTGGGCGCCTTACTGGATGGACCGCATGGACGAGGAATGGGAGAAACGTGCTTCCGAAGCGCCCCTGCTTAAAAAGAAGCCCAGTGAATATATGACCAGCGGCAATTGGTTTTACGCCACGGAACCGGAGGAAAGCACATTACCCTACGTGATGGAAAAAATCGGCGAAGACGTGATATTGTTCGCCTCCGATTATCCGCATTGGGACGGCAACTTTCCCTACATGACGTCCACGGTGAAGGGACGCAAAGACATCAACGACCGGCAAAAAGATAAAATCATGCGCGCCAACGCAATTAAACTCTACGGTTGGAGCAACTAAGGAGGACCGCCCTTTGAAACTCAGGCCGCAAGCCATTTTCAGCTTGTTGTTTTTTGTTTTCTTTATGGTCTTTGTCTACGAATCCCACGAATGGCGGCTGCAGGCCCGTCTCTATCCCTGGGTTATCGGTTTCCCGATGCTGCTCCTGGCATTAATCCAGGTGATCTTGGATTTGAAAGGAGTGCAAAGCAAACCGGATTCGGGCGGCGCTCCGGTCGATTTTCAAATGAGCAAGGAAGTTGACCCCGCCGTTGCCAAGCGCCGGGCGATCAATATTTTTTCTTGGATTTTTGGTTTTTTCTTTCTTATCTGGTTGTTGGGATTCTCGATTGCCATTCCGGTCTTGGTTTTCGGTTATCTCAAAATTCAGTCCCGAGAACCGTGGGTGCTTTCCATAATTCTCACGGCCTGCGCTTGGGTCGCGTTTTGGGGACTGTTCGTCTGGCTCCTGAATCTACCCTTTCCTCAGGGGCTGATCCTCGAATGGCTTGGAATCGGGTCCTAGCGCAGGATGGGCCAACCGCGTGAACCGCAGTGGTTTAGTTACCGAACCGGAGAATCACGAAACCACCCAGCCGTCGCACATCCTGGCAAATTAATTACTCTAGGAGGTTCATTCCCATGAAAATGTGGTTGGTTGCTCTCGCCGTTATCTTTCTTTGGTGCGGCGGCGCCAGGGCTCAAGCGCCGTTTTACCAAGGCAAGACGATCACCATTGTCGTTGGCACCAAGGCGGGAGATGTCTACGACCTCTATCCGCGGATGCTGGCACCGTACATGACGAAAAACATTCCCGGTAACCCGAACATCATCATACAGAACGTCGCCGGCGCCGCTTCGCTGATCGCGGCGAATCAGGTCTACAGCCTCTCGAAGCCTGACGGGCTGACCTTGGGCGCGATTTATCCCGCGCTCTACTTCGAGCAACTGGTCAAACGGCCAGAGGTCAAGTTTGAGTGGGCCAAGTTCAATTGGATCGGCAGCACGGTCACCTCGAACCAGCTCATGTATATGCGCGCAGACACTCCATACAAGACAATCGAAGACGTCCGAGCCGCTTCGACCCCGCCGAAATGCGGCGCCACCGGCGTTACTTCAACCGGGTATTACTTGCCGAAGCTTTTAGAGGAAGCCGTCGGGACCAAATTCGAAATCGTTTCCGGTTATCAAGCCGGTCAGGATATCGACCTTGCCGTCGAACGGGGCGAAGTACAATGCCGTGCATTTACCATTACAGCCTATTTCGCTCGTGAACCGTTCATCTCCTGGCGAAAACGGGGCTTCGTCCGCGTCCTATTTCAGACCGGACTCAAACGGGATGCGCGCGTGAAAGACGCCCCGACCATTTACGAGCTGATGGATAAGTACAAAACTCCCGACAACGTCAGACGGCTGGCAAAAGTCGTCCTAGCTTCCGGTGATTTCGGCCGTCCGATCGTCGCCCCTCCAGGCGTGCCTGCGGACCGGGTCAAAATGCTGCGTGAAGCCTTCAACAAATCGGTCAATGACCCTGCTCTTTTGGCCGAAGCAGAGAAGCGACAGCTGGAAATGGATCCTGGAACCGGGGAAGAACTGGAATCTTTGGCCAAAGACGTCATGTCAGCGCCGCCCGATGCAGTTGAAAGGATGAAAAAACTCCTCGGAATGTAATAGCGCCTCCGCGATAGGTGTGGCGGGAAAAACTTCATGAATTCATCGCATTCGGCAAACGCTCGTCGGCACGGCCCGAGCGGCGAATCGACATTCGGAAGAGCGAAGCGAAGAGTTTCGCTCTTCTTTCTTGTGCTGTCGCTTGGCGCCTGGAGCGGGAACGTCTACGCGCAAACTTCTTTCTATCAGGGAAAGACCATCAGAGTTATCGTCGGTTCATCGGCCGGCGGCGGATATGATCTTTGGGCGCGGCTGACGGGGCTTTACTTGGGCAAGTATATTCCGGGCAATCCCACGATCGTGGTTCAAAACATGCCGGGTGCGGGCGGAGCTGTGGCTGCTAACTACATCTATGGCGTTGCCAAACCCGACGGTCTGATCCTGGGAGCCTTTAATCCCGGTCTGTATTTCGATCAGCTCGTCGGCCGCCCCGAAGTGAAGTTCGATTGGTCCAAATTCACCTGGATCGGGTCGCCGGAACAAAATGACCTGCTGCATTACATTCGCTCAGACGCGCCGTTCAAGACCATCGACGATTTGCGTACTGCCAAAGAGCCCCCGCGTTGCGGCAGTACGGGAACGGGAACCTCGGGTCATTACATTCCTCGGCTGCTCGATGAGACCCTGGGCATCAAGACCACGATTGTGAGCGGCTACCAAGGCGGATCGGAGATCGATCTAGCGGTTGAGAGAAACGAAGTCGTTTGCTGGTCGCCGCTGATAGCGACTTTCTTCGGCCGTGAGCCCTACAAGCGGTGGTACAAGTCAGGCTTTGTCCGTGTCGTCGTCCAGACCGGAGCCAGACGCGACGAGCGCCTGAAAGATGTGCCGACCCTGACCGAACTCATGCAGCAGTACAAAACCCCGGATGTAGCCAAGCGGCTCGCTAAAGTTATTTTGACCGCGGCCACCCTTGGCCGTCCCATCTCGGCGCCGCCGGGCATGCCGGCGGAACGGACGAAAATTCTTCGCCAAGCGTACGCGAAAGCGATCAAAGATCCTGAGTTACTGGCGGAGGCGGAAAAACGCGGCTGGGACGTCAATCCTTTAGCCGGAGAAGAACTCGAGTCACTGGCAAAAGGTGTCGTCGCTCAGCCGCACGAAGTGATCGAGCGAATGAAATGGGTGATGGGAAACTAACCAAAACAGCTAACTTTTTTGACTCCGCATCAAAAAGTCGTTTGACCGTAATTCCGAGATGCGCTAAGGAGCAAACTCACTTAGCCGAATCACTCATGGGAGATCCAAATGCTTGACGCGTTCGTATCTGGTTTTTGGCAAACTGTCGCGTGGCCGGCCTTCGGTTACATGCTGCTCGGCATCATCATCGGTTTTTGGGTAGGCTTACTGCCGGGCATCGGCGGCCTGTCAACTTTGGCACTGATGCTTCCATTTTCTTATACCATCAAAGAGCCGATTTCGGCGTTTGCATTTCTTTTAGGGATGCTCGCTGTCACTGGGACCACCGGCGACCTTACTTCAATACTCTTCGGGATTCCCGGTGAAGGATCATCCGCCGCGCTCATTTTAGACGGCTATCCGATGTCGAAAAACGGCGAGGCCGGCCGCGCCTTGGGCGCTGCGATTATGAGCTCTCTCGTCGGCTCCTTGATCGGAGCTTTTTCTCTGGCCCTCTCCATCCCGATCGTGCGCCCCCTTGTCCTCCTCTTCGGATCGCCTGAATTGTTCATCATCGCCATCATGGGCATTACCTTCATCGGCACACTGGCCGGCCCCTCGCTCATAAAAGGTCTGGTCTCAGGCGGCATCGGCTTGATGCTGGCGGCCATTGGCGTCGATCCTCAGACCGGATCGTTACGCTACACCTTCGGCACTCTTTATCTGTGGGACCGTTTGGATCTCGTCCCGGTGGTTGTGGGCATGTTTGCGATTCCCGAGATCGTGGACCTGGCTGTTAGAGGCACCAGCATTGCCAGCGGCAAACAGGAGAAGCTCACCGGCGTCATGGAAGGCGTCAAGGACACATTCCGGCACTGGTTGCTGGTGGTTCGCTGCAGCCTGATCGGCGTATATTTCGGCGTGCTGCCGGTATTGGGGGCCAACGTTGCCCAATGGATCTCTTACGCTCACGCCGTCCAAGGACTGAAGGATAAATCGCGAGCCGGCAAGGGTGCGGTGGAAGGTGTGCTCGGTCCGGGATGCGCCAACAACGCGACGCGGGGGGGTGATCTCATACCTACCATCGCCTTCGGTATTCCCGGCAGCGGCAGCATGGCACTATTATTGGGCGCCATGTTGATCGTCGGACTCAACCCTGGGCCGGAAATGCTCAAATCACGCCTCGACGTGACCTTTTCAATGGTGTGGGTGCTTATTCTTTCCAACATCATCGTCGCGGGGCTGTGCTTTCTCATTCTCAATCACTTGGCGGCTCTAACCTTTGTTCGTGGGTCGCTGTTGATTCCGTTTTTGCTGTTTCTGGTTTTTATCGGCTCTTTTACAGCCAATAACGATTTGGCGGACATCATCGTGACTCTGATCTTCGGTCTCATTGGCTACTTTATGGTGAGGTGGGGGTGGCCGCGGCCTCCGCTTGTCCTCGGGCTCACCCTCGGGAAGATCGCGGAAAATTATCTCTGGATCTCCACCGCCGCCTACGGCGCGAAGTGGCTTATGTTCCCGACGGTCGTGGTTCTTATCGCCATCACTATCTTCACCGTCGCCTATCCCACTATCAAAGAGCGAATGGGCAAGGCGAAATACGAGCGGCCCGAAGACGCGATGTAAGCGCGCGTTGCTTCGCAATTTCAGGTTTTGAGTTTCAGGTTTCGGGTTTAAAAAGATCCGGACCTCCAAATTCAAACAAGTTTGCATCTAGCTGCTGACAAGTTCGATTGCCGATCAACTCGACACCCGCCTGCTTCTTAGCCGTTGACAGCATGCCGAGTTAGATGGGATAAGCATAGAAGTTTGAGAAAGGAGGATACGCGGTCATGGCTTATGACTTACTAATCAAAAACGGAATGGTGGTCGATGGGTCCGGTAGCGCCGGCTATCGAGCTGACGTCGCGGTGGCGGGTGAAAAGATCGCCGCCATCGGGAAAAATCTGGGACCCGGGAAGAAAGAGATTGACGCGAAAGGACACGTGGTCGCGCCGGGCTTTATCGATTCTCACACGCACATGGACGCTTTCGTCGTCCAATATCCCCACGGCAATCCCGTCGTCAACTACGGCGTCACGACCATCATTATTGGCGACTGCGGCGCCTCCTGCGCCCCGGTGCCGGCGAAAGCGGAGCCGCGCCAGGTGCTGGTCCAATATCTACGGCGCGTCTTGGACAAGTACGTAGATGACAAGGATTGGAAATGGAACACGTTCGGCGAATATTTGAATTATATCGAAGGTAAAATAGCCGTTAACGTCGCGCCTCTGATGCCTCACTCTCCGGTTCGACTGACGGTGATGGGCGAAGCCGCCTACGCGCGCGAAGCGAATGCTGAAGAACTTGACGCCATGAAAAAAATGGTGCGCGAAGGGATGGAGCTCGGAGCCGTTGGATTCTCCACCAGTCCGCGCGGCGGACCCGCTATCCATGCCGGCACGCCGAGCACCTTCGCCACCCACGATGAGATCATTGAGCTGGCCAATGTGGCTGCCGAATTCAACGGCTGTTTCCAATTCAACGGCTTCCAGATGATGCTCCAGCCTGACAGCGGTGTCCCGGCGATGCTCGAAAAAATTCACGCCACACAAATCGGCAATGAGTTCCGCCAGCGTCCCGGACAGAAAGCCGACGCTTCCAGGGCTATCGCTTTTATGAAGGAAGCGCAGAAGCGCGGTCAGGACCTCTACGGAGTGGTCATTCCCTACACGCACATCCGCCGCTTCACGATCGACGATTGCTTTTTCCTGAACGGCCTACCGACGTGGGAAGCGATCAAAGGGTCGAGCGATCTACGTAACCAGCTTCAGAACAAAGAAATCAGAAAAAAACTTGAGCAAGAGCGCATCTCCGCCGCCGGCAAGCCGGAATTCCCCGAGTGGCATGGCTGGGGTCGGGTGGTTTTCGAGCACATTGAAAAACCGGAGCTTAAAAAGCTGGAACAGAGAAGTGCCGAAGAAATCGCGCGTATCACCGAGAAGGCCCCGGTGGATGCTTTCTTCGATACGTGGCTGGAAGATGATCTTCGTTCGCGCTGTGTCTATTACGGCCTAGCCAACGCGCACTCGGAGCTTCTCGGGCAGATGATCAAGTCCGAGACGGGCCTCATTGGAACAGACGTCGGCGCGCACCTGGATCGTTTCTTCTGGCACGGCGCTCCGACAAAAATTCTTGGTTATTGGCGCCGCGAGAAAAATCTCTTCAACCTCGAGCAAGCGATCCACAAGCTCACCGGCTTCCCGGCACAAAGACTTCGCCTCAATCGCGGCTTGCTGAAAGAAGGAATGCCCGCGGATGTGACGGTCTTCGACGCCGACAAGATCGACGATCTGGTCAGCAAGCAACTGCCGGACATCATTGACGCTCAGGAAGTCAAGAGACATCCCCCGGGGATGAAAGCCGTTGTCGTGAACGGCGCGACGGTTGTGGAGGACGGTCATTGCCATGACGTCTTCCCCGGAAAAGTCCGGCGCCAACAACTCTGTAACGGGAATTAATTGCTATCAGCGTATTTGCCGCGCCTACTTCTTTCCCTTTCCCCCGACCCTCACTCCAACCCTCTCCCTGGCCAGGGAGAGAAGGGTGAGGACGGGAGCGGGAAGAAAACAACAAAACTCAATGCGTTCGTATTAGAAGCAAAGGACTGACTAAGAATGAAAACTTGCGCCATCGATATCCATCATCATTACGTGCCGACCAGTCTCTTGGACGAGGCAAAACGTCACGGTAAAACTCTCGGCGTTGAACTGAAAGAAAACAACGGCGCGAAGTCTCTTTCCTTTGCCGGCGGGCCGCCCTTTGTGCTCCATCCCGAGCTTCCGGCTGTCGAAGAGCGGCTCAAGATGATGCAGGATTCGAAGCTGGCTGTAGCCGCGCTGGAGGCCCACACTGCTACACTGGGGTACCGGCTTACGGGCGAACAAGGCGAGATCTGGTGTCGAGTTTACAACGAGGGAATCAAAGAACTGATCACGCGCCATCCCGATCGTTTCGTCGGGATAGCCTCCGTGCCGCTGCAGGACCCTGCACGTGCCGCGAAGGTTCTCGAGGACGCTATTCGCGATCTCAAACTATGCGGCGGTTACATCGGCAGCAACGTCAACGGCAGTTATTACAACGGCAGCAATTTCGATCCTTTTTGGGCGAAAGCGCAAGAACTCGACGCGCTGATCGTCATGCATCCCGAGGATGTCGCGGGCGCCGACAAAATGAACCCTTACGGCTTAAAGCTCATTTGCGGCAATCCCGCTGATAGCGCCCTCTGCTTGGGTTACATGACTTACAGCGGAGTCTTCGATCGCTTTCCCGATCTCAAACTCTGCGTCCTGCACGGCGGAGGTTTTTTCCCGTATCACCTTGGCCGCTTTGATCAGGGGTGGCACGTGCGCTACGGAGCCCGCGCGGCCCAAGCAAAAAAGCCGCCCAGCGCCTATCTGAAAAATATCTACTACGATAACATGATCTATCGCGTCGATACCATCGATTATCTCCGCAAGTTAGCCGGAGCGGATCACATCATGGTCGGGACGGATTACCCGTACAATTTGGGTGATTGGAAAGCGGTCGAGAAGATCGAGGCTCTGGACTGCCCCGAATCCGAAAAGGAATTGATGCTCGAGGGGAACGCTAAAAGGTTGTTGAAGATCTAGGGCGTTCAGCCCAGTGACGCATCGAACCGAAACCATCGCGCTCGATTTCTCAACTTGCCGCTTACTTTCCAGCACGGGTCGCCTTCCAGTTTCCGCCGGAACTGATGTTCCCCTCCATCGCGTTGCCGTTGACCCGGCCCGTGTACAAAGAGCCGCCGGCATTAAAGGTGACCTCGTTGCCGTTGAGCTTGCCATTTGCGATCTGAACAACGTTGCTTCCGTTCTTCAGTGTACCGGAAATCATCTGGTAGGTTTGATTTAGCGTGAGTTCCCCTTGGGGTAGTTGCCACTTGCCTTCGACTTTTGCAGGCACGATCCAGAGATAGGCCGTGCAATAAGACGCGCAGTCATCGGTTACCGTGACCGTGTCGTCTGCCTTCCAGTCGCCCATCGTGAAAGAGTTCGATACGATACGAATACCGGGCTTGAGATCGAGGATCTTCGGGCGGAGCCGGAGATTGATATCGGGCAACAAAAACATGGTGATCACCGTAGCCTGCGAGAAATCGCTTTCGAATAAATCTGCTTTAACGAAATTGGCTTTGTCAGTCACTCCCGCTTTGGCGGCGTTGCGCTTCGACAGCTCGACCATGTCCGGGTTGTATTCGATGCCGAGCGCCCTGGCGCCGCCTTTCGGCGTGACCTTCGCCATATCCAGCATTTTATCCACCAGCGCCTGCGGCGTCGGTACCCAAATCACATCTTTGCCTTCCTGGCCGACGTGCGGCTCATACTGTTGCGCCCTCGCGTAAGCGCCAGTTAGGGTTACGGAAAGAAATAGCGCCAACAACGACCGACGTGTGAAACGCGATGCATTCATGTTTATCCTCCGATGATTGGAATAAAAGCTAGGCTAGTTGGAAAACTCTCACGTTCAAGACGAAATGTCCAGTAGGACCTTTGGTGTAAGGCAATTCGTCGACACGCGTACTAGGAACATGAATACCCAGAGGTACGACTACTTCGCGTGAGGTCGAGAGACAGGTTTGCATTCTGTTGCTTGAAAAACTAATTCAATGCTAAACAAGAATTCTTCCGAACATCCCATTCGGAAACATAAAATACCCAGGAGGCCAAAAATGCGCCAACGTTCAGATTATCCAACGTTCTCCGATAAAGAGATGGCGAGACGCCACGAGGCGATTGAAAATTTGATGGCTCAAGAGGGAGTGGATGCGCTCTTGGTTTACGGCACCGGCCGGTACGCATCCGATATTTATTGGCTGACCGATTGGCCCAGCAGCCGCGAGGCCTATGTGCTTTTCCAAAACGGCAAAGATCCCGTCGTCCTCATGCAGCTCTTCAATCATTTTCCGATGGCTCGCGTTATGTCCGTCGTTAAAGACGTCCGCTGGGCGGGCGCGAACACCAGTAACAGCGTGCTGGAATTGATTCGCGAGCGCGGCTTGGAATCGAAAAAGATCGGTTTGGTCGGCGCTATTCCATACCAACATTACCATAAGCTCTCCGAGAAATTCCCCAACGCCACGTTCACTGACTTGGGCGGCAAGATGCGGATGATGCGGACGGTCAGGAGCGCCGAAGAGATCGAGCGCATTGGCTTTGCGTCAAAGCTTACCGATCAATCGATCCAGGCGTTGGCGGAAGGATTGAAAGAAGGCATGCGCGAAGATGAAATTCCGGCCATCATTGAACCGGTTTATCTCAAGCGGGGCGGCTACGCCGGCATCCACTTCATGAGCAGCATGCCCATGCGCAACCCCGATTTTCCGGTCCCGTCACAATTTCATTCCAGCCGAAAGTTGCAAAAAGGCGATTGTTTGATCACCGAGATCAGCGGCGCCTACTCCGGTTACAGCGGACAGATTCATCGCACTTTTTCCATCGGCGAGGGGCCGACGCCGGAGTGGCAGGATCTGCACGACGTAGCGGTCGAGGCATTTGAAACCCTGGCGACCGTCATCAAAGATGGAACGACGACCACCGAAGCCGAGGAGGCAGCGGAAGTCATCCATCGGCGCGGCTACAGCATCTACGACGATCTCGTCCACGGAGTGAACCAATACCCGCCGATCTTTCAAACCAAGACCACGAAGCGGCACGAATCGCGAGAGATGACCTTCCGGGAAAGCATGGTCATCGTCATTCAGCCCAACGTCATGACCAAAGACGAGAAGATGGGGCTGCAATTCGGTGAGACATTGCGGGTGACGAGAAAAGGCTGCGAGTCGCTAAACGCCTATCCGCGCCAATGGATCATCTGTCAGGCCTGACACTCTGTCGTTGAAATCGGCAAAAGCGATTCCAATCAGCGCTCGATTTCCTTAATGATGGCCGCGGCAAATTTTTTGGTTGTGGCCGAACCTCCAAGGTCGGGGGTCAAGCAATCCCCTCTCTGAAGGACTCTTTCGAGTGCCGACGAGATGCGTTTCGCGGCGGTTTGCTCGGAAATACGATTGAGCATCATGATCGCCGCCGAGATCATCGCCGTCGGGTTGGCTATCCCTTTTCCTTTGATATCCGGCGCGCTGCCGTGGACGGTCTCGAAAAGCGCATAGCCGTCGCCGAGATTTGCCCCGGCCACAACCCCCAAACCTCCAACCAAGCCCGCGGCCAGATCCGAAACAATGTCGCCGTACAAGTTCTCCAACAACAGGACATCGAATGTGGTTGGGTCAAGAACAAGTTGCAGGCAGGCGTTATCGATGATGATATCGCTAAAACCGATTCCCTTATACTTGCCGGCTATTTTTCTCGCGCAGTCAAGAAACAAGCCGTCACCGAGCTTCATAATATTTGCCTTGTGCACCGCGACGACCTGTTTTCGCCCGAAGGATCGAGCGTAATCAAAAGCAAACTTCGCGATCCTTGTTGAAGCCTTTTCGGTCATGATCTTTAAGCTTTCGACCACGCCCGGCACGACTTCGTGCTCTATGCCGGAGTAAAGCCCCTCGGTATTCTCGCGTACAACGATCAGATCCACATTTTGATAGCGCGCTTTTACGCCGGGAAGGTTCTTGATGGGCCGAAGATTCGAGTATAAGTCGAACGTCTGGCGCAGCTCCACGTTGACGCTCGGGAAACCTTCGCCCACGGGGGTCGTAACCGGTCCCTTCAGAGCGATTTTATTCTTAGTGAACGAGTCGAGCAGCGCTTTGGGAATAGTCGTCTTGTGCTTCTTTAACGCGCTGGCGCCGGCTAGGTGCGTCTCCCACTCTATGTTCACTCCGGCGGCTTTGATGATTGCCAGCGTTGGTTTCGTCACCTCCGGGCCGATACCGTCTCCGGGTATTAACGTCACGGTGTGTTTCATTTAAACTCCTGACCGCGCATGTTATTTTTATACAACATCCAGAAGGCAATACCAGCCATGCATCTCCGGGCCCGCTTGCGAGCGCTCCGATGCATCAAATCCTTGCGGTAAACCACTAAGATATTGAAGATTGAATCAATCATGGCCGGCACAGCTCGAAGACGCCACTTGCGACATTGGATCAGGAACTGGCTGCCCATCGCCTTATGGGCTGCTTTGATTTTTTACTTCTCAACGGACCAGTTTTCCTCTTCCCATACATCGCAGCTGTTGGAACCCCTGCTCAACTGGCTTTTTCCAGGAATCTCCGCCGACCGGATCGCTTCCATTCACTTCGCGCTGCGCAAACTTGGGCACCTGAGTGAGTACATCGTATTCGCGATCTTACTCCTGCGGGCGTTATCCCAAGAACCCGGCCGCCGCTTTAATGCCCGTCACGCAGCGTTGACCGTGGCATTCGTCTTCGTTTATGCGGTCAGCGACGAGCTCCACCAGGGCTTCGTTGCCAGCAGAACGGCGAGTTTTGGCGATGTCCTGATCGACCTCTTCGGCGGAATCTGTGGAACTTTTTGGATGCTTCTGCATCGCAAGGGAAACCGAGAAACATAAATTCATGCAGCACTTCACCACCCCCTTGTCTCGCGTCTGCGCCAAAAGTTGCAAAAAAACTTGACAAGACATCGACAAACCTGGAGGATAGGGAAAAATTTCGCTGGGTTCTGAAGAAAGAATGAAAAAGCTCTTTTGCAATGGCTCGATGTATCGCAAATTGTCGATAGTTTATCTTTTGCTCGTTTTTCCAATTTTTCTCTCCGCTTGCTCGAGTTCCGAGAGCAAGCCAGCCGCGACTTTCTCTCCGTCGCCGTTCGACAGTTCCGCGCGAGACACGGTCACCACGCGGTCGCCCTCGGCTATGGAAGCGCTGAGCCGTGGCCTCGCGGCAATCACCCCCCCAGGAGCGGTGTTGAAGGATATCTACTTTGAATTCGACAGCACGAATTTACTGCCCGATGCCAAGGAAATTCTCACGAAAAACGCGGAATGGATGAAGGCAAATCCATCGGCGCGAGTCGAAGTTGAAGGTCATTGCGACGACATCGGTGCAGCCGAATACAACTTGGCCTTGGGCGCGAAGCGGGCGGAAGCCGCGAAGGACTTCCTGGTGAGCCAAGGCGTCTCAGCCGACCGCTTGGTCACCATCAGCTACGGCAAGGAAGCCCCCGCCTGCTTTGAGCTGACGGAAGAATGCCGCGTCAAAAACCGCCGGGGCCGCTTCGTAATGTTTACCGAGTTGCCTACGTCTTAATGGCGGCAAGCTGTTCCCCGAAATCTTTCCGGTAACCAGTCCAAAAAAATCACTCGTACCCAATCGCCGTCACGATCGGTCTAGCCGCCGCCTGCTTGGCCGGTCCATATCCTGCCATCAGGCAAAGCACCACGGACGCAACCAGCGATAAAATCGCTACGCCATACGGATAGTAAAATTGAAACGTCCAGCCGGTAAGAAATTTGGTATTGTAGACGACATGGTGATAGGCCATGATCGTGCCGGCAAAGAGACCGAGAAGACCGCCTAAAAATCCCATCCAGCCCGCCTCCAAGACGACAATTCTTCGCACCTGAGCTTGGGTCGCGCCGATGGCGCGCAGGACGCCGATCTCCCGAATCCGATCCAAGATCGACGCGAGGAGCGTATTGATCACGCTGAAAATCGCGACGACCACCGCGACGATCTCTACGGCATAGTTGACAACGAACGATTGCTCCATAATGCGCACCACGGCGTCTTTCAGCTCCCGATGCGTGCTGATAAAAAGCTGGTATTTTTCACCGTAATCATCTTTGATTCTTTTAATCACGGCCGCCTGATCCGCGCCCGGCTCCAACCATAGATCGAAAGCATCCACGAGCTCGTCTCGCCAGTATTTTTTGTACGAGGCTCGATCCATCAACACGCTGCCCGCGTCCGAGGAATAATCGACGTAAACGCCAAGAATTTTGAAGGCGATCAAACCGGAAGGAGTGGAAAGCTCGACGACCTCATTGGCGTTTTTGCTGAATTTGCTTTGAAAGCTTTCGCTGATGATAACGCCTTTCCCCTCGGCCATTTCCCGCAAAGCCCTTTTGCCGTCCCCCGCGGCCATCGGCAGATTCCGCACGCTGGCCGATTCTCGGGCGGAAAAGGACTCAATCAAGATCGGCTTGCCCTGATAGGTCGATCGTATCAACCGGTAAAGATCGACGATCTTTACTCCGGGAAGATGTCTGAAATTCGGCGATGGCTCTTCCGTGAGCGGCACATTTCTCGGCCCAGCCGTTCTGGCGCCGGAACTGACGATCAGGTCCGCCGTTACCATTTGATCCACCCACGCCAGCAATGAACCGCGCACGCTGTTGACGAAGGCAGCGATGGTGAAAATCGCCGCTAGACTGATCACGAGGGTGGCGACGGTAATGCCGGAGCGAGCTGGATTTCGACGCAGACTGTCCGACGCGAGTCGAGCTTCGACCCACGAATGACCGGGAAGTTGCACGGCGGATTGCCAAAACCATTTGACCCCGTAATTGATGACGAGCGGGCACAAAAAGGCGAGGCCGAGCAGAAACACGAGCATTCCAATAACCCCCACGCTGAACTTCTCGACGGGCCCTTGGAGCGACGGTGAGAGAAAAATGAGGGTCGGCGACAAAAGGAAACAAAAAATAGCCAAAGCCGTCGCCCAAGACCTGCGCGCGCGCGATCTTGGCCGCCAGGCCGTTTGCCTGGCGCTTTCAAGTGGACTGACATGGATGGCTTCCCAAGCAGGATGCAGCGCCGCGAACACCGCCACGGCGATGCCGCTGACGAGCGCGAGCCCGACTTCTTTGAGAGTGAAACTCCCTGCGACCAAATCAACGACCGTAAAAAGATCGGCGACTGTTTGTCCGACCGCCACAAGCGCAGCTTGCGCCAACAACCAGCCGAACAAACTTCCTGCCAAGGAACCGATCACCGCCAGAATCAATGCCTCCGCAAGAATCAATCGCAACAACTCGCCGCGCCGCATTCCCAAACAGCGAAGCGTGCCGATCTCTCTTCTTCTTTGGATTACCGAAACTGATACGGTGTTGTAGATCAGGAAGAAGCCGACGAAGAGCGCAATCAAGCTGACGAAGAAAAGGCCGACCCGAAACGAAATCAGCAATGACTCGATTTGCTCGCCTCTCTTCTTTGGCCGCTCAACTTCGGCTGCACCTGCTAATCGTGACTTGAGGCGCTGTTGAACCGTCTCGATTTTGGCGCCCTCTTCTACAGTGAGATCAATGATGTCGAGCTTGCCTTCCTTGCCGAAACTCCTCTGGGCCGCCGGCAAATCCATCAGAGCGAAGTTGCCGCCGAACACCCTCGCCGTCCCCTCTTCCTTGAGCAGCGCGCGAACCGTGTAATTCTGCTTGCCTCGAGGGGTCGCCAGGGTAATCTGCGCGCCTATGGGAAGATGGAGCCTGCGCGCGAAGGATTCGGTCAGCGCAACGGAGTCCGGCTGAGCGATGAAATCCAGCGCTTGGTCGAAAGCGAAACCGGAGCCTGCGAATCGATGGTCCCGAATGGCGAAATCGGTGAGCAGATCCACTCCGTATACGTAGAGTCGCTCACCTCGCTTGCCGCTCACCGGCAAGAATCCCTCGACGGCAGCGGCTGCGTCTTGAACGCCGGGCGTATCGCGAATGACCGGAAAGAGCGATTCGTTGATGCCGCTTTCTCCATTGGCAACCTGCAATACCGCTTTACCGGCGATTTGCTCGATGGTCGATTGAAACGAACTGGTGAGCGATCGATTGACCATCGCGATGGCGACGATAACCGCGACGCCGAGGGCAATGCCAAGAAATGTCAGCGCCGTTCTCAACTGATGGCGCCGCACATGCCGCCAGGACAGGGTCTGCAACAACCGGAACATCAGCAGCCGTCCTTCTCAACGCTACCGTCGCGCAAGAAAATCTTACGGTCCCCGTGGCATGCCGCCTCCCGGCTGTGGGTGACGATCACGACCGTGCAACCATCGTCGCGGTTGATCTGGCGTAGGAGCGCCAAAACGGATTCACCGGTCTTGGAATCGAGATTACCGGTCGGCTCGTCGGCCAATAAAATAGGCGGATTGAATGCCAGCGCCCGCGCGATGGCGATGCGCTGAATTTCTCCACCGGACAACTCCTCAGGGAGATGATTTTTCCGCTGCTCGAGGCCGACCTTGCCGAGAAGGAACTCGCTCTTTTGGTCCGCTTCCGCTTTGGCCCGGCCGTCGAGAACCAAAGGCAGTGTGACATTTTCCAACGCCGTCAATGTCGGGAGAAGATTGAAAAATTGAAACACGAAGCCGATTTTGGTGCGCCTGAAGAGAGTGACCTGGTCGTCAGCCATTTGCGAAATAAGGCGCTGGTCTACGAGAACGTCCCCGCTGGTCGGCCGGTCCAATCCGCCGATCAGGTGAAGCAGGGTGCTCTTCCCGGAGCCGCTCGGTCCCATGATGACGGTAAACTCCCCTTTCGTTATGTCGAGCGTGATCCCGGCCAGCGCCGTGATTTCGTTTTGCCCCTGGCGATACACTTTGCGAACGTCGATGCAGCGGATCATGAAGCGCGTTGCTTTAACAGATGAGATGAATCGTGGGGATATTCAGCAAGGGCGAATCACCACTTTGCTGGGCGGCTTCGAGTTCCGCCAGGTTCTGCTCTACGGCCGCAACTAAAGACTCCACGTTGACGGCGAAATAAATTGGCCTATAGCGCTCGATTTTTGCCAATCCGGTGCGCCAGAGCTTGATGGCGCCCATCGGCACACCTTGTTGCCATTTGAAGTAGCCGGCGGCGATCTGAATGATCGCCTGGTAAAAAATTCGGTCTTCGCCGTGGTCCTCCAACCAAATTTCCTCGAGCGTCTCGTGACACTCGAAAAAGAGTTTTTGATTGAACTCGTCGATGCCCTTTAGAAAACGCGGATCGTTTTGAGCTTCCATCAACCGAAATGTCCTTGTAGTATTCCCTTTGGAATCAATGAATCAGAGTAACGCGAAAAACGAATTCACGCTAGAGATCGACTCGCTCTCCTACGGTCCCTACGGCATCGGCCGCCACGAAGGGAAGGCCGTGATGATCCCCAATACGGCTCCCGGAGATAAGGTGCTGGCGCGCATCGTTGAATCAAAAGAAAGATATGCCGTCGGTGAGCTCCTTGGTTTAATGGCGTCGTCTCCCATGCGCCAAAATCCTCCTTGCCCCTACGTTGGCGAGTGCGGTGGCTGTTCTTGGCAACATCTCCATTATGAGGCGCAATTGAAAGCCAAACAGCAAAGTGTCGAAGACGCGCTACGGCGTATCGGCAAACTAGATAGATTCGAACTGCGGCCGATCATTCCTTCTGCAAATGAATACCACTATCGCAGACGTATACGCCTGCATGTGGACAGTCATAGGAGACTGGGTTTTTATCATGCATCCTCGCACCGTTTGGTGGAGATCGACTTGTGCCTGATTGCCGTTAACCCCGTGAACGAGTTCATCGTCGCTCTGCGAAACTGGGTCCGACAAATCCGTACCGGGTTGGAATACCTTGAGATCATCAGCGGCGATCGCCCTGAGGAAATGGTCATCGTCGCCAAATCGAATGGGGAGTTTTTTTCCAATGATGAAATCGTTTGTCGCCGACTGCTGGAAGAAAAGCCGCGAATCCGAGGTCTGATTCTCACGGGCCGTGATGGGCGCCGAACTTGGGGCGAAACTCGCATCTCGGTTTTCACCGAAGAAGACGTCTGCCTGCGCGTGGAGGCCGACGTTTTCACTCAGATCAACCCCGAGGGCAACCGGAAAATCTTAAGCGAGCTTTTGGCAGCCGGCAATTTCGCAGGCCGTGATCGCGTGCTCGAACTCTACTGTGGCCCCGGAAATTTCACCGTTTCAATCGCCAAACGGGTTCGGGAAATCGTTGCCGTGGAAGGTTACCGTCCGTCGATCGCGAGCGGAAAACACAGCGCTCAGCTGAACGGCATCGGTAATACCCACTGGATCTGCGGTCGCGTACCCGCGACAGTAGAACGCCTGAAGAATCGAAGAGAAAAATTCTCGAAGATTATCCTCGATCCGCCTCGGGCGGGTGCAAAAGGCATGGAACGCGACCTGGGTTCCTTTGATGCGAAAACAATTCTTTACGTTTCTTGTAATCCAACGACCTTGGCGCGTGATCTTTCCGCGTTGACGAAACACGGTTACAAGCTCACCTTGGTTCAACCCATCGACTTATTTCCGCATACCTTCCACGTCGAGACGCTGGCGGTAATGACGCAATGAGAGCTCGGGCAGGTAACCCGCAGCTCGTCTGGAATCCTACGCTTTGACTAGATACGGTCTTTGGTGTATTCCGGCGAGTAATTAGAGACGTTCCGTCTCATCATAGGAATGAGATTGCCGAACGAATTTCCTTCCGGCCGATAACTCCTACTCCGTGATGTTGCCTATGAACGAAGGAGAAATGATATGAAATACCGGTGCATCTCAGCCGACTCTCATTTAGAGATACGACCCGATAGATATACCAAGCGAGTCCCGGCGAAATATCGCGACCGCGCGCCGAAAGTCATCACTTTAGAAGATGGAACGCTTGCCGTTCTGCAAGAGGGGCAACCTTTGGAGCGGCTTATTTCCAATATCTCCTGCGGCTTAGCTTACGAAGACAGAAGACCCTTCGACCCCTTGCCCGGGGAAAATTACGAAAATTCTCCTGGAACGGGATCACCGGAACAGCGGCTGCGGGAACAGGACAAAGATGGCGTTGATGCAGAGGTGTTGTTTCCCGGCAATATAGGACCCGGGTTTTGGCGCGGCATCGGGAACGACGACGCATATAGAGCCGTCATCCGCGCCTATAACGACTGGTTGGCCGAGGAATACTGCTCCTACTCACCGCAACGGCTCATCGGTGTGGGTGTGGTTCCGATCACCAATATCGATGATGCAGTCAACGAACTCCAACATTGTGCCGATCTGGGGCTCAAAGCCGTCGCCATTGATTCGTTTCCTACGGGACAGAGATATCCGACAACCAACGACGACAGATTTTGGGCTGCGGTGGTCGATCTCGAGATGGCTCTCACCATTCATGTGGAGTTTGGCTTTCCACGGCGCGGCCGGGGCGCGCCGCCCGCCGCCGGACCGTCATTCAAATACACTCGACAGCCCGACCCGGAGCATCATGTTCCGGACGTGATCGAGCGTTTCAATAAATACGGCTTCAGGGGAAGCAAACAAGTCGTACAAATGATCTGGGGTGGCGTTTTCGAGCGGTTCCCCAAGATCAACATTTACGTCGCGGAAGTTCAAATCGGCTGGGTTCCCAATTGGATGGATCAGATGGATAACGAATATGGAAGACAGCAATATTGGGCGGAGCGGGTGTTAGGTCTACCGCGGCTGCGCCGCCTACCCAGCGAGTACGCGCGTGAAAACTGTTACTGGGGTTTTAACCGCAATCCCGCGGGAGTTCGCATCGCGCGCCAGGAAATGGGCGTCGATAGAGTCATGTGGGCCAGTGATTTTCCCCATCTGGAATCGGACTGGCCGAACTCCCAACGGGTGATCAAAGAAAACTTCGCCGGCGTCCCGGAAGATGAAACCTGGAAAATGATCGTCGGCAACGCCGTCGATTATTTCCGGCTCGATCACGATCAAACCAGCCAAACAGCCGCGGGACCTAGAGGGATGAGCGCTAGCCACTAAGAGTGGATTTTCGAGTTAGATTTTTGTTTCGGAACACCGAATGAACGACGAAGAACGTCACTACAACCACGAGGAGTTTGCCGCCGCTGCCCCTACGCCGGTGAATCCTGGTGAGACGATGCCGGCAAAGGCCGGCGTTTTGGCTCCCGACTTCGAAGCGTCGACTCTGGATGGAACAGTAATTCGGCTGAGCGACTTTCGCGGCAAGCGCCATGTTGTCATCATGACCGGCGCCGTCACGAGCCCCATGTGCGCTTTCGAAGTCCCGGCATTCAATCAACTGCACCAGGAATTTGCGAGCCGTGACGTTTCGTTCTTCCTGCTTTATACGCGAGAATCTCATCCGGCGGAAAATTACCCGTCGCATAGCTCATGGGAGCAGAAACTGGCTCATGCGCGTGACCTGCAGCAATTGGAGAATGTCCGATTTCCGATCCTCGTTGACAGCCTCGACGGCAAAATTCACCGCAGCTACGGCACCTGGCCCAACGCCCTTTTCGTCATTCATAAAGATGGCCGGCTTATCTTTCGCAGCAACATGGCCAACGACCGGGAGTTTAGACAATTTTTGGATGATTTGACGGCCGCCGAACGGGCGGCGGCTGAAGGGCGCGTGCTGCACTTGCAGTATTCGGAGCGGATCGTTCTGCATGAGGCCGACCAAGCCACTCACAGACGGGTGTACGAGCGCGCGGGTCCCAAGGCGTTCGAAGACTACTGGGCAAAACGACCGCAAAATCGTAATCGATGGCCTTAGGTTTTAAGCAGCCCCTGACTCAGTCCGATCGGAAATTTGACGCAGTGCACGCGCTGCTGAAAGCGCAATCTTTGCTCTTTGGAATACTCATTGGCCTGGTTGCGGGCGGAGCGCCGGCATCACTTGCGGCTACCAAAGACATCGAACGGGTTCGCGTCGGTTATTCGGTGGGAGGGCTTATTCCCTTCCCGGTTGTTGTTGCCAGGGAAACCAGGCTCTTTGAGCAGCTAGGGTTGGACGTGGAGCTCATCAACATCCCTCCGACGCTGGCGGTCACCGCCCTGGTTTCCGGGGATTTGCAGTACGTGGTGTTCGCCGGAACCACACTCAATGCGGCGGTCCGAGGGCTCCCAGTTAAATTGATCATGGTTTATAACGATCGCCCGCTGTTTTCTCTGATGTCCCGGCCGGAGATTCGTTCCATGAAGGAAATGAAAGGAAAAATCTTGGGCATTGCCTCTCTCACTTCTGGTGAATCGTTCTTGTCCAGACGTCTTCTTAAAGAAGCGGGAGTCGACCCCGAGCGGGAACTGATTTTGAGAAGCATTGGCAATACTCCCGATCGGCTGGCTGCTTTAAGATCGGGACTGGTGGATGCCACGACCTTGACCGTTCCCGTGGATATTCAGGCCGAGAAATTGGGTCTCCGGCGGCTTGTCTTCATGGGAGAGGCTCTAGAAAGTATCAGCGGCGGGCTAGGGGTTTCCGATCGTTGGATTCAGCAAAGGCCTGATCAGATCAAGAAGTTGATCGCGGGAGTTTTCAAAGGCATGGCTCACGCACGGGCGCATCGGCAGGAATCTGTCGGGCTGGTTATGTCTAAATGGAAATTGGAGCGGGATGTCGCCGAAAAAGCCTTCGACCTCATGCTCAAGACATGGTCGGAAAACGGCCTCGCATCGGACCAGGCCGTGCAGCTTGGGATTGAGGAGAGTTTGAAAATCTCTTCCAGCAAGCAACCGGTGCCTGTGTCCCGAGTCGTCGACTTTAGCTTCGCCCATGAAGTGTTCCGAGAACTGAAAGGAAAATGAAGCCCGATTGCGAGACATTGCTAAACAGCACACCAGTGTTTTCGAAAATATCGCTGACGGAGCTGGAATGAATCCCAAAGAATTTTCTTTGAAGCCGACGCGGATGCGCACGCATCCGCACACGACTCGATCACGTTTGATGATCGAGGTCGCCTCCGAACTCGTCAATAGAAGAGACTGGCCCTATCTCCAGGCTCGTGTGAGCTTGCGTCAACAGGGATCGGACGAATGGCCGGTGACGTTGTTTGCGAGCGACAGTCCCGCAACCATCCAAGAGGTTGCGTCCGGCAAGGTGCAGTTTGCGATTATTAATCCATCCATGATTCTTAAAATGGCGGCGCTGGGAAGCGCCCCTTTCAAAGAGCCTCTTGCACTGAGAGCTATCGCCGTTCTGCCGAGTTCAGATCAGATGGTCTTCGCCGTCGCTCGGGAAACCGGTTTGACGTCCTTCAGAGATATTCGCGAGCGCCGATTCCCGTTGAAGGTTTCTCTCCGCGGCCAGCGAGACCACTCTCTCCATGTGATCACAAAGTACGTGCTCGATGCCGCGGGATTTTCGCTGGACGATATCGTCTCCTGGGGTGGAGAAGTCAGATATGACGCCGGCATGCCCTACGGAGATAAGCGCATCGGTGCCGTGCAAAGGGGTGAAATCCATGCCATCTTCGATGAAGGCGCGAGCACGTGGGGCAATATGGCGTTGGAATTGGGCATGACTTTCTTAGCTCTGGATGAAGTTGTCCTAAAACGCTTAGAAACGGCCGGTCTTCGTAGAGGTCTAATCGAAGGAAACAATTTCCCCAAACTGGCTGACGACGTCTCTTCACTCGACTTCAGCGGTTGGCCCATCTATACGCACAAAGACACTCCTGACGCGCTGGTCACTGATTTTTGCAGGGCGCTGGAAGCGAGCAAAGATCGCATTCCCTGGGCACAGGAAGCTCCGCTACCTCTCGCACAAATGGTGCGTGATACTCCTGAAGGCCATCTCGAAGTGCCGTTGCATCCTGCAGCCGAACGGTTCTGGCGGGAATGCGGGTACCTAGACTAGCTGCCAATTAGCGTGCCGAGTATTATCAACCCGATTGGAGATGCCCGTTTACCGGCGCCTTCTATTTCGCGCGTTGGAGTTATCGAGCGCTTCGCCCCAGCGGGAAAGAAAGGCCATGACAAACCCGCGCTCGTTGGCGGATTCCACCGCCAATGGTGCAAGCGCCATTGCGACGGCTAAAGCGATATGATAGCCGATCGAGCGAGAGGCCAGGGCGCGACGATAGGCCGGATGCGATCGGTTGACCCAGACCGTAGATTCCACCAAGCGTCCGAGCTCCGGATCCTCAGCACGGTCTTCGAACTGAATATCAAGCCCGTAATGTGCCGGCCTTCGCGCGACGCCTTTGCCCGGCAAAAGCACACCGTGATCCTGCGCTGTCTCGGCATGTGTCGGTTCAGCATCGCTCGGTTGCGTTTCGCGTGATTTTCCAGCCGATGGTTCCCTTATCTCTTCCGCATTCCTGTCCGTCTCCGACTGTTCCATGACTGAGGCTGCGACGAATGCGCGGGGATCCGTGACTTTGCCGCTCGATCCTAAAGGCAATCTTTTCTGGCCGCCCGAGCGCCGCTCCACCAGAGAAGCTAACAGCGGAAATTCGCAGGCGAGGTCTTCGAGCACGTGCACCAAATCTCTCTGTAACGGCCGGACTTCCCTGGGAGGCGCTTCTTCGATCGATTCTCGCGCATCTCCCCAGGCGGCAAGCTGCCTTGATACGGCTTCCTGAATTGCCTTGCGGTAGCCAAGATACATCGCGCCACGCCCACCGGTGCGGATGAAATCTCCTTTGGCGAGAGTCAAACAAGCTGCCAGCTCCGGGACTTCGATCAGCCCGCCCACACGCTCGGGAACCGAAGGCGTCAGCCCCAGCCAATCCCACCCTCGTCGAATCACTTTACCATAGGTGCTGATCGCGAGGCCGCGCCCTTCTTCCGGGAGCGAGACGTCTTCACATATCAAATAGCCGAATGCCGAGGGCTTCCGCTTGCGCAATAACCGAATTTCCAAAGGACCCTGGAGCGGCGCCGTCCAACGCGGTTTTTCCAATCGGCGGCCGTTGACGTGGAACGCAACGCCTTCGGGATAATGTGCGGCGAGAAAATTATCGAACGTCGGATCGAGCAAAGGCTGAAAATGGCGGTGTATGGTGACTTCCAGAAAACCGGGATCCAACAATGGGGATAGAGCGTTGTGAACTTTGAGCCGCACGGCCGTGCCGCGTTCGGGCACCAAACCGGGAGGAGACACCCATTTCCAGGGTGCCCGATGGCGCGAAGCCAAACGCCAGGAGGTCGCCACATGGCTTTTCCCCCGGCGCGTTTCCGTCACCACTTCCTCACACACCAACAAGCCAAGCTTGATGCCGACGCCGGCGAAGCCGATACCTTGCCCGCGCGTTTTGCTGCTCGCGGCGATGTCGTGATACCGGGCCAACTCCCGGCGGCGCATTCCGGAGCCATTATCGACCGTGGTCAGGGTACTGGACGATGGATCGCATTCGAAGGTGATCTGTGTGGCACCCGAGTCGAGAGCATTGGCGATGATCTCCGTGAGAATGGTCTCCTCG
>WNGN01007388.1_pt1 | contig 29490 bp, 30 predicted proteins | sample 5400561 | NCBI WGS metagenome assembly WNGN01 (sample SAMN13153379, study PRJNA577476) | soil metagenome | isolation source: 115 cm soil or saprolite under Garry oak tree replicate 2 | place: USA:California | collected 2016-06-15 | reverse complement strand
GATTATCTCCGTGGGCGAACCTATGCGCCGCAAGGCGAGATGTGGCAGCGGGCCGTCGAGGCGTGGCGCCGGCTTCCGAGCGACGCCGACGCGGTGTTCAACCGGGAAGTCGTCATCGATGTCGAGGCCATCATTCCACAGGTGACCTGGGGTATCAGCCCGGAACACGTCATCGGGATCGATGGCCATGTCCCCGATCCGCAGGCGATCGCCGATCCAGCGCGTCGCGCAGCGATCGAGACGGCGCTCGACTATATGGGGCTCAAGGCAGGAGCGCCGATCATCGGCACGCCCGTTGATTGGGTCTTCATCGGGTCGTGCACCAACAGCCGGTTGAGCGATTTGCGCGCCGCCGCCGAGGTCGCGCGCGGCCGCAAGGTTGCGCCCGGCGTGCGCGCCTGGGTGGTGCCGGGTTCAGAGACGGTCAAGCGCGATGCCGTCGCCGAGGGGCTCGACAAGCTTTTCACCGACGCCGGCTTCGAATGGCGCGAGCCCGGATGCTCGATGTGTCTGGCCGCCAATGGCGAAACGGTGCCTCCCGGCCAGCGCTCGGTCTCGACATCCAACCGCAATTTCATCGGCCGCCAGGGGCCGCGCGCCCGTACCCATCTGGCGAGTCCAGCCACGGCGGCGGCATCAGCGATTTCAGGCGCGATCGCCGACGTGCGGATGATGGAGCCCTAGCATGCCGAAACCCTTCACCAAACTGACGGCGATTGCCGCGCCGATCATGCGCACCAACATCGATACCGATGTCATCATTCGCATCGAGCGTCTCGTCGGAAACTCCGTCCGCGGGAGTCTAGGAAAATGGGCGTTCGGTTCGCTGCGCTATTTGCCTGATGGTTCGGAGAACCCCGAATTCATTCTGAACCGCGAGCCGTATCGGCAGGCTGAAATTCTCGTCACCGGACCGAATTTCGGTTGTGGCTCTTCTCGTGAAGGGGCGGTGTGGGCGCTGCAGGAGATGGGAATCCGCGCCGTCGTCGGCTCGGGCTTCGGCGATATTTTTTTCGCCAACTGCTTCCAGAATGGAATTCTTCCCATCGTCGTCGACAAGAAGATTGTCGATGGACTGGCGGCGGAGGTCGAGAACACGCAAGGGGCGGGGCGTATCGGCATCGATCTGCAGGAGCAGACCATCACGTCGCCCTCGGGAAAACGACACAGTTTCGAGATCGACCCGCGGCGGCGCACCGGGCTGCTCGAAGGTCTCGATGAAATCTTGCTGACGTTGCAGCGCGACGACGAAATCCGGGCCTTTCAGGCGTCTGACCGCGCAGAGCGGCCCTGGATCCATTTCGCAAGGAAATCGGCATGAACAATCTGTCCAACATGATCAAGGTGGCCGTGGTCGGTGGCGAAGGCATCGGCCCGGAAGTCACGGCGCAGTCGCATCGAATTCTCAACTGGTTCGCCGCCAAGCGCCGCGTTCCGATGATCCTGCGCGAAGCGCAATACGGGCTTATCCCTTATCTCGCGACCGGCGAGGTGTTGCCGCCGGACGCCGTCGAGGCAATGGACGAAGCCGACGCGATTCTTTGGGGCGCGACCGGCGGCCCCGAGACAAAAGAGGTTCCGGCCGCGGCGCGCAAGGCGGGAAGCCTGCTGTCGCTGCGCAGTAAATACGATCTTTACGCCAACTTGAGGCCCATTGTCGCCAATCCGGCTTTGGCCGATTCGGCGCCGCTCAAGGCCAGTGTGCTCAGGGGGGTCGACTTCGTCATCATTCGGGAGTTGACCAGCGGCATCTATTTCGGAGAGCCGCGCGGCATCGAAACGCTTGCCGACGGGCAGCGTCGCGGTTTCAACACCGAGCAGTACACCACCAATCAAGTCCGCCGCGTGGCACGGGCAGCTTTCGAACTGGCGCGCACACGGAAGGGGCGGGTATGTTCGGTGGACAAGGCGAATGTTCTTGAGACCAGCGTGCTGTGGCGCGAGGAAGTCGTCGCTCTGCATGTCGCGGAGTTTTCAGATGTCGAACTCAGCCATCTCTATGTCGATAACGCCGCCATGCAGATCGTGCGAGAGCCGTCGCAATTCGACGTGATGGTGACCGGCAATATTTTCGGTGACATTCTCTCCGATTGCGCGGCGATGGCATCGGGTTCGCTCGGCATGCTGCCGTCGGCCTCGCTTGGACCGGTCGACCGGTTCGGCCGCCGCAAAGCGCTTTACGAACCGGTCCATGGCAGCGCGCCCGATATCGCGGGCAAGGGCATCGCCAACCCGCTCGGCTCCATTCTCAGCGTCGCCATGATGCTGCGCATGACGCTCAACCGGCCCGACGACGCAAATCTGCTTGAAAAGGCAGTGGATACGGCCCTGGCAGCTGGCGCAAGAACGGCGGATATTGCCGAACCAGGTGCCGCAAGGCTTTCGACCCAGGAAATGGGCGATGCAGTGCTGAACGCCCTGGAACAAGTCGTCAGCAAGGAGAGGGAGCCCGCGTGATGGCAAAACAGCTCACAAGACGTTCGGCGCTGACGATCATCGCCGGCTGTGGCGCCTCTGTCGCAGCGGGCCGGGCGTGGGCTGAAGACAAGTCCGGCCGCGTGATCTATCCGGTGGCGGTGCCGATCTACCAGACACAGTTCGTGGCCGATCGAATCGGATTTTTCAAGGAAGCGGGGCTTGATTGTAAGCTGATTCAGGGCGGCAGCGGCGTCAAGACGCGAGAGATCATCGCCTCTTCGCAAGGCGACATCGGCATCGGCGATATCACCCATCCGATGCAGCTCAGCAATCACGGCCGCAATGGGCGCGTGTTGATGCCGGTCGATACGCGCAGCAGCTCGGTGATGTTCATCATCCGCAAGGACCTTAAGGACCAGGGTATTACGACACTCGAGGCGCTCACAGAGTGGAAGAGACCGGACGGGCGCAAGCCCATCATCTCGGTATCCTCGTTGGGGGGCACCAACCATGTCTGGGCTTCCTACTACATGGAGACAATGGGACTCGACCAGAAGGTTACCTGGATCGGAACAGGCAACGTCGATACCATGCTGGGCTCGCTGAAGACCAAGCAGGTCGATGTTCTCGTGAGTTCGCTGTCGCTGCTGAATGAGTCAGCCGAGCAGGGCTGGGGAGCGCTGTTGTTCGATGGCACGGACGAAGCGATCTGGAACAAGCATATTGGCGGCAAAGTTCCGGTGACCTCGCACTTCACCCTGCAATCGACGATCGACAAGGACCCGCCCAAGATGCAGGCGTTCGTCACCGCCTTGTGGCGGGCCACGCAGTGGATCAAGACGCATTCGCCTGACGAAATTTACCAGGCTATCGAGCCCTATGTCGGCAGCACGTCGCGTGCCGCCAATATCCTCGAGATCACGGCGCTGCAAAAAGTCGTCGACTATGATGCCAGCATCGATGCGCCAGGCTGGGCGCGCGGCGAGAAGGTCTGGTTTCGGGAAATGACCGGTATCAAGCCGCTCACCATTGCCGATGTCGTCAGCCCCACCTTCGTTGAAGCGGCACGAAAGGCGTATCCGGGTTGAAAGTGCAGGACATGTCCGTGACGCCGCTGCATCGGGCGCCGGATGTACAGCGTATCGACGTCAGGAGGGTGAGCAAATCGTTTCAGTTGGCGGGCACGGCCATCGAGGCGGTGCGCGATGTCTCGTTCAGCGTGCGGCGCGGTGAATTCGTTGCCTTGCTGGGTCCGTCCGGCTCCGGCAAGAGCACCATCCTCAACAACACTGATAAAGCCGAGCAGCGGCCAGATCCTGATCGACGGTGCGCCGGTCGTTGCCGGCAAAGCGACGCCTGACGTCGGTTATGTTTTCCAGCGCGACACTCTGTTCCCTTGGCGCACGGTCGCCGACAACATCGGTTATGGTTTGCAACTTTCCGGTGTTCCGGATGCGGAGCGCAAGGCGCGCATTGCGGCCTGCGTGGCGCAGGCGGGCTTACAGGGCTTCGAACAGGCTTACCCCTCGGCCCTGTCGGGTGGAATGCGTCAGCGCGCTGCGCTGATGCGAACGCTGGTGGTCGAGCCGCAGATTCTGCTGATGGATGAGCCGTTCGGTGCGCTCGATACCCACACCAAGATCGATATGCACGACGTCCTGCTTCGAATCTGGGAGCGCGAACAGCAAACGGTTTTGTTCGTGACGCATGACCTCGGTGAGGCCCTGACGCTGGCGGACCGTATCATCCTGTTTTCGGCGCGGCCCGGCATGATCAAGGATATGTTCGAGGTGGATTTTACGCGGCCGCGCGATGCGGTAAAGGTCCGCGAGACGCCGCGCTATGCCGAACTGTTCCAGCATATCTGGCACTCGCTCGGGGAAGAGTTCGTCAAAGGCCGCAAGCCATGAGGACGCCGCGTCGACGCGCCAGTACATTGGCCTGGCAGGCGCTGATTTGCCTCGCCGTGCTTTCGATCTGGCAATGGGGCTACGATCTGCATGTCAAGGCGCCCTGGCTGGTGCCCGACCTGCTCGACCCCTATTTCGTGTCGAAACCATCAGAGATATTCGAGCACTTTCTTATCCTGAGCTGCCTCAAGTCCAAGATGGGCGCGTTCAACGGCTGGTTCAACGGCGATTTCGCCAAGTGCATGATTCGTAACGAAAACAATCTATGGATTGCGACCGCCATCACGCTGAAGAATACTTTCTTCGGTTTCGTGACCGGCGTGTCCAGCGGCTTCGTGGTCGGGCTGATTCTCGGACGTTCGGATCGGCTCAGCGCTATTTTTCAGCCCTTCATCACGGCCGTGAACTCCATTCCCAGGATCGCGTTGGCGCCGATCATCGTGCTGGCGTTCGGGATCGGCGACACATCGAAAATCGTCACGTCGTGGATCGTGGTGGTGTTCCTGGTGTTCTTCAATACATTCGAGGGCGCGCGTTCGATCGACGAAGGCTTTGTCAACGTCGCGCGGCTGCTCGGCGCGAGCGAATGGCAGATCACCCGCACCGTCGTGATCCCCTCGACGATGGCGTGGGTGTTTGCGTCGCTTTCACCCGCGATCTCTTTTGCCCTGATCGGCGTCATCGTCGGTCGTGCTGATGCTGGTGGGGGTGGCGCTTTCGGCGCTGATCTGGCAATTGCAGGCGTATCTGCTGCGCTGGCAGCAGCATAATATGGTGGAGTAATGAGGCATAGCTTCGAGACGAGGAAGGTATGATTGCGGTTAAAGAGCACACCGGTGTTGCTGTTGTCAGCCTGGCGCGTCCGCCGGTAAACGCACTCGACCTCCCTATGATTGAGGAATTGGAATCGACCTTCGCGCGCCTTGCCAACGCGACGCCGCGAATTGGTGTCGTTCTGACCGGTGCCGGTAACACATTTAGCGCCGGCGTCGACACGAAGGCCTTCGCCTCGTATGGCCGCGAGGAGCGTCATCGTATGGTGCTCGCTATCACGCGTATGACGGGGGCGCTGCTTTCTCTGCCTTGCCCGTTGGTTGCTGCGGTTAATGGACATGCGCTGGGTGGCGGCTTTGTTTTGATGCTGTGTTGTGATTATCGGCTGGTCGCGGACGATCACGCGCTACGCCTTGGTTTGACGGAAGCGCGCGCGGGAGTTCCATTTCCGGCTGGCCCGATCGCGATCATGAAACACGAAATGCCTGGGGGTCTTCTCAGGAAAATGACGTTGTCCAGTCGCGTCGTAAGCCCGCAAGATCTGGTCCAACATGGGTTGATCGACGCTCTTGCGAGCAAGGAACAGATCCTCGAGAATGCGATTACTGCCGTGCGGTACCTTGCCTCACAGCCCGCATTTGAGGTGGTGAAGAAGCAGGTGCGCGGAGGCCTTGCGGCCGATGTGCAGGGCCTTGCCGTCGCAGGAGCCGATCCTTTCCTGCGTTCGTTTGGGTAAAGTACGAGAACCGCATGCTACCTGGTCGGGATCTGTTTGCGGCTTTCCAGGATAGCGGGTGAAAGCCCGCCATTGGTTCTGCGCGATAAAGCCGAATAGTGGATAGGTAAAGGGTCTCCCGATGAGCATAAAAATTTACGGATTTTGGCGGTCGATTGCTTCATTTCGTGTGAGGGTTGCGCTTCGGCTCAAGGGACTGCCGTTCGAGGAAATTCCGATCGACATTCTATCCGGCGAACAGTTCGAGCCGGATTACGCGGCCGTCAACGCCGAGCGTGTGGTGCCGACCTTCATTCATGACGGCCATTCAGTGTTTCAGTCGCTGGCGATCATCGAATATCTCGACGAGATTCAACCCACACCGCGGCTGATACCGCAAGATGCGAAAGAGCGGGCCTATGCGCGCTCGCTGGCGCTGATGACGATTGCCGATGCTCATCCGCTGACGACGCCCCGCGTCCGCAATCATCTCGCCAAGGCGTTTGGTGCCGATGCCAAGGCGATCGCGGACTGGGGCACACATTGGACGACGGAGGGACTCGCGACCTATGAACGGCTGCTCGCGAGCCGCGCGCCGGCTCCCTTTGCCCTGGGCAGCGAACCGGGCCTCGCCGATATCTGCATCGCCGGCCAGGTGGTCGGCGCGCAGTATCTTAAGCTTGAACTGGGCGCTTTTCCCGCCGTGGCAGGTCTCGCCGAACGCTGCTTTGCCATGCCGGCGTTTGCGACGTCGCATCCGTTCGAGCAGCCGGGATATAAGGCGGCCGTCGCGGCGCACTGACGGGCGCTTTCAGACGTCGAGGCCGAGCACCCTTGCGGCATTGCCGCCTGCGATCTGGGCCAGTGTGGCCTCGTCTATGCCGTTGACCCCCGCGACGTGTCCGATTGGGTTATATTCGGCCATGTCGAACGGGTAGTCGGTGCCCATCACGATGCGATCGGGGCCGAAGACGTCGATCATATATGCCAGTTGATGATAGGTGAAAACAACGGTGTCGAGATAGACCTGCCGCAGATAGGTCGTCGGCGGCAGTGGCAGTTCGCCATGCGAATCCTGCCGCGCTCCCCAGGCGTGATCGATCCGGCCGGAATAGCCGGGAAGATAGCCGCCGCCATGCACGGCCATCAATTTCAGATCAGGGAAGCGCGCCAGCGTTCCCGAGAAGATCAGATTGTGAAGTGCCAGTGTCGTGTCGAGGGGATTGCCGAGGACATTGTTGAAATAGAAATGGGTCAGGCGCTCGCCATGGGTGAATCCGTTCGGATGCATCATGATGAACGCGCCGAGTTGCTCGGCCTTGGCAAAGAAGGGGTGGAATTTCGGATCGGATAATTCCTGACCATCGACGTTGGTCAGGATCTCGACGCCCTTCAGTTTCAGCTCGTTCATGATGTAGTCGAGCTCACGAACCGCGATTTCCGGCTCCTGCAATGTTACGACGCCGAGCCCGACGAACCGATCGGGCTTGCGCGTGCAATATTCCACCACGCCATCATTGGCGAGGCGATGGGCGGCTTCCGCGATTTTGGGGTCGATCGAATAATAACATTGGCCCGGCGCTGGCGCCACGACTTGAATGTCGATGCCCATTTTGTCGAGATCGAACAGTCGGCGGTCGATCGTGGTCATGACTTCGCTGACGTCCGTCTCCTGCTGTGTGTTGATTTCCCTGGTAGGTGCATCCGCGAAATATGCGAGCGGGATTCGGCTGATATCGATATGCGGTTGCGCCAGCTTGGCAGCCTGGGGAACCACGATGTGGGCGTGGATATCGATCGTGACAGACGACGGGCGGCGGGCGAGGCCGTCGGCGTCGTGGATACGTGCGGCGGTCCGGCCATAGCGATTCTTGCGATCGATCATTGAAATGCTCGCTTGCTCAGGGTGACAGTTCGGGGTTGGACGATAGATTGAGGCGACTACGACTTGCCCTTGCGCTGGGCCCAGCGGGTCGAAACCGCGGTTGCGTCGGCGTCGCCAAGGCCCGCAGCTTCGGCTTCCTCATAGCAGGCCAGCGCGCTTGCCGTAACGGGAAGCTCGGCATGAATTGAGGCGCCGAACTGGATCGCGGTGGCGAGGTCCTTTTTCGCGGCGTTGAGGCCGAACGCGGTTTCGCCGAGCGGCGCTCCGCCCAACACTTTAGCAATAACCGCGCCGCGTCCTTTCATGGCGGTCGGCGTGCCGGCGGTGTCGGACAAAATGTCGATCAGCCGGTCGGCAGGAAGATTGAGCGGCTTGCAGATGGTCAGAGCCTCGCCAAGCGCCTGCCAGTAGACCAGCAGCGGCAAATTGACCGCAAGTTTCATCATCGAGCCCGAACCGAGTTCTCCAACATGTTCGATGCGGCGGCACATTTGCTCGAGAAGCGGCATTGCCCGGGTGACATCCGCTTTCGTACCCCCCACAAGACCGAACAGCTTGCCTTCCTTCGCCGGCACGGTGCTGCCGCCCACTGGAGATTCGACAAAGGCAGCACCTTGCTGCAACACCGCAGCGCCGTTCGATTTCATCGTATCCGGGCGGATCGTGCTCATATCGATCACGAGCTTGCCGGCGAGTTTGGATTTCAAGATCCCGTTCAGCCCGCGATAAACCGCCTCGGTTGCCGCGTCATTCAGCAGCATCACGACGACGACTTCGCAGTCGTCAACGAGTTCCTCGGGGGATGCAAACAGCTTTGCCCCGGCATCGGTCAGGCGCTTTGTCTTTGCTGAATTGCGATTCCAGACACCGACTTCGTGTCCGACCGACATCAACCGCTGAGCGATCGATGATCCCATTCGTCCAGTTCCGCATACGCCAATTTTCATTGCGTGACCTCCTTCAGAGAGTGGATTGCCAGATTTGTCATCGTTTGCTTCGCCTAGTGAGCATGAACGACACCGAGATTTTGGGCGATCAGCTCTTCATTGTTCATAATATCGCTGGCGTTGCCGGTGAACACGCAGCGTCCGGTGTTGAGGATGACCGCCTGATCCGCAACGTCGAGCGCCAGCTGGATATTTTGTTCGACGAGAACGATGGATTGCCCTTCCTCCTTCAATCGTCTGATGGTGCGGCCGACTTCGGCGACGATCAGCGGCGCCAGGCCTTCCGATGGCTCATCGAGCAGGAGCACCCGTGGATTGCCCATCAGCGCGCGCCCGATCGCAAGCATCTGCTGTTCGCCGCCGGAGAGCGTGCCGGCATATTGCGCGTAGCGTTCGCGTAGTCGCGGAAACAGGGTGTAGATCCGGTCGACATTCCATGGTGTGCCGGCCGTGCTTTCGCGCTGCTGCGCCACAGCAAGGTTTTCCCGCACCGTAAGCGACGGAAACACACGGCGTCCCTGGGGTACGAGACCGATCCCGAGATGCGAGATGCGTTCGGGGCTGAGTCCTTCGATTGACTCACCAAACAGCCTGATTTCTCCGTCCCGGGGTTTCAAAAAACCGATGATGGCCGAGATGCAGGTCGTTTTCCCCGCACCATTGCGTCCCAGCAGCGCCAGCACGCCGCCCGGCTGCAGCGAAAAGCTGACGCCGTGCAAGATGTGGCTGTCGCCATAAAATGCATGCACGTTGGCCAGACTGAGTGCATCACACGCCAAGATACACCTCACGCGTTCGCTCGTCCGCGATCACGGCATCACGGTCGCCATCGACGATCACGCGGCCGTAGTTCAACAGCGTCACGGTCTCTGCAAGGTCGAGGGCGGTGTCCATATCATGTTCGATCATGATCACGGTGGTCTCCCGCGGGATCGATGCAATCAGTGACTTCACGGTCGATCGCTCGGTGTTCGAAAGGCCCGCCAGCGGTTCGTCCAGCAACAGCACGCGCGGCTTTTGCGCAAGCGCCATGGCAAGCTCAACCCGACGCTTTTCGCCATAGGCAATATCGGACACCGGATGCGCCGCCAAATGCAAGAGTCCGACCGTATCGAGGACGCGGCGGGCCTCGGTTGCGAGGTCGCCGTAAGACGACAACGGCCGCCACATCTGCCAGCGCGACGGCAGCAAGCCGAGCAGGCCGAGCGTGACGTTGTGTTCGAGCGTGTCGCCGGTGAACAGGGTAATGATCTGGTAGGTTCGCGACAGTCCGAAATGCGCGCGCTTGTAAGGTGCGAAATACGTGACGTCGGTGCCGAACAGCTTGATCTGTCCCGAACTCGGCCGCATGTCGCCGTTGATCTGGTTGAACAGCGTGGTCTTGCCGGCGCCATTCGGACCGATGATCAGGCGGCGCTCGCCCGGCCGTATCGCCAGTGATATACCTTGCGTTACGACAAGGCCGCCAAACGCCTTGGTCAGGTCGGTCACCTCAAGGGCGTAGTCGGATGTCAGTGGGGTCATCGCGATCCCCCGCGCAATCCCGTCAGCAGTCTGCTTACGCCGGGGACGATTCCCGTCGGCATCACCAGAACGATGAACAGGAATACCAGACCCAGCAGCATGTTCCATCGCTCGATATAGGCCGAGGCGTAGTTCTTCAGCAGCAGCACGAGTGCCGCGCCGACAACCGGACCGCCGAGCGTTCCCGAGCCCCCCGCAATCACGCCGAGCAAGGCTTCTGCCGAACTCGTGGTAGAAAGCGATGTCGGGTGGATGTATTTATTGTAATAGACGTAAAGCAATCCGGATACGCCGCCCCAAAAGCCGGCATAGACGAAGGTGATCCACCGGATCATCCAGGGATTGAAGCCCAGCGCCGCCATCCGGCGCGGCTGGTCGCGTACGCCCTTCAATGACGATCCGAACGACGACGACACAAAAGTCGCCATCATGAGGAAGGCCAACGTCGCCACCACCAGCGCGAACCAGTAGAACGATGCCGCGCTGTCGAGCGAAATGCCAAACGGCATCGGCCGGGTCAGTCCGGCTATTCCATTGTCGCCGTTGGTCACGTTGGACATGCGATAGGCGAGTCCCCACAGCACCTGCGATAAAGCCAGCGTGATCATGAGAAAGCCCAGGCCGGTCGCACGAAGCGCGATGACGCCGAAGAAGGCTGCCATCACGGTCGTGCCTGCGACCGAGACGATGGCGCCCGTCCCATGCCCCAATCCGTATCGGCTTGTCAGCAGCGCGGAGATGTAGGCGGCGACGCCGAGATATGACGCGTGCCCGAGTGACGTCATCCCGCCAAAACCCACCAGCAGGTTCAGGCTGAGCGCGAAGATCGCTGCGATCAGGATCTGGCTGGCGAGGTTGATGTAGAAATCGCCTGCCAAAAAGGGCGGCAGGAGAAACGATGCGGCAAGCAACGCAACGCCGATCCACTTCATGCGCCGACACGCCCGAACAGGCCTTGCGGCCGAAACGCAATGACGAAGATCATCGGCAGGAACAGGATGACGTAGGCTAACTCCGGAAACAGCGCCGTCCCAAATGTATAGATGAAGCCGATGATGAAGCTGCCGATAAGCGCACCCAGCAGGCTGCCAATCCCTCCCAAAATCACGACGATCAGCGCCAGCGGAAGCATGTCGGCATCCAGCCCCGGATAGGCGGATAAGATCGGTCCGCCCAGCACGCCGCCGGCGCCGGCGATGCCGGCGCCCAGGCAAAACACAATGGTGAACAAATTGGAGACGGGGATACCGACCGCGCGCGCCATCTGGCTGTCGTCGACGCCGGCGCGGATCATGGCGCCGAGGCGCGTCCGCTCCAGCAGGAAATACAGCGCGATGGCAGCCCCAATGGCGCATCCCACCAGCACCAGCCGATAGGTTGGAAACACAAAACCAAACACCCGTGTTGGCGATTGCAGGTTCTGCGGCGTCGGCACCGGGATCGAATCGCCTCCCCACAGCATCAGGCACGCGTCCGAAATAATGAATGACATGCCGAGGGTAACCAGCACCTGTCCGAGCGGATTGGTCTTCAGTCGGGTCAGCACCAGCCGTTCGAAAAGACCGCCGATTGCTGCAACGGCAATTCCGGCGCCGAGCGCGGTCACCCAGATATTCAAGCCATCGAAGGAACGCAGCGCCGTCGCTCCGAAATAGGTGCCGAGCATGAAGAAGGCGCCGTGCGTCAGATTTGCCAGCCGCATCAGGCCGAAGATCAGCGAGAACCCCGACGAGAGCAGAAACAACAGACCACCAAGCGACAGGCTGTTGAGACCCTGGATGATCCAAAACTGCATCGTCTGCCGATCTTGTCCGGAAAGCTGCGGGATCGTCGCCGCGCAACGCAAGCGGATTTATTGTTCCAGGTTTTTTGCCGGCGGATAGTCGCGGGAATAGACCGGATTCTTCAGGAAGGCGGTCTTGTCATAGGTCCAGAACTGGGTGACGTCGGGGTAGGTCTTGATGACGGAATTGACCAGCCGTCCATCTTTTCGTGCAACTTTGCGAATATAGACATCGCCGACGGCGTTGCCGAACTCGTCGAATTTAACAACACCGCGCACTACCAGCTGGTGGTCACAATCCCCAGCGCCTCGTCGCCCATATTGCGAAGCACGGATTCATCGAGCGCCGTCATGCCGCCGATCACGGCCATTTTGTCCTTCAGGCCATATTCGATAAATTGGCGAAGGAAGCGGAATCCGTTCGAGCCGGCGGTGCCAAGGAAGATCGCATCCGCACTTTTCACCTGCGCGACATAACTGCCGTAATCCGGTGTCGCCAGCGGCGTGAAGATCTTTTGAATGATCCTGCCGCCATTGTCCTCGAACGCGCGCTGGAAACCGGCGCACATTTCGTGCCCGTAGGCAAAGTCGTCGGCGATGGTTACGATTTTCTTGTATTTCAGTTCCTTGGCGGAATAATCTGCCAGCGGGTAGGCGCATTGCGCCGACGTTGATGTCGCGCGCACAAACCATGGACTTGGGTGCCGCTGCGTCATGTCCTCCGCGGCGGCGACGCCGATGGTGGGTATCTCCTTTTCCGTGAGATAGTCGGCGATCGCCAGCGCCTCGAAGGCGGCGAGCGGGCCGATGATGCAATGGATATTGTTCTTTTCAACCAGCTCCTGCGCCTTGGTGCGCGCAGTTGCCGGAACGCCGGCCGTGTCTGCGACAATCAACTCGACCTTGCGGCCCGCGAGCATGTTGTCGCGTTCCTTCAGAAACATCGTCGCGGCAAGCTCCATGTCGATGCCGCCGGAGGCAAGCGGTCCGGTCTTGGCCGCCAGCAGACCGACGCGGATCGGTCCGCTATTCTGGGCCAGGACGAGATGGGGCGCCGCCATGCTGGCAATACCTGCGCCGGCAACGCTTGAGACAAATTGTCGTCGCGATATCGACATTGGATCCTCCCCGTAACGCTGCGATTGAATATCCGCTGTTGTTTTTATTCCTTGAGCGATTTATCGGACGGAAGTGATAAATGATCAAGTGATAACCACGCCATCGATCTGGCCTGCCGGAAATTTTAGCAGCCCGAACAAGGGATAGATCGACCCGCTACCTTTGATGCAGTGCGGTATTCCGAGCGCGCATCTTCGATCACCCCCGCATAGTCGTCTCGTGGTTCGGCGATCGCTTGAACCCCGATGCAGGAATGCTATTCCCGATTCCGAGCGCCGGGTTTGGGATCGGTGATGATGTTCTTCTTCAACACTTCGAACACCGCCGCCGTGTCCTGGTCACCCAGCCCCATGGCCATCGCCTCGGTGTAGACGGGCTGGGTCAGCGTAAACAGCGGGGTCGCGCAGCCGATATCGTCGGCAAACTCAGCGATGATCGCCATGTCCTTTTTCCAGGTCGAGACCTTCATGGTCGCAGGCTCATAGACGCCTTCGACCATCATCGGCGCGCGCATCTGAAACATCCGCGAGCCGCCGGCGCCCGGGCCGACCATCTCGACCACCATTTTTGGATCGAGCCCGGCGCGTTCTGCCAGGATCATCGCCTCGGCGGTGGCGACGTTGTGAATGGCGACCAGATGATTGGCGACAAACTTCATCCGGCTGCCATTGCCGAATGCGCCAAGATCCGCGCTCTGCTTGGCGAAGTCGGAGAACAGCCCCGCGCATCGGGCAATGGAATCGCGATCGCCGCTGGCATAGACGACAAGATCGCGATTCTTGGCCTGTGCGCCGGTTCCGCTCAGCGGACAGTCCAGCGCGATGTGACCGGATTTTTTCAGGATGCTCTCGAAGCGAAGTTTGTCAGCGATGGCGAGCGTAGAGAGTTCGACCACAACCCGCGGGGACTGACCGGAATTGGCGATTGCTTGCGCGACAGCCTCGACGGCTGCAGGATTAGGAAGGCTCGTCATGATGACGGGCGCATCGCGCGCGACCTCGCCGACATTGTCGACAATTGTGACGTTGGCGAGCGCGAGTTCGGCCCGTCGCGCGGCGTCAATATCGAAGCCGATCACGCGCCACCCGCGATCGACAAGATTGCGGGCGATCGCGCTCCCCATGATGCCAAGCCCGACCATTCCAACCGTCTTGTCCATGAGGGTTCGCTCCTGCCTGCTCGATCCGATTTGCCGACGGCCGCACCTTGCGGCAATTGGCGATCAGGCCACAAGCAATCATCAAGTAGCGTCGTCCGGTCAAGCAGTTTTGCGACCGGCCATTTCCCGGGACGGCTATCGCCAAGTCACCAGCCCCGGTTGCTGGTTGGGTCGATAAGGGGCACCCGAGGGTGGCTGCTGTGATGACGATGAAATCGGTGCTGTGCAGTTATTGGCGAGGAGCTTCGACGAATATCAGGAGTTTCATGCAGATATTGTGCAGATGCTGCTATGCGCTGGCATTGGACAAACAAGTTTGATACGGGCGACTGATCCGCGGGCTCCTCGCGCAAGCACCCATGATCGTTCGGTCAGATGATAAGATCCCTTGGCATCATTTCGATTTGGTTCTTCGGTCTGGTTTTCATTTTCGCTGGCATCAACATCAACGAACCCTATCTGATTGTGCTGCGCGGCTTGGGAGCGGCTGTTCTCTGCATGACGAGCGTTGTAGTTTTCATTGTCCTGATCAAGCAGGGTTACTGGAACCGACGAGGTGTCGCGAAACGATTGCTGATCTTGTTGTGGTGCCTTCCATCATTGTCGATACTTTACGCCCATGCTTCGTTCGAGTTTCGCAAACGAAATGTCCTGCAAACTGACGTCGCGCGGGCGCATATTCTGGGGCAGCATTTCGTCGTGGGTTATTCGTCGTTCGACGAGGTCGTGCCGTTAGTCGAAAAAGGCCTGATCGGAGGTGTCTATATTGCCCGCCACAATATCGCGGGCCGAACGGTGGAGGCGCTGAAGTCCGAGATTGCCGCGCTTCAGGACAGGCGGCGGATCGCCGGTCTGCCGCCCTTGATTGTCGCTGCCGATCAGGAGGGTGGCATCGTGTCCCATTTGTCGCCGCCGTTGACGGCACTGCCCGCGCTATCCACCTTGGCGGACCTGCCGCCGAACATTCGGGCCAAGAGAGCGGAAGACTTCGGGCGTACTCACGGAGAGGAACTGGCGGCGCTTGGCGTGAATCATGACTTTGCACCGGTTCTGGACCTGCGGCCCGAGGCAAGCCGCAATCGATTTGACTTCAACACCCTCATCAATCAGCGTGCGATATCCGGTGACCCGGCCGCGGTAGCCGATATTGGTCTGGCTTATGTGCGTGGCCTCGACGCGTTCGATGTTGGCGCGACCGTGAAGCACTTCCCGGGATTGGGCCGCGTGCGGGCTGATACGCATCATTTCAGCGCCGATTTAGACACTCCGGTGGCGGTGCTTGAGGCCTCCGACTGGCGCCCCTTCCGGGATGTTTTGGCGGGCTCGAAAGCACAACTGATGATGGGGCATGTCACGCTGACGGCGGTCGATCCGGATCGCCCGGCATCGCATTCCAAACCTGTCGTCAGCGGAATCATTCGCCAGAAATGGAACTACCAGGGCGTGATTATTACCGACGATCTGGTGATGGGCGCGATCTATAACCACAACATCTGCACGGCCGTCGTGGAGGCGCTCAACGCAAGCGTCGATCTGCTGCTTGTCGCTTTCGATGGTTCGCAATTCTATCGCATCTTTGCGTGCGCGTCTGAGGCCTTCAGCGAAGGAAAGCTCGATACGGCGACACTGCGCGACAGCGAGAGGCGGCTCAAACGGGCTCTCCCGGCAGATTGAGGGGGTGGTTAGCCCAGGGGACTCAAACGATCTTTCCATTGTGACGGTGCGCCGCTTTGCCGTGCCGGCGCGCCCCAAGGATCGAGTCGCGTCTTGAACAATTAGTAATCAGGCGATAAACACGAAGACAGCCTGGTCCGCATGAAGACCACAACAAGGGGGCGAGCGAGGAACGCACATGGCAGGTGCTGGCCAGAAGCCAAACGTAAGCCCGTCCGCGGGGCCGGATGGCGACGACGTCGCCTATGCGGCCATGATCGGACGCGCCAAAGCGCTCATTCCACAATTGCGCGAGCGGGCTTCCAGCACCGAAGAATTGCGGCGTCTGCCACCGGAGACCGAACGTGATTTGCATGATTCCGGCTTGTTCAGGATCGTGCAGCCGAAGCGAGTGGGGGGCTCCGAATTCGATTACGTGGCCTTGGTCGATTGTGCCGATGCGCTAGGGCAGGCCGACGCGTCGGTAGCCTGGAATTTTGCCAATCTCGCGAGCCACCACTGGATGCTGGGCATGTTCGACCAGCGAGCTCAGGATCTGGTCTGGAACAAGGACGCCAACGCTCTGATTGCATCCTCTTTCATTTTTCCGGCCGGCCGCGCCAGGAAAGTCGATGGCGGATATGTGCTGAGCGGCAGTTGGCCATTCTCGTCCGGGGTAGATGCCAGCGAATGGAACATGCTGGCCAGCGTTGTTTCGTCCGATGATGAAGCTGACGGCATCGAATATCGGATCTTTCTGCTCAACAAAAGCGACTACAAAATCACCGACACCTGGAACGCGAGTGGATTGCCGGTGGCCCGACGCCGGGGAGCGCTGCCAATCCAAATGCACTTTTTGCGCTGCCGGTGTTCTCGCTGTTTCCCTACGTGCTTTCCGGTGTGGCGCTCGGAAACGCGCAGGCCTGTCTGGACGATTATGTCGATCTCGCGCGGCATCGCGCATCGACCTACAATCGCGCCAAATTGGCCGATCTCCAGAGCACGCAGATCAAGATTGCCGAGGCTTCCGCGAAGATCGACGCGGCCCGGCTGATCATGCGCTCGACATGCATCGAGGCGATGGCCGACGCCAGGCGCGGCTATGTTCCGGATATCGCCGCCAAGACCAGGATGCGGCGCGATGGAGCCTATTCCGTCAATCTCTGCACGGAAGCCGTGTCGCTATTGTTCTCGGCGAGCGGCGCGCGTGGATTGTTCACGTCAGGAGCATTGCAGCGGCAGTTTCGCGATGCCCACGCCATCAATTCGCACATTGCGTTCAATTTCGATGCGGCTGGCACCAATTACGGCCGCGTTGTGCTTGGCCTGCCATCCGAAAACCTGACGCTCTGAGGCCGGCGAATGACTGACGCGCCAAAGCATCCGAGCCACCTGGATCCGGCCAACGAACTGGCCAGCGACAGTTCGCCAATCGATCCCAGGGATTTTCGCAACGCGCTTGGCACTTACGCCACGGGTGTCACTATCATCACCGCCGTCGCGGTTGACGGCAAGCCCTACGGGCTGACCTGTAATTCGTTCGCCTCGGTGTCGCTGAACCCACCGCTGGTGCTCTGGAGTTTGGGGATGTTTTCGCAGGGGTTGAGCATCTTCCAGAACGCCAGCCACTTCGCGGTCAATGTGCTTGGCGAGTCGCAGCAAGCGCTTGCGACCAAATTCGCAAAATCTTCGGAAGACAGGTTTGCCGGAGTTGAATGGACACCAGGCCTCGGCAACGCGCCGATCTTGGCGGACAGCGTCGCGAATTTTCAATGCCGCGCCGCCAATCGATATTACGGTGGCGACCACATCATTTTCTTGGGGGCGGTCGAGGCCTATGCGTACAACCGGCGAGAGCCGCTGCTGTTTGCCCGCGGCGGTTACGGCCGGTTTCTCCCGCCTGACGATGTTTCAGCGACGCCGAAGTCATGATCAGGAAAGCATCGCCCAAACGTGCTCGCGTCAAGCAGAAGCGGCTGTCGCCGGACGATCGCCGCAAGGAGTTCGTTGCCAAGGCGACTGAATTTTTCTCCGAGGAGGGATTTGGGGGAGGCACGCGCGATCTGGCGCGCCGGCTCGGCGTCACCCAGCCGCTGCTGTATCGTTACTTTCCAAGCAAGGACGACCTGATCAAGGAGGTCTATCGGACGGTTTATCTCGAGCCGCTCGATACGGGCTGGGAGCAGCTTCTCACCGACCGCACCCGGCCGATCCGCGATCGGCTGCAGGAATTCTACAACGCGTATACCAATGTCATCTTCACCCGCAAATGGCTTCGCATCTATCTCTATTCAGGCCTGAAAGGCCTCGACATCAACCGGTGGTATGTCGGCGTGGTGCAGGACAAGATCCTGACGCGCATCATCCGGGAATGCCGGCATGAAGCGGGGTTACCGGTGCAAACCAAACCGACCGCGTCCGAACTTGAAATGGCATGGGTGTTTCACAGCGGAATCTTTTACTACGGGGTTCGCAAATACATCTACGAATCTCCCGTGCTCGAGGACAAGGAACAGATGATCAAGGACGCGCTGGAGGCGTTTCTGGCCGGTTTCGAACGGGTTTTTGGAACAGCCGCCGGCCCCAGGCACGCGCCAGTGGAGGCGGTCGGATGAGTCGCGTCAGATGATCTCGGCGTTGACCATGCGCAGCCTCCCGTCTGGATTATGATTTCGACACCTCCGCTCTGTACCAGTCGCCGATCTCGCTCGCGGTCATCAGGGCGACGCCGTCATGGCCAATGACATAGTCGAGCAGCGCTTCCAGATATTTGATGCGATGGGGAACGCCGGTAATGTAGGGGTGAATGGAGATCGCCATGACCCGCGCATTGGCTGCGCCTTCGAGATACAACCGGTCGAATTGATCGGTACAGCGCTTCAAAAATTGCTCTGAAGAAAGATGCTGCAGGGCATGGATGACGATGTCGTTGGTTTCCACTGAATATGGAATTGTCGTCATGGTGCCGTGAGGCGTTGCGATATCCTGCGGAAGGTCGTCGATCACCCAGTCCGCCAGATATTCGATGCCGTTGAGACGCAACAGATCGATGGTTTCTTCGGTTTCCGTCAACCCCGGGCTTTCCCACGATCTCGGAGCCTTGCCGGTGAATTTTGCGATGGTTTCGACCGCCCGCTTGATCGCATCGGCCTGGTTGTCGAGCTTGTGCATCGGGCCCTGAACGAACCCGTGGCCCATGAATTCAAATCCGGCCTCGAGTGCGGCTGAAGCGACCCGAGGGTAGGAGTCGCACACGCTCGCGTTCAACGCCAGGGTCACCGGCATGTTGCGATCCGTCAGCGCCTTGAACTGCCGCCAGAAGCCGGCGCGCATCCCGTATTCGTGCCAGGACCAATTGGGCACGTCCGGCAACAGCGGCTGTCCCATCGGCGGGCTTAGCACGGTTCGCGGCATCGCGTTCTCGATCCGCCACTCCTCGACGTTGAGGATGACCCATACCGCGAGCTTCTTGCCATCCGGCAGCCTCAGTCTCGGCCGGTCGACTTGCGCCTGATAGGGGATGCGATCGGTAAGAGCCACGGCACGCTTCTCGAATTGGCTGCGGACTATTCCGCGGCGGTGGATTGCTTCGAAGTGCCTGCGTTAATTCGCGGCATGACTTTCTCCGCCATCAAGATCATGGACTGGCGTCCAAGCTCGCGGTCCTTCCAGTCCTTCCCGGCATACAATAGCGTGCCGAATTGGCCGACCTCGTTCTGGAAAGCCAGCAGTTGATCTGCGACGCTCTCCGGCGTGCCATAGATGATCAACTTGTCGCAGATCATTTCCAGCGTCACTTCATCGTCAGGTTGATCGCGGCGCGTTTTGAACAGCTCGATACGGCCGTTTATTTTCAGCTTGGTGAACAACGAGCGATAGTAATAGACGTACGGTCCATTTGGATCGGTCGCGTAGGCTTTCGCTGTCGCCGCGTCCTTGGCAACAAAGACGCTCTTGGCGACGCGCCAATTCGCAGGCTCGGCCGCGCGACCGCCGCGCTCGCAGCCCTCGACGTATTTCGGCCAGTGGCTTTTCACCCAGGCCGGCATCAGGAAGTTGGCCGAAATCGGATCCCAGCCGCGCGCGGCAGCTTCGGTGACGCCCTTTGAGAAAGGGGCCACAGCCGTCACGACGACGGGCGGATGCGGCCGCTGCAACGGCTTTGCGATAAATCCCTGGCCGATATCCTCGATCAGGGTTTTTTGCGTCGAGATGTTCCAGTATTTTCCGGAGAAATTGTACGGCGGTTCGCCGGCCCAGATATCCAGAACCTGATTGATCGCTTCAAGAAACATCTCGTTGCGGTCGGCATCGAGATTGCCGAACAATTCCGCGTCCGACAGGAGTCCGCCGGGGCTTATTCCGAAAATCAAACGGCCGTCGAGCATGTGATCGAGCATCGCCATGCTGGCGGCGACAGCGGCGGGATGGGTGTTCGGCATATTGATGGTGCCGGTGCCAAGCCTGATCTGCTTGGTGGCGGCTGCGATCCACGCGAGGAACGCGATGCAGGAGGTGATGTTCTCGGCCCTGTCGGTAAGGTGCTCGCCGACATAGGCTTCGGTAAACCCCAATTCGTCAGCCAGCAGGAAGGCTTCGCGATCCTCCTTCAGGGATAGCCGCCAATCCTTGTCGAGAGGATGGACCGGCATCGTAAAGAATCCCAGATTCATGATCTGCTCCTCCCTGGGGCCGATTTTTGATGGTACCAAAGCCAGCGTCCTTGATGTCATTATGACTAGTCCGAAAGTCGAGTCATCAGAAATAATCGTTCGATAAACAAACTTGACCTTTGCCGGCCGGGGCCGTCTAATCCCAAGAAAACACGGCAAAATGCGGCTGGGGAAGGTCACGCCAATGAAAGCCTCGGCTTTCAGCTATGCCCGCGCAACCAGCGTTGTGAACGCTTTGGAGTTGCTCGTTGCGCACGGGGACAAGGCGAAGGTGCTCTCGGGCGGCCAGAGCCTGATGCCCGCGATGAATCTGCGCTTGATCTCTCCGGAACTGATCGTCGACATCGGCGAGATCGCCGAACTGCGGGGAATCGCAGTGAGCGGCGATGTCCTTACCATCGGGGCGCTGACCCGCCATGTTGATCTCGCAAGATCGCCCGAAATTGCCGCGCACGCCCCTCTGCTGACGGAAGCGATAGCGCATGTCGCGCACCCCGCGATCCGCAACAGGGGAACCCTCGGTGGCAGCCTTGCGCATGCCGATCCCGCGGCGGAGCTGCCGGCTTGTATGGTGGCGCTGAATGCGACCATGATCATCATGGGTCAGGGCGGCGAACGTCGAATTGCGGCCGAGAAGTTTTTCACGGGAATTTATGAAACGGCGTTGTCACCGCAGGAATTACTGGTCGCAGTTGAGCTGCCGATCGGGCGGAAGAACTCCGTGCAGTTTTTCCGCGAGTTCGCGCGCCGGCGCGGTGACTACGCCATCGTCGGCCTGGCGGCGCAGGCGATCGTTGAACGCGATGTGTTCGCCGATCTTGGTCTGGCGTTCTTTGCCGTCGGCGATCGACCGGTATCAGCCAGGGCCGCGAAGAAACTCATCAACGTCGCCATCACGCCGGCCGTGTTGTTGGATGCATCGACGGCGCTTGCCGAAGAGCTCGATCCCCAAAGCGATCAGCAGGCCTCGGCTTCCATGCGCCGGCATCTTGCGAAGGTGTTGCTGGCCCGTTGCGTCGCCGCGCTTCTGGGCCGCCCCGACCTCAATGCCGGAGGACCTGCGTGACGGCTGCGATGCCAATCTCGCTTGACGTCAACGGCGAGCACGTCGACGCGCATGTCCTGCCACGGCTCAATCTCGCGGACTTCTTGCGAGAGCATCTGCAGCTGACCGGGACCCATGTCGGTTGCGAGCATGGGGTTTGCGGAGCCTGCACCGTGCGCGTGAACGGGGAGATCGTTCGTTCCTGCCTGATGCTCGCGGTGCAGACCCACGGCGCGTCCGTCGAAACCATCGAGGGATTATCCGACAGCGGCGAGATCGCCGATCTGCAGGCCGCTTTTCGCGAACGCAATGCGTTGCAATGCGGGTTTTGCACGCCGGCAATGCTGATGGCCGCGCAGGATCTGCTGAAACAGCATACTGAGCCAGACCGGGAGCGGATACGAGAGCATCTTTCCGGCAATTACTGCCGCTGCACCGGCTATCAGGCGATTGTCGATGCGGTCGAGACCACAGCGCGGGCGCGCATGGCGAGCACGCGATGACCGTGGCACCCGCAAATCCCCTGGCCATCTCGGTGCTGGATCGGCCGAATTCGTATATCGGCAAGGTGGTTCCACGGCCGAACCTTGAGCGGCTGATGCAGGGACGCGGGCTCTATGTCAGCGACATGGAACTGCCGCGGATGGCGCATGTGGTATTCCTGCGCTCGCCCCATGCCCATGCGAGAATCACTGGGATCGACGCAGCCGCGGCAAGGCGCGTGACCGGCGTCGTCGCCATCGTGACAGGCGAACAGCTAGCGGCCGTCATCACGCCGTGGGTTGGCGTGCTGTCGCACCTGAAGGGCCTCAAATCGGCGCCGCAGCATGCGATCGCGATCGACCATGTCTGCTGGCAGGGCGAAGCCGTCGCGGCCGTCGTGGCGACCAGCCGCGCCGTCGCAGAGGACGCGGCGGAAATCGTCTCGGTTGAATACCAGGAACTGGACGCCGTGACGGACATGCGCACCGCGCTCGATCCGGAAACCCCGGTCATTCATCCTTCGCTCGGCGACAACCTCGCTTTCGAGCGCAACCTCGACGCCGGCGCCGTGGATCAGGCGTTTGCCGATTCCGACGCAGTGGTGGAAGCGGATTTCACCTTTGGACGGCACACCGGCGTGACCCTGGAGCCGCGCGCCGTGGTGGCCGACTGGAACGCCGCCGAGGCGAGGCTGACGATCTACCAGGGCACACAGGCGCCGCACATGGTGCAGAACATCGCGGCGCTCCATCTCGGGCTTGAGGAGTCGCAGGTTCGCGTGGTCTGCAAGGACGTCGGCGGCTCCTTCGGCATCAAGGTCCACATTTACGCCGACGAAATGGCCACTTATGCGCTGTCGAAAATGCTGCGGCGGCCGGTCAAGTTTGTCGCCGACCGGGTCGAAAGCTTCAACACCGATATTCATGCGCGTGATCACCGCTGCAAGGGCCGGATCGGCGTCAAGCGGGACGGGACGATCATGGCCTTCGAGATCGACGATCTCACCGGCATCGGTCCCTATTCGATGTATCCGCGCACCAGCGCCATCGAGGCCAACCAGGTCGTCAATCTGGTTGGCGGCCCCTATGTGACCAGGAACTATCGCGCGCGGGCACGCGTCGTGTTCCAGAATAAAAACGTGATGTGCCAGTATCGCGCCGTCGGCCATCCGATCGCGTGCTCGGTGACGGAAGGCCTGGTGGACCTGGCGGCTTTGCGGATCGGGATCGATCCTGTGGAAATCCGCCGCCGTAATCTCATTGCCGATGACGCCTATCCCTGCGCGTCGCCGTCGGGCCTGAGGTTCGAGCAGCTGTCGCATCATGCCGCGATCGACAAGCTGATGACGATGATGGATTACGAGAGCTTGCGCGCCGAGCAGGCGGCATTGCGAATCAAGAACATTCATCGCGGTATCGGCATCGCCAGCTTCATCGAGGTCACCAATCCGAGTGCCGCGTTCTACGGCGTCGGCGGCGCCCGCATCTCGTCGCAGGATGGCGTTGCTGTTCGACTGGACGCCACGGGCTCGGTGATCTGCCAGACCAGCATCACCGAGCAGGGACAGGGCTCGGAATCGCTCACGGCGCAGATCGTCGGCAGCGTGCTGGGCGTCTCGATGGAGCGGGTCCGCGTCATTCTGGGCGATACCGACAACACACCTTATGGCGGCGGCACCTGGGCCTCGCGCGGCGCCGGGATCGGAGGCGAGGCGGCATTGCAGGCGGCCAAGATTCTGCGCAAGAACATCCTGGATGTCGCAGCCGCGATCCTGCAATCCTCACCTGCCGAGCTTGACATCGCAGACAATGCGATCGTGAGCGCTCGCGACGGATCGTCGCGCATCGACTTGCGCGAGCTGGCGCGGATCGTCTATTTCCGGCCGGACACGCTGCCGCCCGGCCGGACACGCTGCCGCCGGGCATTCAGCCTGAGTTGATGGCGACGCGCCACTTCGTGCCTCGTGAATATCCGTTTGCCTTTACCAATGGCGTTCAGGCCTCCTGGCTTGAAGTCGATACCGACACCGGCTTCGTCAAGCTGCTCAGGCATTGGGTGGTCGAGGATTGCGGCACCATCATCAATCCGCAACTGGTCGACGAGCAAATCCGGGGTGGCGTGGTGCAGGGCCTCGGTGCCGCGCTGTTCGAAAAATGCATCTACGATGAGCGCGGCCAGCTGACCAACGCCAACATGGCCGACTACCTGGTTCCGATGTCCGGCGAAATGCCCGACATCGATGTCGGCCATGTGGTATCGCCGACCTCAGAGACGGAGCTGGGTGCCAAGGGCGCAGGCGAGGCCGGTACGGCGGGGGCAGCAGCGGCGGTGGCGAATGCCGTGAACGATGCGCTTAAGCCGTTCGGCGCAGTGATCACCGAGATTCCGTTGACGCCGCTGGTTATCCTGACGGCGCTGGGACGAATTTGAACGAGGACTGGGCAGGAAAACCTGCATATAGTGAAGCCAACAACACAAAAATCCAGGGGAAGAGGAAGCCATGACCAAGAAGATCACCAAATCCCGATCGATTTCGCGTCGCCGCTTGCTGGCGACGGTCAGCGTAGGCGCGGCGCTTGCCGTCTCGGCGTTTCGCGCCAATTGCTGCAAAAGCGGACGTGACGCTTTTTCATTGTGATGTCCGCTTTGTTCATCCAGTATACGACGAAAAAACGAGACATGTGGGGAGGATTTATGAAACGCAGGACACTTCTCGGCGGAACGATCGCCGTCGCCGTGCTTGGGCTGACCTCAAGCGTTGGCGCTCAACAGCCGCCGATCAAAATCGGCATGAGTATGGCTCAAACCGGCGGTCTAGCGGGCGGCGGCAAGGCTTCGCTGCTTGGCATCGAGATCTGGCGGGACGATGTCAACGCCAGGGGTGGCCTGCTCGGCCGCAAGGTCGAACTTGTCGTCTATGACGACAAATCGAGCGCTTCAGAGACTCCGGCGATCTACTCAAAGCTGCTGGACGTCGACAAGGTCGATCTCCTGTTCGCGCCCTACGCAACCGTGCCAACGGCGCCGCTCATGCCGCTCGTCAAGCAGCGCGGCCTGTTGCTGATCGGCAACTTCTCGTTCCAAGTGAACAGCAAGGTTGGCCACGACATGTGGTTCAACAATGCCCCGTGGGGACCGCGCGATAGCTGGGCGGCATCGTTTCTCGATCTCGGCCAGAAGGCCGGCGGCAAGACCATTGCGCTTCTCGCGGCAGACCAAGAATTCGCCCAGAATCTGGCGCTGACCGCGAGGGATGTCGCAAAGAAGCGCAACATGCCGATCGTCTTCGACCAGGCCTATCCGCCAAACACGGTGGAATTCTCCAGCATCATCCGCGCGCTCAAGGCCGCCAAGCCTGACATCGTCTATGTCGCGTCCTATCCGCCGGATTCGGCGGGAATTTTGCGCGCCGTGAATGAGATCGGGATCGGAGACAACGTCAAGATTTTCGGCGGCGGCATGGTTGGCCTGCAATTCGGCGCGGTCATGGAAAACCTGGGCTCGCTGCTCAACGGCGTCGTCAACTACAATTCATGGCTCCCGGAACAGAGCATGTATTACGACGGGACCAAGGCGTTCTTCGAGACCTATGCGAAACGGGCCGCGGAAGCCAAGGTCGATCCGCTGGGCTACTATCTTGCGCCGTTCGGCTACGCCAGCGGTCAACTGGTCGAGCAGGCCATCAAGGCGACGGGGTCGCTCGACCAGAAGGCCATCGCAAAATATCTGCACGACAACGAGCACAAGACCATCGTTGGCCCGATCGCGTTTTCGGCGGACGGCGAGCGCAAGGAAACTGCGACGCTGCAGGCCCAGTTCCGCGGTGTCGCGGACAAGAACATCGAGCAGTTCCGCGGCCCAGGCAAGCAGGTGATCCTGTTCCCGGAGAAACTGAAATCTGGCGATCTCGTCAGTCCCTTTGAGGCTGCCCGGAAGTAAATCTCGCGGTTGTTCTGCGGACCATGGTGCGGCTGGCCGGGATCGGGGTAAATGATCCCGGGCAAAGGAATCGGATAGCCCTGGCGGACGCGAACCGGGGCAGCGGCGGCTCAAGACGGGTCAAGGGGGCCTCAATTGTTTTCATTTGACCTGCTGCTCGATGCGGTGGTGATCGGTGTGCTGCTCGGCTGCTTCTATGCGGCGGTCAGTCTTGGATTGTCCGTCGCGTTCGGCCTGCTCGACGTTCCCCACGTCGCGCATCCGGCCTTTCTGGTGCTGGCGTCCTACGCGGTGTTTTTCCTTAACGAGCATTATGGGATCGATCCGCTGCTGGCGGGGCTGCTGATCACACCGTTATTCTTTCTGTTCGGTCTCGCCGCCTACCGCCTGTATTACGAAACATTCGAAAAGCGCGGCAGCGACGCCGGCGTGCGCGGCATCGCGTTCTTCTTCGGCATCGCGTTCATCATCGAAGTCCTGATCATTCTGCAATTCGGTGTGGACCAGCGCTCGGTCACCGCGTCCTATGTCGGCAAGGCCTGGCGGATCGGCGATATGCGGATTCCGTTCCGGCTGGTGGTCGCGTTCGTGGTCGCCGCTGCGCTGACGATCTTGCTAACGCTGTACCTGTCGCGAACGTTCATGGGACGCGCGATCCGCGCGGTCGCGCAGGACCAGGAGGCGCTGCGGCTGATGGGCGCCAACCCGATCCGGATCAAGCAATGGGCGTTCGGCATTGCAACGGCGGTGCTCGGGATCGCCGGTGCCTTGCTCATTATCGTCGCTCCAGTCGAGCCGACACTCGACCGCACCTATATCGGGCGGACATTCTGCGTCGTGGTCATGGCAGGGCTCGGCAGCATGACCGGCACGCTCGTCGCCGCCATCATCCTCGGCGTCGCCGAAACGATCGTCCTGACCCTGTTCGGCGCCTCCTGGGCGCCGGCCATTTCGTTCGCGATGCTGCTCGGCGTTCTCGCCGTCCGGCCGCAAGGCCTGTTCGGCAGGCTATCATGAGTCGCAGCGGCATCCGCTTCTGGATCGGGGTGACTCTCTTTCTCGCCGCCGCCTTGCTGATGACGCAGGTCATCGGCAACCAATATCCCTTCTTTGCCTGCTACGTGATCCTGCAGTTCATCGTACTCGCCGTCGCATGGAGTATCCTCGGCGGCTATGCCGGCTACGTGAATTTCGGCACCAGCGCTTTTTTCGGCGTTGGCGTCTACACGGCCGTATTCCTGTTCAAGGCGGTTGGCGCGCCGCTCGCGGTGCAGATCGCAGCCGCAGCCGTCGTTGGCGCCCTCATGGGGTTCGCCCTGGGCCTCTTGACCTTGCGCATGCAGGGCATCTTCTTCTCGATCGCGACGATTGCGCTGACGATTGTTATCGAGACGTCGATAACGAATGGGCGATACGTGGGCGGCGCGGCCGGCATTCAGATGCAGCGGCCGGTGGTGATGGAGCCGTTCAACAACTATGTGCAGATGCTGTTTTTCGTCCAGGCGCTCCTCGTGGTGCTGGCGGTTGCGATCTCGCGCTACATTCAAAATTCATGGATTGGCCGCGGCTTGCAGGCGCTCAAGGACGACGAGCTCGCCGCGGAATGCACGGGCGTGCCGACCCTGCGGCTGAAGCTGCTCGCGTGCGTCATCTCCGGCGCGCTGATGTGCGCGGCCGGCGCCCCCGCCGCGATGTACCTGCAATACGCGGACCCCTCGTCCGCGTTCAATCTCAATTACTCCGTCTCGGTCCTCGCGATGTCGCTGATCGGCGGGACCGCGCATTGGGCGGGCCCGGTCGTCGGCGCGATCCTGTTGGGCACGACGCAACAATTGCTGACCGTTACCATCTCGTCGGAAGTGAATGTGCTGGTACTCGGCGTGATGCTGGTGTTGTTCGTGGTGGCCGCGCCAGAGGGCATCATTGGCCTGATCCGAAGGGTTCACCGCAATCGCAACGAGGGCGAAGGATGATGCCCCCCGAAACCCAGGCGCCCTTGCTGCGGATCGCCGCGCTTACCAAACGTTTCGGCGGCTTCACCGCGCTCGACAATGTCAGCGTCGACATTCGTCCAGGAGAGCGCTTCGGCCTCATCGGCCCGAACGGCTCGGGAAAGACGACGCTGATCAACTGTATTTCCGGCGCGTTCCGTACCGAGGCCGGCACCGTGGTGTTCCGTGACGAGGACATCACGCGGTTGCAGCCGCATATGCGCACGCGCCGCGGCATTGCGCGCAGCTTCCAGATCCCGCGGCCCTTCAAAAGCATGACGGTTGCCGAAAACCTCATGGTCGCGCTCGACTTCGCGGCGGTCACGGACGAACTCGTCTGGGCTGCGCAACGACGCGACACCATGATGTCAATCCTGACGCGGATGGGTCTCGCGTCGAAGGCCGACGTGTCGGCCACGAAGCTTAGCCAAGTGGAATTGCGCAAGATGGAACTCGCCCGCGCGATGGCGACGCGCCCAAAACTCCTGATTTCCGACGAGGCCATGGCCGGCCTTTCCAGCTCGGAAGTCGACGAGGTGCTTGATCTGCTCATGAGCCTCGCGAGTCAGGACATCACCATCATCATGATCGAGCACATCATGCAGGCGGTGATGCGTTTTTCGGACCGCGTGATGTGTCTCGACGCCGGCAGGATCATCGCGATCGGCACGCCGTCCGAAGTCATGGCTAACCAGCGCGTGCAGGAGGCCTACCTTGGCACTTAGCCTTGCCATCAATGACCTTGATGCGGGTTACGGCGCCGTGAAGGCGCTGCGCGGCGTCAGTCTTCATGTCGAGGCTGGCGAGACCGTCGCATTGCTGGGCACCAACGGCAACGGCAAGAGCACGCTGATGAAGTGCGTCGCGGGCCTGGTTCGGCCACAGCGCGGAAGCATGTCGCTGACGATCGACGGAAAGGCGCACGATCTGACCAGACTGTCGACCGAGGCCATCGTCGATCTCGGCGTGGCGCTGGTTCCCGAGGGGCGACGGCTATTTCCCAAGCTGACCGTGTTGGAAAATCTGATGCTCGGTGCCTTCCGCAAGGCCGCCCGGCGCAATATCGATCGCAATCTTGCGCTTGCCTTCGAAACATTTCCGGCCCTCAAGGGGCTACAGAGCCAGCTCGCCGGCACCATGTCAGGCGGGCAGCAACAGATGCTGGCCATCGCGCGCGCGCTGATGTCGTCGCCACGCCTGTTGTTGATCGATGAGCCTTCGGTAGGCCTGTCGCCGCTCCTGGTCTCGCAGACCATCGCCAAGATCGGCGAGCTCAATCAGCATCTCGGCCTGACGGTGCTCATGGCGGAGCAAAACTTCAATCAGGCGATCCGGATCGCCGATCGCGGTTACATCATCGTCCATGGTGAAATCGTCGTCGCGGCCGATTCGGTCGACGAATTGAGAGGCAACGACATCGTCAAGCGGCTCTATCTCGGCGGGGTCGCATGATTGCCCGCTAAGGGTTTCAG
>WNGN01000294.1_pt1 | contig 29693 bp, 23 predicted proteins | sample 5400561 | NCBI WGS metagenome assembly WNGN01 (sample SAMN13153379, study PRJNA577476) | soil metagenome | isolation source: 115 cm soil or saprolite under Garry oak tree replicate 2 | place: USA:California | collected 2016-06-15 | reverse complement strand
GCAGGCCGAGAACTTCCGCAAGATGCTGCTCGCGATGGCGCGCGACGTGCGCGTCATCCTGATCAAGCTCGCCGACCGGCTGCACAACATGAGAACGCTCGACGCGGTCAGCCCGGAGAAGCGGCGCCGCGTGGCGCGCGAGACGCTCGAGATCTACGCGCCGATCGCAAACCGGCTCGGCCTCGACAGCCTGTTTCGCGAGCTGCAGGAACTCGCGTTCTCGAACCTCTATCCGGGGCGTTTCAAGGTGCTCGCCAAGGCGGTGAAGGCGGCGCGCGGCAATCGCCGCGAAGTCGTCAACAAGATCCTCAAGGCGCTGAAGGAGCGCCTGCAATCGACGGAAATCGCGGCCGCCGTCACCGGCCGCGAGAAGCACATCTATTCGATCTACAACAAGATGCACGAAAAGCACCTGTCGTTCTCGCAGGTGCTCGACATCTACGGTTTCCGGGTCGTCGTCGAGGACATTCCCGCGTGCTATCTCGCGCTCGGCGCCCTGCACGGCCTGTACAAGCCCGTGCCCGGAAAATTCAAGGACTACATCGCGATCCCGAAGGTCAACGGCTATCAGTCCCTGCACACCACCTTGATCGGCCCTTACGGCATGCCGGTCGAAATCCAGATCCGCACGCAGGCCATGAACCGCATCGCCGACGCCGGCGTCGCTTCGCACTGGCTGTACAAGAGCTCCGACGCGGAGATCAACGAAGTGCAGCAGCGCACGCACAAATGGCTGCAGTCGCTGCTCGACATCCAGCACGCCTCGGGCGATCCCGCGGAGTTCCTCGAGCACATCAAGGTGGACCTTTTTCCGGACGAGGTCTACGTGTTCACTCCCAAGGGCAAGATCATGGCGATGCCGCGCGGCGCGACCGCGGTGGATTTCGCCTACGCGGTGCACACCGACATCGGCAACCGTTGCGCCGCGGCGAGAATCAACTACGAGCTCGTGCCGCTCAGAACCGAGCTCAAGAACGGCGACCGCGTCGAGATCATCACCGCGGCGCACGAGCATCCCAACCCGACGTGGCTGTCCTACGTGAAGACCGCCAAGGCGCGCTCGCAGATCCGGCACTTCCTGAAGACCATGCAATACGAGGAAGCCGCGGCGCTCGGCGAGCGCATGCTCACGCAGGCGGTGCGCGCGCTCGGCGCGAAATCCTCGGAGGCGACCTCGGAGCGCTGGGAGAGGCTGGTGCGCGACCTCGGGGCGAAATCGCGCCAGGAAGTCGCGGCCGACATCGGCCTGGGCAAGCGGCTCGCGGCGATCGTCGCGAGGAAACTGCTGAGTCTGACGGAGCCCCAGGCGGAGGGAAAAGGGCCGGCCGGCTCGATCGTCATCCACGGCTCCGAAGGACTGGCGGTGCAGTTTGCCAAATGCTGCAACCCCATCCCCGGGGATCCCATCCTCGGGTTCATCAAGAAGGGTCAGGGGCTCGTGGTGCATACCAACGACTGCCCGACCGCGGCCAAATCGCGCGGCGATCCGGACAAGTGGCTCGATGTGGAATGGGCGCCGGAAACCGACAAGCTGTTCGACGTCGGGATCCGCGTGACCGTAGTCAACCAGCGCGGCGTGCTCGCCAAAGTCGCCACCGAGATCGCCGAGGCCGCTTCCAACATCGACAACGTCAGCATGGACGAGGAGCGCAGCCTCTACACCACCATGCACTTCACCCTGCAGGTCGCCAACCGCCTGCACCTCGCGAGGGTGATGCGGGCCCTGAGGCGCATCCAGGAAGTGGTGAGGATCGCGCGGGTGAAGGATTAGGTTCGCCTAGGCCCGGGCCCGCGGCCCCGCGACACGGCTGCGATCAGCCGCTCCATCCAGTCGAGGACGTTCCTCAGCGGCGTCTGGGCGAGCCCCCACCCGAGCGCGGCGCCGAGCGCGTTCGCGATCATGTCGGCGATCTCGAAAGTGCGGTAGTCGGTCAATCCCTGCAGGAACTCGAGCGCCACTCCCAACGCGGCGAACGCGGCTGCGATGCGAAGCTCGCGCCCGCGGCCCTCGATCAGCATTCCGAACCAGAACGACAGGCCGCCGTAGGCGGCGAAGTGGGCAAGCTTGTCGCGGTTCTCCCGGAGGTCCACTTCCAGCGGGATGAGCGACAGGACGACGACCGCTGCGACCATCCCCCAACCCAGGAGAAACCAGATTCGCCGGTAACGATAGGAAGGCGTCACTTGCACGGAATCCAGTTGAGCGGATCGTCCCAGACGACATCGCCCGCCGCGACCTGCGTCCCGGCCACGAAGATCGTTTTCGGGCCGAGCTTGGTGACCCTGACCTCGACCCTGCGCGCGCCCTGGTCGACCGCGAGCGTTTCGCCCTCGGTCCATTCCCCGGCCCCGACTCCCACGGTCGATTCGTGGCACAGCCCGACACCGGGCTTCGCCATCGCGGCCAGCGACTCGTTCGTGGCCCGGAATCTCGCGATCATCATCGGCGTCGCCCGCCCCGCCACCGCGTCGTCCTTCCACGGCCCGGCGTAGCTGTCGCCGCTCGCCCAGGAATAGACCCCGTAGCCGCTGCGCCTGTCGTTCGCGAAGCCGCCCTCGTAGCGGTCCCCGGCAAACGCCGAGCGCGCACCCCAGGCATAGATCCCCGTGCCGTGCTTGGAGTCGTCCGCGAATTCGCCCTCGTAGCGATCGCCCCAGGGCCAGGTCTTCACGCCGCGGCCGTGCTTCTTGCCCTCGTGGAACTCCCCGACGTATGCGGCGCGTCCCGTGGCCGTGCCCGGCCCTTCCGCCTTGCCGTCCTTGCAGCCGCCGGAGTAAGAAGCTTGCAGCTCCGGATCGAGCACAAGACATTTGGACTGAGCCTGCGCAGCGGCAGACGACGCGCAGAGCGTGAGCGCAAGGACAAACACAAACGAACTCCCCTCCTTTCTTAAGGAGGGGTGGCGGCCGAAGGCCGCCGGGGTGGTCATCGTCGTCGACACTACTTCGTCTCCCACATCAAGCTTACGCCCGCCGGCCCCACTCCGACTTTCGGTGCCTTGTCGCCGGGCTTGCGGCGTTCCTGCCAGAAGAAGTCGCCGATCGCGAAACCGAGCAGCGAGCTCGCCACCGTATCGGACAACCAGTGCTCGCGCGAGGCGATCCTTCCGGCGTTGGCGAGCGCCGCCACTCCATACAGCCACGGCGCGTCGTACTCCTTTGCGAACGGCGTCACCGCGGCCCAGGTGACGGTCGCGTGGTTCGAGGGGAAAGAAGAGCCCGCGCGTTTGAACGGCTCGAAATCGGCCGGCCCCTTCCCGTCTTCCGGCCGGGCGCGGCCGACGGCGTATTTGATTCCGAGGTTTGCCAACAGACCCGTGGCTCCTGCCTCGATCGCCGCGAGCCCGGTGTTGGCAAGGCGCGGGTTGCGTTCCGAGAGCGCGGCGAGCCCCGCCCCGCCCATCGCGGCGACGGGCAGCCATTTGCCGAACCCGTCCAGCGCATCGAGCGCGCGCGAGCCGGCGCGGCGATCCACGGACCGGGACACTCTGCGGTCGAACACCGCGGAGCCGAGCACGACGCCCGCTCCAAGCAGAGCGGTTTCCCAGGCGCCCGGGCTGCCCAGGGCGCCGGCGCCATCGCCCCAGTCGCGCACGGTCATCCGGCCCAGGTTCTCGAACGGCCGATCCCACATCGGGCTGCCGAGGTAAGGCAAGTTGTAGTCGTCCTCCCTGTCGCCGAAGCGCACCAGGCCGTCGCGGTCGTGCATGTCGAGCATCAGCGGCTTCTCGAGCATCTGATAGAGATCCACGGGCAAGTTGACCATCTGCCCCGGGTCGCGCGTCCAGGGCGCGAGCGAGAAACCGGTTACGAGCCTCGTGTCGTTGGGGAGCAAGGCTTCGAACGGGATCGAGACGAATACGCCCTTGTCGCGGTAATTTCCAGGATTGACTCCCGTATCCACGGCATTCGTGACCGTATACCACGCGCCCAGTTCCATCCCGATGCGAAAGCGCCGCTTGATCTCTAACCGCGCCCCGTAATCCCGGGCGAGAAACCGGCCCGTGCGCACGGTGAACGTGGACTGATACGGAAGCCTGTAATGCATGGCCGCGAGCGCGGTCACGGTCTGGTAATCGCGGAAACCGAAGCGTCCGTCGAAGTCGCGCTGCTTCACCGCGTCGACGCTCACATCGAACGCCCAGGGCGCGCCGCGCTCCACGTACAGCCACTGCCCGCCCACGCCGCCGTACATCTGCTCGAGCCAGCCGCCGGTGAGCCTCGCGTAAGTCCGCTCGGAGGGCTGATAGACGCGGTTCAGGAGCACGCGATCGACCCGGAGCCTCGGGGCCTTTGCATACTCTCCGAAGTCCGAACGCACGTGCGGAAGCGTGCTGTTGTTCACGCCGACCGCGTCGCTGATATTCTCGTAGAGGACATAGTTCACCCCGGTATTGAGGAAGAGGCGCTCGGCGAGCTCGCGCTCGTAGGTGGCAAGGAGGGCGATGTTGTACTGAAAGACCTTCGGGCCGTTCAGGTAGCTGCTGAGAGTGGGCTTGACCTGAAACACGTTCAAGCCGTTGTCCTGGCTCTTGAAGGTGATGAAATTGCCCTCGTCGCTGGCGTAGAGGAGCCTGGCCTGCGTCGGCTCCTCGAGCGCCGCCAACAGATCGGCCTTGTCTTTCTGCGAAGACGACAAAGGGTCCGCGTAGCGGATGGCGACGGATTCGGCGAGCTCGCTTCGCGGGAGCAAACCGTTGAAGTAGCGATTGAGCTTTCGCAGATCGGAAAACTCGTAGGTCGCGACCGGCAGACCGTTGGTCGTATAGGTAATGCGAATCTCGTTCGTTTCCAGCGGCGAAAGCAAGAGCGCCGTTCTCGCCGCCCGCCCGACCGCTCGGCTCATTTGGGATATACGGACGTTCGTGAGCGTGAGCGAGAGCCGCACATTGGGCTCCATGCGGAGGCGCACGTCCTTGAAGTCCTGCCGGAAGAGCGCCTGGTACATGCGCCTTGGGTAGCCCGGGTCTTGCTCCCATTGCGCGAGCGTAGGCCGCGGGATCATTTTCGCGTAGGGCTCAGGCTCCGCGGACTTCGGTATCCATTCCTTCTGCTCGAGCGGTATCGAGACGTAGGTGCTGATTCCCGCCACGCCGCGCTGATTCGAGACCGCTGTGGATATCCAGCCGATGCGATACTCGATCGCGTTGGAAATCCCGCGCCTGCGTTCGCCCACGCGCGATTGCTCGGCGAAAGGAAAATTCTTGTAGTCGCTCGCGTCGTATTCGCTTACGAACGACCAATTTCCCAACCACGAAGGCGAATAGCGAAGGCCCCCGAATGCTCCGTCGATCTGCCGGCGTCCGTATCCCAGCGTGACCTGGGCGTCGCCCAGAGTCTTGGTGGCGGCGGCAAACTGTCTTGGGAAAAGACTGGTGCCGAAGGGATCCTGCGCCCCCACCGCGACCGCAGGCCACCAGCCTTCTTCCGCTATGAGACGAATCTTGAAACCCGCATTCTTGTCCTTGTAGCTGCCGTAGGCTGGGCCGAATCCGTTCGGGCCAGGTCCGTTCGGGCCAGGATTAAATCCTGGAATACCCGTGATTCGGGTGACCGCTAGATTAGTCTCAAGCCACGGAAGCAGCGTCGCGTTCGCGCTGAGATCAAAATACGGCCGCGCGTAAGCCATGCCGAAGCGCAAGGTCCCGTCGGGATTGAAACGCGCGTCGGGCATGTTGATCAGCCCGGTCGGACCCGCCGTCGCAAGGGAGGACAGGACCCACGCGATCACGCCCATCCAATACGCTAGAAGACGGCGCATAGCCCCTTGCCAGATGGAACGGTCCCATCTCCGAAACGCAGCGAGCGCGGGACCGGGTGCCCGCGCTCGCCGTGATGACTTCGCGTCGACGCGACTCTACCAAAAAAACAAAACCCTGCCAGGATTTCCCTGGCAGGGTTCCGCGAGTACTGGGTCCGGAAACCGCTTAGTGGTTGCTGGCGGTGGTGGTGCTGCTGCCGTAATTCCCGGTCGACGCGGCAACTCCGGCCACCATTACCGCAATCGTGGCCACCGTGCCGACTGTGGAAGCCGTCGAGCCTGACGCACCGGTGCCGCCGGCGCCCGAGGATGCTCCGCCCGCCTGCGCCATCGCATTGCCCGCGAGCATCGCGAAGAAAATCACCACTACCAGCTTTGTCATGAGCCCCCCCTAAAGAAACCGCAGACGCGATTCAATGGTGCCAGCACATTAGCACACACACTCAAGTCCTTGCAATACCAGCCCAATCCCGGCGTGCTGACGGCTGCTGGCGCCCAGTACTCGTCTGAAACCCGCTAGTGCGAGCTCGTCGTTTTGTTATTTGTGCTTGCCGCCGCGACTCCCGCTACCACCGCCGCAACCGTGGCCACGGTGCCCGCCGTAGCACCTGCCGCGTTGCGGGCCGCATCGCCACCCGCACCCGAAGATGCCCCACCCGCCTGCGCCATCGCATTGCCCGCGAGCATGGCAAAGAAAATCATCCCGACCAGCTTTTTCATGAGCTCTCTCCCCTATAGGAACCACAACGAAAGGTAAATCCGGTGGTGCCTGCACCTTAGCACATGCCTTCAAGCTCCTGCAACACAACCCGGTCCAGGACCCTTTCGAGTAAACACGGCGGACCCTTCGTTATTCCCCGGCCTTGGCGCCCCGGCGGGTCCAAGGACACCGAACCGCGAATGAAGGGCAAATCATAAAGGTTTGGCGTTACATTCTAATGACTTGCGCTCTACTCTCTGCCTCGCACTTCATCAGCAATTGCTAATGCCCCTCGGAGTTCCATCCCCCGAAGACGCGTCGTTCACAGCCCCGGGTTGAGTATCATGGCTCCATACGGAGTCCCTCGCGGCCCGCAAATTGAATACATCGACAGTGGTAAAGAAAGCGTACGCCCCGATCGCAGCTGTGGCTGCTTTCATCGCGGTCGTGGGTGCGACGCATTTCCTGCACGGCCGCGTGTACTACCCTCACGTGGTGGTGGAAGCCCAGGAAAACGTCAGGCTCGAGTTCCTGCAGCAAGGTCTGCTCAGGAACGAAGCTTGCGAGTCGGCCGTCGCCACCATCGCGGAGGCCATCCGAGCGAGCTGTCCAGCGTGCCGCGTGGCAATACGGCAATGCGCCGGAAAGCTAGAACCCGCCTACGAGAAGCTGCTCTCCGAAGATCCGATCGAAATGCCGAGCTCGCGCTTGCCCCACGGGGTCGTGGCCTACGTATCGGACAATAAGGCGCTCGCTCTTGCCGCCTGCCGGGAAACAGAACGCTTGACGGGCGCAAACGGCGGCGCTCCGGCCATTTGCTATCCACCCGACACCCGGCGTCCGTTCCAGGCGAAGCCGCGGCGCTTCGAATCGGCGCAAGTCCTCGCCGGGCTGATGATCCTGCTGCTGGCCGGCTTGACTTCCGTCTTCGTCGGTCACCTGATCGTGCGCTACGACGCCTTTCACGCAAATTGGAGCTTCGACCCCGTCAAGACCGGTCCCCAGAAATTTCATTCGGCGCCGACCCCGCGCATCGGCGGCCTGGGGGTGATGGCGGGTCTTCTCGTCCCGGGAGCAGCGCTGCTCACGGTCGAGCAGAGCGCATCGAGCGAGCAATTCGGCTATCTGCTGATCGCCAGCCTGCCCGCGTTTGCGGGAGGGATCACCGAAGACGCCACCAAGAACGTGGGGGTCCTCGCTCGACTCCTGCTCACCATGCTCGCCGCGGCGTTCGGCGTGTGGCTGCTGGGCGCGGTCATCCCGCGACTCGACGTTCCAGGTTTCGATGCGCTGCTCAAGTGGGCGCCGTTCGCGATCGCATTCACGATGTTCGCGGTCGGCGGCGTCGCCAACTCGATCAACATCATCGACGGGTACAACGGCCTGGCGGCCGGTCACGCGGTCATCGTGCTCGCTGCCATGGCGTACGTTTCAGCTCTGGTAGGAGATGACTTTGTCTTCACCTCCGCGCTCGCGATGATCGGTGCCTTGCTCGGGTTTCTCGCCTGGAACTACCCCAGGGGAAAGATCTTCCTGGGAGACGGCGGCGCCTATCTGCTCGGCTTCTGGCTGGCGGAGCTGTCGGTCCTTCTCGTCGCGCGACATCCGGAAGTCTCGCCGTGGTTTCCGATGCTATTGCTCGTCTATCCGATATTCGAAACCCTCTTCTCGATGTACCGCAGAAAAGTCCTGCAAGGCGTTCCTCCGGGACAACCGGATGGCTTGCACTTGCATCAAGCGATTTATGCGCACCTTAGCAAGATTCCTGTCGGCGATACCGATCCGGCGTCCGTGATCAGACGAAACAACAGGGTGGCGCCTTACAGTTGGCTCATGAGTCTGTGTTGCGCCGTGCCGGCAATGATGCTCTGGAAAGACACGCCTTGGCTGGTGGCCATATCGCTCGTTTTCTGTGCGGGGTACGTATGGCTCTACAAACATGTCCTGCGCCGGAAGAGCGCCGATCTGCCCCCGGTGGACGCCACCTGACAACTGGATTAACATCAATCAAAACAATGATCGTCCGGCAATTCCTGACCGGGCGCGAAAACTTTCGGAATGAGGTACGCCGGATGCCCGGAAAATTTCAGACTGCTGCAGCTCTTCTGGCCCTCGCGCTTGCATCCCCCGTGCTCGCGCAGGGAATGTTCGACACAAGGACGCCGAGGCCTCAGGGACAACCTTCGCAGTCACAGGAACAGGGACAAGGCGCGATTTCCCCATCGCGCGGCAATGTCGAGGCTTTACCAGAGTCGCCGGGGCTGCCGACCATCACCAATCGGCTGCGCCCGGAAGTGACGACTGCTCCGGGTTCCCCCGAGCAAGCGCAACAGCGCCCGCGCGCCGAGTTGAGAGAGCGCATCGAGTTCCAGGACTTCATATTGCAATCCACCGGCCGCGATCTTCCGGTCTTCGGGTCGAACTTATTCAGACAGCCGCCGAGCACTTTCGCCCCGGTGGACAACATCCCCGTCACTTCGGACTATGTGGTGGGGCCCGGCGACGAGATCCAGATCCGCGCCTGGGGACAGATCGACGTCGATTTCAACGCGACCGTCGATCGCAACGGCACGATCAGCGTCCCCAAGGTCGGCGTGATCAACGTCGCCGGAATCAAATATCAGGATCTGCCGGACTACCTCAAGACCACTTTTGGCCGCGTGTTCCGCAATTTCCAGTTGACCGCCAGCCTCGGCAAGCTGCGCTCCATCCAGATTTTCGTCGTCGGCCACGCGCGAAGCCCCGGCACTTACACGGTGAGCTCGCTCAGCACGCTCGTCACGGCGCTGTTCGCGGCGGGCGGGCCTTCGAGCGCGGGCTCGATGCGCAGCATCCAGCTCAAGCGCGGCAACCAGATCGTCGTGGATCTCGATCTGTACGACTTCTTCGTATCGGGCGACAAATCGAAGGACGCGCGCCTTCTGCCCGGAGACGTGATTTACATACCGCCCGTCGGCTCGCTGGTCGCGGTCAGCGGCAGCGTGAACGCGCCGGCGATCTACGAGCTGAAGGAGCACGCCTCGATCTTCGACGTGCTGCGCTGGGCGGGCGGCCTTGCGACCACCGCGCAGGGACAGAAGGTGACCCTCGAACGCATCGAGGACCGCAAGGTGCGCAAGGTCGAGGAATTCCCGCTCGACTACGGCGGCCTCGCGCGCGGGGTCCGCGACGGCGACCTGCTCACGGTGTACTCGCTCGTGCCGCGCTTCGACGATACGGTCACGCTGCGCGGCAACGTGGCCCAGCCGGGACGCTTCCCCTGGCGCGAGGGCATGCGCGTGCGCGACCTGATCCCCAACAAGGAAGCGTTGCTTTCGCGCGAATACTGGCTCAGGCGCAATCAAGTCGTCGGCATCGACGAAAACGTCACCCGGCTGCTGCGCCGGCAGGAGAACACGGGCACGCAGCTCGGCGTCAATGACCTCGCGCAGCGCAGACCCGGGGAAGCAACTGAATTGACCATGGGCGAAGCCGTGCGTCGCAAGCAGGTCGAACAGGAAGCCGCAAAGCTCGCCGCGCCGGCGCAACGCCCCGAGTCTGAAGCCGATCCGACGCGGCTGGTCAACCAGATCCGGCCTTCGCTCCAGGAGGTCAACTGGGATTACGCCGTCATCGAGCGCCTCAAACCGGAAGACCTCACCACGACGCTCCTCCCCTTCAACCTCGGCAAGGCGGTCCTCGAAGACGATCCGCAGCAGAATCTGCCGCTCCAGCCCGGCGACGTGGTCACTGTCTTCTCGAAGGGAGACATCCAGGTCCCGGCCTCGAGACAAACGAAATTCATCAAGCTCGAGGGCGAGTTCGCCGCCTCGGGCGTCTATGAGGCGCAGCCGGGCGAAACGCTCCGTCAACTCGTCATGCGGGTGGGCGGGTTCGCGCAGAATGCCTACCTCTTCGGCGCCCAGTTCACCCGTGAATCAGCTCGCGCACAGCAGCAGCAAAAGCTCAACGAAGCCTTGGACCGGCTCGAGCGCGAGGTGCAGGTGCGCAGTGTCACTCGCGCGCAAAACGTGGTTTCGACCGAGGAGGCCCAGTCGCTCACCCAGCAGGCGGCGGCCCAGCAGGCTCTTCTCGCCCGCCTGCGGCAGCTCAAGGCGACCGGCCGCATCGTCCTCGAGCTCCCCGAGGTGGCCGCGCTCAAGGACCTTCCCGACCTGCCGCTGGAAGACGGCGACCGATTCTTCATTCCGTCCACGCCCTCCATGGTGAGCGTCTTCGGAGCGGTCTATAACCAGTCTTCGTTCGTGTACCACCCCGAGAAGCGCGTTGCGGATTATCTGTCGCTCGCCGGCGGGCCCACGCGGGATGCCGACACCGGCAGCACCTATCTGCTGCGCGCCGACGGCTCGGTGATCAGCCGCCGAAACAGCGGCTTCATTTTCTCCAGCTTGAGCGGAGCACGCGTCATGCCGGGCGACGCGATCGTGGTCCCGGAGGAACTGGATAAAACGACTTTTCTGAAAAGCCTGAAGGACTGGACGCAGGTCTTCTATCAATTCGGACTCGGCGCGGCGGCGATCGAGGTCATTCGCACCCGGTGAATCGCTGAAATGAACGACTCGGCGGAACCCGCGGACCAGGAAGTCAGCCTGCTGGACCTGCTGATCGTGCTGGCCAAGCACAAGGTGCTCGTGCTCGGCTTGCCTGCGGCGGCGGCGGTCGTGTCCATCACAATCTCCCTACTGCTCCCCAACATCTACACCGGCACGACCAAGATCCTGCCGCCGCAGCAGCAGACCCAATCGACTTCCGCGGTGCTCGCGCAGCTCGGCGGCCTTGCAGGCTTGGCCGGCGGCGCGGTCCCCGGCCTCAAGAACCCCAACGACCTCTATGTCGGCATGCTGAAAAGCCGCACGGTGGCGGACAACATCATTCGGCGCTTCGACCTCAACCAGCTCTACGATAAGAAGTACCAGTCCGAGACCCGCAAGCGCCTGGAAAAGGAAACGACGATCGTCGCCGGCAAGGACGGTATCATCACCGTCGAAGTGGACGACGAGGATCCGAAGCGCGCGGCGGATCTGGCGAACGCGTATGTGGACGAGCTTTTCAAGCTGACCACCGTATTGGCGGTGACCGAAGCTTCGCAACGGCGCCTGTTCTTCGAGCGCCAGCTCGACCTGGCCAGGGTCAGCCTGGTCAAAGCGGAGACGGAAGCAAGAAAAGCTCTGGAGCAGGGAGGCCTCGCCGCGGTCGATGCCCAGGGCCGCACGGCGGTGGAAACCGCCGCCCGCCTGCGCGCGCAGATCTCCGTCAAGGAAGTGCAGATCGGGGCCATGCGCACATTCGCCTCCGAAGGCAACCCGGAGCTCAAACTCGCGCAGCAGGAAATCGAGGTTATGAAGCGGGAGCTCGCCAGGAGCGAGGGCACTACAGGCAATAAGACCGTGCAAGCCGTCGCCGAAAAGGGTTCGGGCATAGATAACCTGGGGCTGCTTCGCAACGTGAAGTACTACGAAACGATGTACGGATTGCTGGCCCAGCAGTACGAATCCGCCAAGATCGACGAAGCCAAGGACTCCGCCATCATCCAGGTGATGGACAAGGCGATCGAGCCCGACCGCAAGTCCAAGCCCAGGCGCTGGCTGATCGTGGTTCTCTCCACACTTGTGGCGGGCCTTCTTTCTGCGCTTTGCGCCTTCGTGCTTGAAGCAATAGCGAATGCCAAGAGCGATCCCGAGCAATCGCAGCGATTGACCCGGCTGAAAGAGTATCTGCGCATAGGCCACCACCCCTCAGCTGCATAAATCGCTGGGGCAAGTTGGTCGATTATCCTTCATGGGTCTCGCCCTCATACGAAGTGCAGATGGACTTGGGCCCCGACATGCACCTACGCAATTACACGTGGGTCGGAGCGAGCACACACACAATCACTCTAATAGCGGATCACTGTAATGGCAACGATTCAAGTTGGTGGAGCAGGTGGTGCACCCGCAAATAACTTTATTCGATCTTTAAATGAGTCCGGGAGAAACGATTACTTGATAGGCACATCTTGTGTTGTCGCTGATTTGTTTCTCGCTAACGTGGCAGAAAAATATCCCATTCCACCTGCCCTTAATGCAGCCTATCCCGATGCATTATTGCGGCTGTTGTCTAAAAAAAGACCTGATTTCATTCATCTACAAAATGATTTTGAAGTTAGAGCCGTTTCGCGTCTTCGCGATCGGCTCGAGTCTTTAGGGGTTAAACACTATTTGCCTGCAGCCGAAACGGTTGAAAATTGTGTCAATAAGGGAAAGTCATATGTAATTTGGGACCGTTCCGGATTGCCCGTTCCAAAAACCATGCTGCTGCACAGTCCACACGATTTGAAAAAGGCTTTCGAGCGGTATGGAGAAACGATATGGGTGCGGGCGATTGAGGGTGGCGCCGGTCGTGGTGCTCTTCCCGCCAATAATTATGATTTTGCCAAAATTTGGATTGATCGTTTCAATGGCTGGGGCGCATTCACCGCATCTGAATTGTTAACCAAAGATACCGTGACGTGGCTCTCCATCTGGCATCACGGAGATTTAGTCGTTGCCCAAACGCGCCGGCGTTTAAGCTGGAATTTTGCTAATCGAACGCTGTCCGGTGTCACTGGAATTACCGGCGTAGGAGAGACTTACTCCGATGATATGGTTGATCGTATCGCCCAAGATGCCATTATTTCCGTTGACTCCAAGCCGCACGGCATTTTTGGGGTCGACATGACCTACGATAAATCCGGCGTTCCCAACCCCACGGAAATCAACATCGGTCGCTTTTTTACGACACACTATTTCTTCACCAGGGCCGGCCTTAACATGCCAAAAATCTATTGCGACATCGCGCTAGACGGAAATTTCCCGAGTCTGCCTAAACGCATCAACCCCTTGCCCGATGGATTGATTTGGATACGCGGCATGGATGTCGAGCCGATGATGACCACGCGCGGTGACCTTGAAGCAATGGCGGCAAAACAGCCATGAACAAGCTGGAACGTAAGGTTATCCTCGTAACCGGTGCGAGCGGGTTTATTGGTTCACACTTGGTTGCGAGACTTTGCAAAATCTCCGGAGCGACGCTGTTATTGCTTTCCAGGGAGGCTAGGCAATCCACGCAACAACATATGGTTTGGCTAAAAGCGGAGTTAGGGCAATTGACACCGGAATACTGGCGATCCCGTGACTTAAATCATATAGATTATGTTTTCCATTTGGGCGCGTTTACTCCAAAAACATCGGCGGAAGCACACCGAATAAACCAGATCGTTGAAAACAATATATTGGGGACCTATGCGCTGCTCACAAGTTTGCCAGGGAAAATTGAAAAGCTAGTCTTTTCAAGTACGCTTGATGTCTACGCGTCGATCGAAGACCCGCTGATATTGACGGAATCGTCGTTGGTCGCTCCAAATACTTTGTACGGGGCATCCAAATTATTCTGTGAAAACCTAATTTCTACCTGGGCAAAGGAGAACAACTGCGATTATGCAGTATTGCGTTACGGTCACATTTACGGCCCGGGTGAGGAACAATATAGGAAGTTGATTCCGGTAGTTATTCGTAGGCTTCTCGCAAACCAAACACCGGTAATCTATGGTGATGGCACTGCATTGCGTGATTATCTTTATGTGGGCGATGCCATTGAAGCAACGCTTAGAGTCGCGCTCGCGAAAGGAAATGTAGGCCCGCTTAATATTGTCCGTGGGGAGTCTGTGACGCTGAAGGAGGTTGTGCAGTTATTAATTCGCTTGACCGGGCGTGACAAAGAAATTGACTTTTTGCTTAATAAACCGAGTGGCGGTTCGTTGCGTTTTGATAACAGGCTGATGGGAAAATCGCTTGGAACTTGGCCGATGACCAGTTTGGAAGATGGGCTCGCAGCAGAGGTGAGCGCCTTCGGGAGAACAGGAAATGCACGGCAATGAGCATGAAAGGCTTGAGTCCCTATCCGAGTGGTATTTAAAGGAGCAATTGGACTTTGACAAGCGCCTAGTTCGGTTCCGTTATGAGACTATTAAGCCCAAATTGGTTGGTACAAGAGGACTCGAGTTAGGGCCGGCAGAAGGAGCAATGACGCAATTTCTGGTAAACGATTTTGAACAACTGACGATTGTTGAGGCAGCTGCTAATCTGTTGGCCCAAATCCCTGAGCGACGGAATCTCATAAAGGTGAATGCCCTCTTTGATGATTTTCAACCAGGCCACCCCTTCGACTCGATCATTCTGGAGCACATTTTGGAGCACGTTGATAATCCGGTAGGTTTGTTAAATCGGGTGAAAAATTGGCTGGCGCCAGAGGGGAGATTGTTTCTTGGCGTGCCAAATGGGAACTCTATTCATCGGTTGGTCGCCGTAAAGATGGGGTTGTTGGATGATCCGTGCCAATTGAATTCGCGTGACCATGCCTTAGGTCACCGTAGAGTTTATACCCCGGATACGTTCAGGGCAGACATTGAAACGAGTGGATTAAAAGTTCTTGAGATGGGCGGCGTCTATTTCAAGCCACTATCCAATGCGCAAATACAGGAGCACTGGACAGAGGAAATGATTCAGGGGTTTTATGAATTGGGCAAAGACTTTCCCAGATACGCGGCCGAGATATATGCCGTATGTAAAGCATGAGTTGTATCAAACAAATCTTCGTGGATTTGGATGGCCCATTACTGGATAGCAAAGAAAGGCACTATTTTTGTTATCGAACCATTCTCAAGCGATTAGGGGTGGAGCCTATTGGCATTGATGAGTATTGGAAGATGAAACGAGCTAGATGCAATCGCAAGGAACTGCTGAGCATGTCGGGAGCCGAGAAAGTCTATGATGCTTTTCTTGCCGGATGGTTGGAGTTGATTGAGTCTCCCGATGCACTGCAGCTTGATAAGCTACAAGAAGGCGCGATTGAATGTCTAAGCAGCTGGAAAAGGCAGGGAGTAAAGACTATTTTGGTTACCATGCGGAAAAATGCGCAAGCTTTAGATAAGCAACTAAGAGAGTTGAGCCTGCGCCCATTCTTAGAAGCGGTGCTGGTTTGTGATCATTCTGCTGGCGGAACTGGCAAGGCTGACGCGGTCTTGAAAGCATACCCGGATAGGAAGATCGCAAAAGATGCCGTTTGGATTGGAGATACCGAGGTCGATTGGGAGGCCGCAAAAGTTCTGGGGTGCGATGTTGTACTGGTCTCTAATGGGCTGCGAAGCAACGAATACCTTGTGACATTAGAAGGGGCGATATTGAGGCAGTCGATCGCCACGTTGAAGGATATTGAAGCGGTGGAGACAAATGTCCGTTGAGAATTGCAGAATTATAGATCTTCCAAAAATCAAAGATCCACGGGGCAACCTAACCTTTATCGAATCTGGAAAACACATTCCGTTCGATATCAAGCGTGTTTTTTATCTCTACGATGTTCCCGGGGGCGAAGCACGCGCAGGGCACGCGCTCAAAACCTGTTACCAGCTGGTTGTCGCCGTCATGGGCAGCTTCGACCTGGTGCTGGATGACGGCAAGGCACGCAAAAAGTTTCATCTGAATCGAGCCTACCAGGCGGTTCTTATTCCGCCTGCAACGTGGCGCGAGTTGGAGAATTTCTCGTCCGGCGCAGTATGTTTGGTGCTTGCCTCAGAGGAATTTAGAGAGAATGCTTACTATCGCAGCTACGATGAGTATCTGGACGCGATGCGGCTATGAGTATTCCGTTTCTGGATGTCAAAGCAGCTTATCTTGAGCTTGCCAGCGAAATAAATTCCGCCATACAGCGTGTAATTTATAGCGGCCAGTATGTCTTGGGAGAAGAAGTCGCGTCATTCGAAAACGAGTTTGCGGCATACACCGGCGCGAAGCAATGCGTCGGTTTGGCAAATGGACTGGATGCGCTGCATCTGGCCCTTCGTGCTATGGATGTTGGCTCCGGAGATGAAGTTATCGTCCCATCGAATACCTATATCGCCACTTGGCTTGCTGTCACCCACTGCGGCGCCACCCCAGTGCCAGTCGAGCCGGACGCAGGTACGTACAACCTCGACCCGGCACGAATTGAAGCGGCCATCACGCCGCTCACCAAAGTCATTCTGCCGGTACATTTATACGGACAACCTGCCGACCTGGACCCGATCCTGGGCATTGCCCGCAAGCACGGTCTGAAGGTGCTGGAGGACGCGGCGCAGGCGCACGGAGCGAAATACAAAGGAAGACAGATAGGTGGCCACGGCGATGCTGTCGCATGGAGTTTCTACCCCAGCAAAAATCTTGGCGCGATAGGTGATGGTGGAGCGGTTACCACCAACAATCTGGACGTCGCCGACCGCCTGCGCGTGCTGCGCAACTACGGTTCGCGAATGAAATACGTCAACGAAGTGCAGGGCTACAACACCCGCCTCGATCCCATTCAGGCAGCCGTACTACGCGTCAAGCTCAAGGTGCTGGATGCATGGAATGGGCGGCGGGCAGAGATTGCCTTGCGCTACACCGCTGCGCTAGCAGACACCGGCTTGCTGCTTCCCACCGTCCCCTCGTGGGCCGAACCCGCTTGGCACCTCTACGTGGTGCAACATCCGCAGCGGGATGTTTTGCAAAAATCACTAAGCGAAGGCGGCATAGGCACATTGATCCACTACCCGATTCCACCGCACTTGCAGCAGGCGTATGCCCATCTGGGGTATGTTGAGGACCATTTTTCCATCGTAGAACGTATGGCAAAACAGTTACTAAGTTTGCCTATGGGACCACAGCTTCGTAGTGCTGCCGTTGATGAAGTGATCGCAGCGCTCAGAGTATTGGTATGAGCAATGACTGACCAAACCGCATCCTATCGCCGCATCCTGCGAAGCTCCTCAATCATCGGTGGGGCGTCAGTCATTAATATTTTGCTCGGACTGCTCCGAACCAAGGTGCTAGCAGTATTGCTTGGCCCAGCTGGAGTGGGCTTGGTTAGTCTATACACCGGACTCATATCCACCGCAGCTACAGTAGGGACCATGGGTTTGGGCACCGTTGGCACACAGCAGATTGCAGAGGCCAACGGTAACGAAGATACCCGAGCGCTTGCGGTGATGCGACGGGCCATGTTCTGGGGTGCGCTGCTGCTTGCCTGCGCGGGTGCCTTCGCCCTTTGGTCATTGCGCGAAATACTTGCCGTGGGTGTGCTGGGCAGCGCGGAACATGCGGGCATCGTTGGCTGGCTGTCGCTGGGAGTGGCCCTCTCCGTGGCCAGCGCGTCCCAAAGCGCACTGATTCAGGGCATGCGCCACGTTGGCGATTTGGCCCGCCTCAGCGTGTACGGTACTTTCCTTAACACGGGGTTCGGCATCGCGCTGTTGTGGCAGTGGGGCAATGCGGGATTGGTGGCATACGTATTGGTTGGCCCGCTAGTGAGCTTCGTATTGGGCCATGTGTACGTATCGCGACTGCCGAAGGCCGGAACGGACAACATATCGATACTGGAACTGGCACGCAAGTGGAAATCACTTCTGCAGGTTGGTATCGCTTTCATGGGCGCCGGGCTGGCAGGGTCATTGATTCAGCTTTGGATACGTGTGGAGGTAGGCAATGCGCTAGGTTCAGAAGCTCTCGGCCACTTTCAAGCAGCATGGATGATCTCGATTCAGTACATCGGTTTTGTGCTCGGTGCCATGGGGGCGGATTACTACCCGCGGCTAACAGGCGTCATCCATGATCACAAAGCCGCTGCGTGCCTCGTAAATGAGCAGACAGAGATTGCGCTGCTGCTGAGCGCACCGGCGCTCATCGCGATGATGGGGCTTGCGCCCTGGGTGATTCAATTACTGTACTCGGCCGCCTTTGTCCCAGCAGTGGAGGTGCTGCGTTGGCAAATTCTGGGGGATGCGCTTAAGGTGGCAAGCTGGCCGTTGGGGTATGTCATCCTAGCCGCCGGTGATGGAAAAACGTATTTTTGGACTGAAACGTCTGCAGTGCTTCTCATGGGGGCACTAATTGCAGGGTTCACTCCAGTAATGGGTCTGCAAGTCACCGGCATATCTTTCCTGGCGTGCTACCTCTTCTACTTGCCGCTCGTTCACATGCTCGCAAGGCGGCGGATAGGCTTTCAATGGTCGAGCGCGGTCGTTCGTTTTCTGGCAGCAACCTTTGCTACGTGTATCGGCGTAGGCTTGTTGGCAAGTATGACCCGCTGGGGTGTGCTGGCCGGATGTGTGATGACAGTGGTATTTGGACTGTTCGCCTTGGGCCGGCTATCGCATATGAGTGACCTGCGCGGGCCAATGGCGCGGATAGGCGCCATCTACCGATGGTCATTCAAGAGAATCAGGGGTTGGCGTGACTGAGAAAGAACGCCCGTTGGTTACTTTCGCCCTGTTTGCTTTCAACCAGGAGGCATTCGTACGCGAAGCGGTTCAGGCCGCGCTAGCACAGACCTACTCGCCGCTGCAAATAATTCTTTCGGATGATTATTCCGCGGACCGCACATTCGAAATCATGCGCGAGGAAGCGCAACGTTACTCGGGACAACACGAGGTGGAACTCAATAGTAATCCGACAAACTTGGGACTTGCAGGCCACTTTAAGGTGGTAATGGAAAAATGTCGAGGTGAATTCATCGTGGTGGCCGCAGGGGACGACATATCTTTCCCGCAACGCACCGCCGAATTGGTCGACGTCTGGGACCGCGAAGGCCGGAAGGTAATGTCGATTTTTTCAGGCTATAAACTGATTGATACGGCAGGACGTATCACTGGCGTGAAGGCGTTTTTCGAGGGATATCACTGGGCCACACCGACTTTGCGAATTAACGGAAACATTCCTATTGAAGGCGTAACACATGCATTCAGCAAACGCGTGTATGACGACTTTGGCCCATTCGTTGAAGACGCGATAAACGAAGACGTACTCCTTCAGTTTCGCGCCTCGCTGCGTGCAGGCGTATTCGTGATATCCGACCAGCTTGCGTCATATCGAAAGCATTTTGAAAATTTATCGAATCTAGATGCTCGACTCAGCTCTTCTTCGGAAGGATCCATAGTTTGTCAAATCGAACTTGTACATCTGGACCGATATCTGCGTTGCTTGCGGAACTTCTCAAGAGACATTGGGACCGCCATCCAACGCGGATGGGTTTCAGGCGATCATGGAAAAAAGCTGCTTGAATTGGCCAACAAGCAAATTAAGACTACAACGGCACGCCATGCGTTTCTGTCACAGAAACGGTCGGGTTTTCTTGCAGCTCTAATTTTCTTAGCAAGATCTGGAATAAGTTTGCAAACAATCGCAAGGGATATTTTGCTAAGACACTTTCCAGATCTTTTTCTTCAAGGACGCAATGTTAAGGGGCGACTTCGCAAACTGATAAGATCAATTTGAATTCATTAAACCAAATTGTCTAGATCAAATTGCAACATTGTTTCTTTCTCGGGCGTTTGGCGATGGTCCTAGGGGCGGCTGACAACCGCAAAACCCGGCCTTTTGTACCTCAAGTCCCATCCCGACTTGGAGATCGAACAAGCGGATCGACCACAAGCTACTGGTCAGCGTGACGCGAAAGGCGCGCCTGAGTTACTGATATGTGCGGAATCGCTGGAATCTTTTCATACCGGTCGGAAGCATCACCTGTCGATGCCGCGGCGCTGGTCAGAATCCGCGACCATATGGTTCGCCGCGGTCCCGATGGCGCAGGTCTGTGGATTTCGAGCGATCGCCGAGTTGGTCTGGCCAATCGGCGGCTGGCGATCATCGACTTGTCGGAAATGGGCGCCCAACCGATGGCATCCGAAGATGGCCGCCTGCAAGTTACCTTCAACGGCGAAATCTACAACCATCGCGAACTTCGGGCCGGGCTCGAAGCAAAGGGCCACGTGTTCCGCTCGCAAAGCGATACCGAGGTTCTTCTGCATTTGTACGCTGAACACGGTGAAGACATGGTGCACCGCTTGCGCGGCATGTACGCCTTTGCGATTTGGGACGGGTCCCGGCAGGCTCTCTTCCTCGCGCGCGACCCCTTCGGCATCAAACCGCTCTACTACCATAGTAGCGGCCAACAGTTCTTCTTCGCCTCCCAAGTCAAAGCACTGCTCGCTCACGGCGGGCTTGGGCGTTCGTCCGAAGCGGCCGGTTACGCCGGGTTTCTGTTATGGGGGTTCGTGCCGGAGCCCTACACGCTCTATCAGGATGTATTCGCGCTTCCGGCGGGCACTGCGCTTTGGGTGACCAGACGCGGGCTGGGGGAGCCAAAACCCTTTTTCGACATTGCCCAGATTCTTGCTGGAGCCGAGCAACAGCCGGCAATGCTCACCCCGGCGGAAGCACACGAGGCGCTGCGATCCGCCGTTCTGGATAGTGTCAGGCATCACCTCATAGCAGACGTACCGGTCGGAGTATTCCTTTCTGCCGGCCTGGACTCGACGACGCTCACCGCCTTGGCAGCGGAGCAGCAGACGGACTTGCGGACCTTCACACTCGGCTTCCGCGAATACCAGGGCCACGAGCATGACGAGGTTCCATTGGCGGAAGCGGTGGCACGGCAATACTGCACCCAGCATGTGACGCGCTGGATCGACAAAGACAAATTCCTGGCAGAGCGGGATGCATTGCTCGCGGCGATGGATCAGCCCTCCATTGACGGCGTCAACATGTATTTCGTCAGCAAGACGGCAGCAGAGAGCGGCCTCAAGGTCGCGATTTCCGGGCTTGGCGGCGATGAGTTGTTCGGTGGCTATCCCTCGTTCAGGCAGATCCCAAAACTGGTTCACGCAGTCGGAACTCTACCCGGGGTATTACAGCGACGCGGCAGGGGTCTGCGCACGCTGTCGGCGCCCATTCTGAAGATGCTGACTTCACCGAAATACGCCAGCCTCCTTGAGTACGGTGCGAGTTACGGCGGCAGCTATCTGCTCCGTCGCGGCCTCTTCATGCCGTGGGAGATCGAAGATGTCATGGATGCTTCGTTGGCGCGCGAGGCACTCGAAAAGCTCGCAACGATTCCGCAGCTCGACACGCTCGCCGGAAAAGTCAAGCGGCCAAATCTCAAAGTCTCCCTGCTGGAGGCAACTTGGTACATGCGCAGCCAACTGTTGCGCGATGCCGACTGGGCCAGCATGGCCCACTCACTGGAGGTTAGGGTCCCGCTGCTCGATATCGAGTTGCTGCGAACATTGGCACCGTTACGCAGCTTGAAAAACCCGGTCGGCAAGAAAGAATTTGCGCGCATCCCCCAAGTGCCACTGCCACCCGCGGTCCTCGGTCGTCGCAAGACCGGGTTTTCAGTGCCCGTGCGCGATTGGCTGGCTGACACAATGCGTGGGAAAGCACAAGGTAGAGGTTTGCGGAGCTGGGCACTCGCACTGATCGATCGTTCGATGGCAGCATCGGAGCAGCAATGGATGCTCCCGCGTCCGCCCATCCTTGTTTTTCGCATCGGTCAGTTAGGGGACACGCTAGTGGCGCTGCCGGCACTGGCGCACTTGCACCGGAATTTGCCGGGACAGCGGTTACTTTTGCTCACCGACCGTCATGGAACGCTAAGAACCATGGTGTCCGCATGGGATGTCGTCAGCAAGACTGGATGGGTCGACGGTGTCATCACCTATGACGCCGACCTTCCACCGCTCGAGGCCCTGCGCGAGCGCCTGCAACTGGCCCGGAATATCCGGGGTCTCAGGGCCGCTCGCGTAATCAGTCTTTCGCCGCACCGCAATCGGCTGCAAAGGCTGCGTGACTACATCGTTTTTCGCGCTCTGCTTGGGATCCCGCAGGTTGACGGGGTCTGGTCGGGCTCCCTAAATCGGCCTCGCCGGGTCATCCCGCTGCCACGTCTTGAGCCGGAGTGGATGCGTCTGCTCACGATGGCACAGACGTGCCTCGGTGGCGCGCGACCGAACGAATTCCGGTTGTCGCTCGCGGAAGACGAACGCCATCGCGCGCGCAGCTTACTCGCCGCGCGGGGTATCCCCGGGCACCGACCCGTACTTGCCGTGGGCGCCGGGTCGAAGATGCCGGCCAAAGTATGGCCGGGCGAACGCTATGTGGAAGTATTGCAGCTCATGCAGCAGCGGTTTCCCTCAGCGGCTGTCGTATTCCTGGGCGGAGCCGATGAATCGGATTATTGCCGCACGCTCGCCGACAAGGTCGGCACATGCGCGATTAACCTGGCCGGCGAGCTCTCAATTCCCGGCTCCGCGGCCATCTTAGAGCAGTGTGACGCCTATCTTGGCAACGACACTGGCGTCATGCATCTTGCTGCTTCCGTCGGTACGCCCTGCGTGGCGATATTCAGCGCCAGAGATTTTCCGGGCCTGTGGGAACCCATGGGTTCCGGTCACCGCATCCTCCGCCACGAAACCGATTGCGCCGGATGCATGCTCGTGGAATGCAAAGCCGAGGGCATGCGTTGCCTCACGGCCATTAGTACCGATCAGGTTTGGCGGGAACTGCTGGCCGTGCTGGAGCCGTTGTCGCAATTTCTGCCGCAGGGCTTGATCCATGTTTGACAGGCCGACGTTACTTCGCTCCGACGTTATTCTCTTTCTCGGCAGCAGAGTACTTACTGGCCACAAGAGGTTTTGATGATTGCATTCTCTTTCTTGTGCCTAACTTGGGGTCTCCTGATCAAGTTCTTGTACCAAGTTCGAAACTATCCGGGTCTGATACTTGTTTTGCTTGTTGGTGCTTATGAGTTACCAGGCCCGGCACTTTTCTACGGAAATTTCGAAGTGGCTGCAATTCAATCCGCACAGTCTATATTTGGCGAATTTGCGAACGCGGACACGGTCTTTTCTCATGTCCTTACATTGACTGCTTTCTTCTTGTCTTTCGCTGTCGCTTCAGCAATTGGCTCCCTGCACGGTAGCCGATCATTCGCGAATGCATTGGAGCAGCACAAGTTGATTGCTCTGCGTCGACTTTCGCGGCCGCGTTTATCCAGAGTGCTGAAGGTATGTGCCGCGTGTTTGGCGTTTCTAATTCTTGCGTTCGGAATCGTAAGTGTGTCACAGGGGGAAGGCCTGCGACGGCTCGATGAATACGTTGGGGGCGACTATGAAGGGCTGCGAGTCTTCAGTTACGGCATTGGTCTGTTGCCGGTATTGACCTGCTTTGGGGTTGTACTCTACGTTCGAGGTCAAAAACTTCTGGTGGCGATGATTCTTGTGGCCGCATTGCCGCTCCTCTATGAGATTTTTCTCACCAGCCGGCGTCAATTCTTTTTACCGGTGCTAATTGTGATCATCATGTGGCGATTGTACGGTTCCAGCAAGCGTCTATCGTGGCTGTCCCGTACCGGCGTTTTGGCAGTAGTTCTGGTGTTCTTTGGCTTGCAGTATTCGCTTCGCGAGCGGGTAATAGGTGACGATGTAACCATTACAGATTCTGTATTGGAGGGGTCTCTTGCGCCACAGTTTGGCGAGTTTGTTGCAATCGGCGCGACGTCCCTGTATTCGTATCCAGTCGTGGAGCAACGAGGTGTCACCTACGGAAGTCAGTTTGCCGTAACAGTGCTCAATGCGGTGCCCTTCGCTAAGTTGGGCAATGCAGTATTCCCTGCCGCAGCCGCACAATTCTTGGACATTGCTAGCACCGTAGCGCCGTTCGGAGGGTTATCGATGATCGCGGAGTGCTATTTGTCCTTCGGAAGGGCGGGTGTGGTCGTTCTAGGTTTACTGATGGCCGTATTGGCCGCAAAGTTCCACCAGCGACTCATAGACTTCTATTCGCGACGTCGTTACTCGGCGACGAACATCTTGTTTGTGAGTGTAGGTTGTGTTCTTCTGGGAAAATACAGGAGCGGTGTAAGCGACGCTTTTCTCGCGTTCACGAGTATGTCCATATTGTTTGTGGCGCTCTATCTTGTGGCGAAGCTTTTTAATGGACTCACTTCCTCCAGTCTCGTTCGCGCTCACCCGAAAACGTGAGCCACTTCTGACCGATGAGTCAAGCATCGCCTCACATTTCCGGATACAGATATGAGAACGCCGCATATTCTCACGCGCACAGTTATCTGCTCCCGGCGGTACTGCGGATCATGCGCGGAATGAATTGGCCAGCCGGGAACCGCCGAATCTTTGAACTGGGATCCGGCAATGGAGCGACCGCGGCTCTCTTGGAGCGCGAAGGCTTCTCCCTGACGGGTGTAGACCCTTCCGAGGACGGAATCGCACATGCCCGCACAGCCTATCCTCACATCAGGATCGAACTCGGATCGTCTTACGACGACCTCGTAAGCCGCTATGGGCGGTTTCCCGTAGTGTTGAGTCTGGAGGTAGTGGAACACGTATTTTTGCCGCGGGCGTTTGCGCGTCGGGTATTTGACCTTCTTGAGGACAATGGCACCGCGATCATTTCCACGCCCTTTCACGGTTACTGGAAGAATCTAGCACTAGCGCTGACGGGTAAATTGGACAAACACTTCACGGTGTTGTGGGATTACGGGCATATCAAGTTTTGGTCGGAAAGGACTCTGCGAGAACTCCTCGAAGAAGCCGGGTTCACGGACATACGTTTCGAACGCGTCGGGCGCATCAGACCGCTCGCGAAGTCGATGATCGCAATCGCTCGCCGGCCAGGGCGGGCATGACTTCGTAGCCGATCGCCACTCGCGCGGTCGATGAAAATCCTTCACGTGAGCCCCGCGTTCTACCCCGCGGTGCATTGGGGAGGGCCGATTTTCTCTACTTACGGATTGTGCAATGCGCTTGCGGCGATTCCCTCCGTTAGGTTGAAAGTGCTGACCACGGATTCGGCCGGACCCGCCTTGTCCCAGCGCGTCAGGCCGGAATCCAATCCGGTGGCTTATCCGAACGGCTACGAGGTCCGCTTCACCCGCCGTATCTGGGGGACGGCGGTCTCTCCTGGGCAGTTGATGTTTCTTCCTTCCATGATCCGCTGGGCGGACGTGGTGCATTTGACCGGTACCTATTCATTTCCCACCCTCCCGACCTTGCTGCTGGCCCGGCTGTTTGCGAAGCCGCTGGTGTGGTCGCCGCGCGGCGCTCTGCAGCGCTGGAACCGGGTGAGCAAACCAGGTGTGAAACGATTTTGGGAAATACTCTGCAATGCGCTGATCAGACGAGGCAGCACCGTCCTCCATGTCACTTCCGATGAAGAGGCCGAGGCAAGCGCGAGGAGAATGCCCAAGGCCAAGGTCCGTATGATCCCCAATGGCGTGGACATCCCCGATCATCTTCCCGGGCGGGAATGGCGGCCCGAAGGCAATCTGCGATTGATGTATCTGGGACGATTGGATCCGATAAAGGGGATAGAGCATCTGCTGCGCGCCCTTCCGCGTTTCACGGGGGAAAAGGTGTCGCTCCAGATTTACGGTACCGGTGACGCCGCCTACGTCACCACCCTGGAAAGATTGGCGGCGGAACTGAACTTGAGCGCCGTCGTCACCCTGCGCGGCCATCTTGAACCGGCTGGCAAGAGCGCGGCCTTCGCAGCCGCCGACTTGTGCCTTGTCCCCTCGTTTACAGAAAACTTCGGGATGACTGTCGCCGAAGCCCTCGCACACGGGGTGCCGGTGGTGGCGAGCCGCGGCACGCCATGGTCCGGTATGGTGGAGCACGGCTGCGGATGGTGGGTGGATAACAGCCCCGAAGAACTGGCCAAGGCGATACGCGAAGCCATGACGGCGGATCTGGAACTGATGGGCGACGAGGGCCGTGCTTGGATGAAGGCGGAATTTTCTTGGCCGTCTGCGGCGACCGCGATGCATCGGGTTTACTTGGATCTGGTTGACGCGGGCGAACGCATGGATGGCCAATCCTGCGGCCGGCTATGAACTGGCCGGCGAGTCGCGAAAGCAACCAACGTGCGACCATCGGTGGAGCCCCGCGTTGCGGCGAAGGGACGCCGTGACTGTCAACCCACTCAACCTCACAATCATCCTGCTGACCTTCAACGAGGAAGGGCGCGTGGAAGCCTGTCTTCAGAGTGTGGAGGGTATTGATGCGCCCGTGTTTGCGGTCGACAGTTTCTCCACCGACCGAACCCGCGCGATTCTCGAAGCTTGCGGAGCACATGTCGTTCAGCATGTATTTGAGGGGTACGCAAAGCAGCGCAACTGGGCACAGGCCAACAATCCGTTTCACAGTGACTGGGTGTTGCATCTCGATGCCGACGAGCGCTTGACGCCCGAGTTGAGGCGATGGTTGATCCGTGACTTTCCTCAGTTGGCGCCTTCATGCGATGGCTTCATGTTCAGTCGCCGGACGGTGTTTCTCGGACGCTGGATCCGACATGGAGGGCACTATCCTTCTTATCATTTGCGGTTATTTCGAGCGGCTCTTGGTCGCTGCGAGACCAAGGCTTACGATCAGCATTTCCTCGTGAACGGGCGGACGAGAATCGTTCCAAACGCGGATATCATCGACGTGGTCGCGCGGTCGTTGACCGATTTCGTCGCATCACACAATCGTTGGTCGTCATTGGAGGCCGCGGAGATGCTCAGCGGTACCTTCTCGGAAGAAGTGGTGCGTCCAACGCTCACAGGCAATCCTATCGGGAGGAGGCGTTGGCTGAAAAGCAAGATGTTCGGGAGAGCGCCCCTGTTCGCCCGAAGCTTCGCCTACTTCGTGTATCGATATGTCTTCAGGCTTGGCTTCCTGGATGGGCGTGAGGGACTTATCTTCCACGTTCTGCAAGGGTTCTGGTTCAGGTTCCTGGTCGATGCGAAGTACCACGAAATCCTGCACGAGCGTGGGCGAATACCTGATACCAAAGAAGACGCGTGACGGCAATACTCGGGGTTAATGCGTTTCACGGCGATTCCTCCGCTTGCCTGGTGCGGGATGGCGAGCTGGTATGCGCCGCCGAGGAAGAACGCTTCCGACGCATCAAGCACTGGGCGGGGTTTCCATCGGAGGCGATCCGCTACTGCCTGCGCGAGGCGGGTATCAGTCTTCGCGACGTTGCTCACGTTGCGCTCAACCAGGACACGCGCGCGAATTTCGGCCGCCGCCTTATGTATTTGCTCCGCTCGCGTCCCTCGCCTGCGCTCGTGCTCGAGCGTCTGCGCAATCGCGCCCAGCGCAGCCGTGTCGAGAAGCTCCTCGAACAAGCCCTCCCGGGTGAGCGCTTCGCCGGCCAGGTCCACCGCGTCGAGCATCATCTCGCACACCTCGCCTCCGCGTTCCTCGTCTCGCCGTTCGAGGAGGCTTCGGCCGTGTCGGTGGACGGGTTCGGCGATTTCGCCAGTGCAGCCTGGGGGCTGGGCCGCGGCTCGTCTGTCGCGGTCGAGGGACAGGTTTACTTCCCGCACTCGCTCGGGATTTTGTACCAGGCGCTCACGCAGTACCTGGGCTTCCCGCACTACGGCGACGAGTACAAGGTGATGGGCCTCGCGCCCTACGGCGAGCCGAAGCACGTCGAGGCCTTGCGCAAGGTCGTGCTGCTGAGGGATGACGGCGGCTTCCGGCTCGATCTCGCGTACTTTCGCCATGCGACCGAACGTGTCGAGTACGTATGGGCGGGAGGCGAGCCCACCGTCGGGACGCTCTATACGCCCACGCTCGAGGAGCTGCTCGGCCCGGCGCGTCGTTCCGAAGAGGAGCTCACGCAGCGGCATCGGGACATCGCGCGCTCGGTGCAAGCAGTCTACGAAGACGCATTTTTCAATCTGCTTAACCATGTCCATGCGCGGCACGGGTCCGATCGGCTCGCCCTCGCGGGCGGATGCGCGATGAATTCGGTCGCCAACGGCAAGGTGACGCTTCGCACCCCGTTCAAGCAAATCTACGTGCAAGCCGCGGCGGGCGATGCGGGCGGCGCCATTGGCGCTGCGTATTGGGCCTGGCACCACGTCAGCGGCAGCACTAACCGTTTTGCGATGGACCACGCCAACTGGGGTCCGGCTTTCGCGGAAGCCGAGATCGCGTCGCTGCTGGACGCACGCGCCCCCGCTCTCTCCTCGGCGGGTTGCCGCGTCGAGCGCGTTACTTCGGAGGACGCGCTTCTTGTCCGCACCGCGCAAGCGATCGCCGACGGCCGCGTCGTCGGATGGTTTCAGGGCCGCATGGAGTGGGGTCCGCGCGCGCTCGGAAATCGCTCCGTCGTGTGCGACCCAAGGCGAGCCGATATGAAGGACCTCCTCAACCGCAAGATCAAGCGGCGGGAATCCTTCCGCCCGTTCGCCCCTTCCATCCTGCGGGAAGCGGTAAGCGAATGGTTCGAGCAGGATGACGACGTGCCTTTCATGACGCAGGTCTATCCGATCCGGCCGGAGAAGAGGCCGCTCATACCGGCGGTGACCCACGTCGATGGCTCGGGCAGGCTGCAGACCGTGTCCCGGGACGCCAACCCGCGCTATTACAGGCTCATCGAGTGTTTCCGCAACCTGACCGGCATACCCATCGTCCTCAATACCTCGTTCAACGAGAACGAGCCCGTCGTCTGCAAGCCGGAAGAAGCGCTCGACTGTTTTCTGAGAACGAAAATGGATGTGCTCGTGCTTGGGGATTGGTATATAGAGCGGACGGCGAGTGATTGAAATTAGAACGCGAAATAAATGAACTGAGCGATGGGTCGCAGATACGTGAAGACCACGGCTCCCAGAACGCAGAAAAGCGCCGCGTTTCCCACAAGAGCGACAGCCGGCACCTGCTCCAGGGGTCGGACCAGCCGTTCATAAAGAGGCCGCACGACCATGGCAAACGCTAACGCCACCGCCGCAACCAGATAAGCGTTCTCACGCATTCCCAGCCAGAGGTACTGAGTGGGCTGGAAAACCTTGGCATAGAGGGTGAACATATAATCCAGCCCCGGTGCCCTGAATGCGATCCAGGCGATCATCATCAACGGAAGCGTCAACGCGAGCCCTGCCCCTCGTCTCAGGAGCTGAGGAAGCATTTCCCGGATCGGTTGAGTCAGTCGAAATCCGAGCAGATAGAAGGCGTGCAGCAGTCCCCAAAAGAGAAAATTCCAGTTCGCGCCGTGCCAGAGGCCCATCAGAGCCCACGTAGCGAAAAGAGCGAAGGTGCGTCTCTGAAACGATCGGGCGGCTCCTGGCGCATTCACGCGGTCGCCCGCCACCGCGACCTCGCCTCCTATGGCCGGGCCGGGCCGTGCTCCCATCAATGGCAGGTAGAGGTAGTCGCGGATCCAGCCGGATAGAGAAATGTGCCACCGCTGCCAGAAATCCCTCGGCGAAACGGCGGTGTAAGGGAAGTCGAAATTTTCGATCAGGCGGATGCCCATGAGTCGCGACGCGCCGATGGCGATGTGCGAATAGGCGCTGAAGTCGAAATAGATCTGGAATCCAAACAGGAATGCAAGCGTCCAGACGTCGAGCGCGCTGAGAGTTGCGGCT
>WNGN01000293.1_pt1 | contig 29710 bp, 23 predicted proteins | sample 5400561 | NCBI WGS metagenome assembly WNGN01 (sample SAMN13153379, study PRJNA577476) | soil metagenome | isolation source: 115 cm soil or saprolite under Garry oak tree replicate 2 | place: USA:California | collected 2016-06-15 | reverse complement strand
GAACGAATACACAATGGCGGCAGACAGCAGGGCAGATCATGGAAGCGATTGATCACAGTCGGCTCCGCGATCACTGCACCAATCCCATGATACTGCTCACTTTGATGGATGTCATAGGTGAGCTAGGCGCCGGGCACGGCAAGCAAATGGATACGCGCGGCCAGTTGCTGCGCGAATTTGTATCAGAGTTGATCGAACGAGAGCAGAAGCGCCCGCCATGGGGTGGAAAAGCTCCATCGTATAGCGATGTGATAGCGTTCTTGAGTGAAATCGCCTGCGCCGCACGCTGGACCGGTGCCCGTGATACTATCCAATTGCCTCTCTCAGGAGCGGAAGGGGAAGCTGGCAAGACTCCAGGAAATGCCGAACTGGCCGAAGGTTTGCTGGTATGGCTGGATGAGCATTCGCTGCAAGGAGCATTTGTGACGGACACGTTATCCTGGCATGAGCCGTATGATGGCCTCGAATGCAGCGAGCTCTTGCAGTTTGCACAAAATGCAGGGCTGATCGATCTCAGTTCGAATGGTGTGCTATGTTTTCGCCACGAGCTGATAGCTGAATATTTTGTAGCCGAGTTTTTTTGTGCGATGGACAGCAAGGAGCAACTGGCATGGCTGTTCCGCGAGGAATTGCTGGCAGAAGCTGCCAACTGGAGCGAGGTGGTTGCCTTCTGGGCAGGCCTGCTAGATGATCCCGTGATGCTGACTGAGCGGCTGGCTACATTCGAACTCGCTTCTCCGGCGTACCGGTTAGAAGCATTGAGCCTGAGCCTGGTCTGTACAGGTGTCCTGTGGACGCCTCCCCAGGCTGAAAAGCAGCACGCAGTCACATTACCCACCAGCATTGAGAAGGCGCTGGCGGAAGCTATGTTCGATGCTGATACGGGAGCACGGCTGGCTGCCATCTTCACGCGCTGTGCAGAGGAAGGTGGGCAGGAGATTTATCGCTCACTGTTTTCTCTGCTAATGATTGATAGCATTGATAGGTGGTTGGCGCTGCTGGATGATGAGGTTGTGCCTGCTTTGCTCTTTAACCATCTGGCCGAGGTGATCGATGATGCCCAGTATGAGCCCCAGGTTCAGCGCCTGATGCAGGTGCTGGGTCAACTTGGTGACCTGGCTGTGACTTTTGCAGCGGAATTGAGCCAGGCTGCACCCACGAGAAGTCTCCGTCTGCGCACTGCTGCCGTTATTATCCTGGGTAGGACCAACCAGCAGGGCGCTGTAGAGCCTTTGATCGCTCGCCTGGGGGATGTGGAACAACTCATCAGCGATCGTGCCGCCAGGGCATTGATCCGTCTGGGTCCGGAACTCAGCCTGGAACCTATTATCGAGGAAGTGGAAAATCGCGCGGTAACTTCCTTTACGCGGCCTATCCACTCGGCCGTGTTGACCATTCTGGAGTCCTTTCTCGATGAGCAAAGCTCCGACCGCGCAGTGACGGCTGCACAACGCCAGAGTATTCTGGAGGCAATACTTCCCATGCTCTCCTCCACATATGAGCTAGAGGCCCAACAGCAAGCCATGGAGCTACTGGTGCGGCAGGGCAGCACGGCACCCGAGGACCATGCCGGTGCAACGGCAGTGAGAATACTGGTACAAAGCCTTTCCTCTAATGATGAAACAATGACACGCAATGCAGTACAGGTGTTGCAAGAGATTGGCTCTGTGGGCACACCTGCGCTCGTGTTGGAACTGGAGCAACAGCCGCCGGAGGCGATACGTGCGCTTATTGTTGAAGTGTTTGCGGGGATGCGTGTGCTGGATATGAGGGCATTACCATATATCCTGCGGCTGCTGGCAGACCCGGCATTGACGGTACAACAACAGGTTGCGAGGGCCCTGCGTATCTATGCCCCCGGTAGTATTCCCGACTTGATCAAGCTGGTATTGTTCGATACCAGCGAGATCGTGGCAACGCGGGCAGCGCAGGTGCTGGGCGATATTGGTGTCGAGGTCATCGATCCAGTCATACAGGCGCTCGGTGAGGAGGTGCAGGGACGTACTCGCTTACTGATATATGTGCTTGAGCGCGTACGGGATCAGCGAGTCATTCCCGCACTGATTGCCCTCCTGGAAAAGCCAGGTATCGAGTCCTTGTTAGCTGTGGCTATTGTCCATGTCCTCGGTCAATATCCAGATGAGCGGGTAGTATCTCCTCTGATAGGGGTCCTGGCAAGCCCGGATGTGCTGCTGCACGAGGCGGCAGTGAATGCTCTCAGCAACCTTGGCGAGATGGCCCTGGATAAACTGATCGTCACGCTGGATATTGAGCAGGAGACAGAGGTGACGGCGCGCCTACGACGGGTACTGCTTGGTATGGTCCCCTTTCCTGGTGAGCGCTTGATCGAGATGCTGGCACTGGTGAGCGAGGCGCAGGCACTGCAAATCATGGAGGTGCTGCTGGCGAAGGGGAACGATGCAGCACAAATGCTGGTAGCGTATCTTGCGCACCCGGACCAGCGGGTACAGGAATATATGCGTCATACGCTCACCAGGATGGATGGTCATGTAGCTGTCCCGGCGCTGCTGGAAGTATTACACCATCCTGCGCTGCAGCAGGTGGTCAATGAACTCCTGCATACCTATCCACAGGAGGCAATCCCGCAATTGGTGAGCCTGCTGGGTGAACCTGAACGCGGAGATGCGGCTGCCACGCTCCTCGCGGCCTTTGGAGCCGAGGCGCTTCCTGCACTCGCGTCCGGACTGGATGAGCCAAGCGATATAGCGCGGGAGCGTACGAGGGATATTATTGTACACCTGGTACATCAAACGCCGGAGATATTGCCGCAGGTTGTGCAACTTTTCAGTGTAACTTCGTCGCAGCATGCACGTGAAGGCCTGCTGGACATAGTGACTGGTGATCTTGCCGGGTCTGTAGGGACACCTCTTGCTGGTTTGCTTGTACCTGCATTGCTGGAAGGACTGGAGGACGTACGCCTGATAGAGGGTGTCTCGGAGGCACTGGTACGGCTGTCGCACAGGCAGGACGAGTATAGTGATTTGGCCCTGAGCAGCCTGTTTGCTGCTCTACATGTGGGGGAGCGGCGAGAGGGCGCGAAGATTGCGCTGGTGAATGTTGGCGTCCTGGCTATCCCTGGCGTAATGGATCTGCTGATCGATACTGACCAGGCAGTGGTCTATGCTGCTCAACAAATTCTACGAGAGATGCGTGCTGCGGCTTTCCCCTATATCTGGGCGGCCTGCAGCGATGTGAGCAACCTGGCACGCCGGGAGGCAGCGTTGCAGACCTTCAGTAGCATGACAACTATGGAGATTAAGGACGGGCTGATCGAACACCTGATGGGGGACGAGCCGCAGGATATCTCGATGAGCCTGGGGCTACTGCTGGAGCGCCTCTCCGCCGAGATGCTGCGGCCACGCCAGGATCAGGAGATGATACGAGAGCTTCTTGAATACGTGCAGGTGCATAACGAGAAGCGCGCTGCTCAGCGTATTATCGCAGTGCTGCTTTTAGTAAGTGGAAGCGATGTAGCCAGTCATATTGCCTGGGGCCTGTATCATTATCATGACCATCCAGGTCAACAGGAACTGCTTGCCCGCACTTTCCTCTTGCTAGGAGCGGAGGCGGAGGAGACCCTCCTGGAGATGCTGCGCTATCGTGCGACACCGCCGGATCTGCTGGCAGAGGTTATCAGCGTGCTTGGTATGCTGACACCGCACCGGGATGTATTTGAGTACGCCAGGACTCTCGGTAATCCCGGCTCGTCAATGTACCAGTCAAACGTGACGTATCCCGAACGACAGGCAATCGCTCTGCGTGCGCTGGGTGGTTTGTTGGCGGGCGGTCACCTGGACCTCTCTACGCTCCAGAGTCGGCAAACCAGTAGCCTCTACGGAAGCACTGAGCACGAGCTGTATAGTGTTTTGCTTGGTAAGCCCTATGGTCCGCTTGTCACCAGGCTTGAAAATGAACTGCGCAGTGCGCAGTATGAGTACGAGAAGGACAGGCGGGAGCTTGCTCTACGCATGAGCCTGGTGGAGCGGGAGAAGGAGGCACTTGAAGAGGATTACCGGGACCTGGAAGAACGTAATCAGCAATTGGAAGCTATGAACAGGCGGCTGGTGGAGAGTAATCAGCGACTGCAACAAAGGTTGATTGGCGGGCGTGATGCAGGCATACAGTAATCAGCCCTGTTCATTGCTCGCTAGCATTGTCACTTACTATCTTCAGGCAATGATTCAGTTGTTCCAGGTGGCTCGTCAGGTGGTGTGTCACGAAATCTTCGATGAACCATGCCAATGTCTGGTCGCCAAACTTCGAATGGTGGCCGGTTAACTCCAGGTCGCTGTCCTTCAGTTCGCTCAGTACCTGTTCGAGGCGAGCATAACTGCCCGGTAGGGCGGCGCGAATCTGCACAAGATCGTCTGAACCATGTTCGTTGATGGCCTGCAAACGCCTGGAATCCTGCATGGTGCGGCCAAAATTCTGTCCCAGTGCTGCCACCAGCTTTTCGATCTCGTCAGCCCAATAGGGCATGAACTCGACTATGTGTGCCAGGCCTTCCATGATCGTCCACTCGTTTTCGGCAGGCTGCTGGTACAGTTTGGCCGGGTCCAGCGTTGCCAGGCGTTCTGCTATAAGCCGGTTGAGTTCGGCGTAAGAAGATTGCACGCTGTGGCGAATTTCATCGACTTTGGAGTTATTGATTGAAGCTGTCATTGTTGTTTCCCCTCATGTATACTTTCTGCTGTTTTTCTGGATTGGCTCCTCCCCGTATTATACTGCACCGGGTTCTGAAAAGCGGTTAGACTCGTGGGACTGTTGTTTCAGATAGGGCAGCCTGGATGCGCGGCAGGAGGGGTACCAGTTGTTTTTTTCGTGAGACAAGGTCTTCCACCACTAAGCTGTGCCCGTCTGCTTCCAGAGGAACTCCCAATACTTCTGCAACAGCCCGTTCGGCTCCGGAGATCAGTAGATGGCAGCGCATGTGGATGATGTCAACGATCATGAACAGGAAAGATGTATAACCGCGCTCCTGGGCGAGCCGGCGCATAGTAGAAAGCAATTCGGGGATACGCTTCTCGATGGTTGCCGGACTGGCCGTCTCGACAGTCCCGATGGCAAACCTGGTATCGCCGACAGTGAACTCTTTGAAATCGGCGGTGAGCAGGTCTTCGGCAGAACGTTCGCTCAGGTGAGCGGCGGCCTCAGTAAAAATGGCCTGACCAAACTGCTCGATATCTTCGCCCGTGATAGCGGCCAGTTCGGCAGCAACGCGCTCGTCTCGCAGAGTGCAGGTGGGAGAACGGAGGATCAAGGTATCATAAAGCAAACCTGCCAGCAGGAATCCAGCCACCTCACGTGGAATAGCTATACCCGCTTCATGATAGAGTCCAGCGACAATGGTGCCTGTACAGCCAACAGGGTCGGCCCTGAACATGATGGGCCTGTTAGTATGGACGTCGGCAATGCGATGATGGTCGATAATGCCCAGCAGTTCGGCCTCTTCGATGCCATCGACGGCCTGTGACTGTTCATTGTGATCCACCAGTATAACGCGTTTGGGCCGTGCATTGAGCAGATCTGTGCGTGAGAGATATCCTACAAGCTTGCCCGCGCTATCCACCACTGGCAGCGAGCGACGGCGAGCCAGCGCGGGCTGCACCTCGCTCATCTGGTCTTCCGGGTGGCAGAAATCAAATTCACGGTACATTATATCCTGCGTGCTGATACTCAGATTGATCAGGCGTACGGCGGTAAAGGTGTGATGCGCAGTGCTGATGATCATTACGCCGTGCTTTGTGGCGGCTGCTACTGTGCGCTGGGATACGAGCAGGTCGCCAGTAATCACCAATGCGGCCGCGCCGCGTTCTATGGCTGTAAGCTGGGCGTCTTCACGGTCCCCGAGCACCACCAGGCAGCCCGGTTCGATATAGTCGGCCATCGTTTCGGCCTGCATTGCTCCCACCAGTACGCGGTTTCCCAGCTTGCGCCGGCCTTCGACCAGTACGCGCCCTCGGAGGACGCGCACCAGGTTATCCCGTTGTAACGGTACGCGATTGACCGACTGTGGATCAAGGTCGTTGAAGAAGAGCTTGGCGAAGTCTTCAACAGCGATTATGCCCTGCACTTTGTTTTCGGAATCTACTACGGGCATTGACCGGCGATTGTGTTCCTGGAGCAATTGCCCGGCCTCTAAAAGAGGTTGGTTGACGCGAGCGGATATCACACCGCGCCTCATGACATCGCGCACCTGGAGAAACACGTCCTCCAGCGCTTCGGGTGGTTCAACCTGGTAGCGCTCCAGCACGAAGCGCACCTCTGGCTTCAGTTCACCATGGCGGGCAGGGATGGCCTGCTCCTCGCCTTGCAGCTGCAACAGCCGCGCATAGGCATAGGCCGAGGCGACGGAGTCCAGGTCAGAGTTTTTATGTCCAATTACATAGATCGGTCCTGGCATAGTGCTGGTCCTCGTCTGGGCATCACCGATCGTTAGATGTACCGCTTAATAATTACTATTGTATCATGCATATGCATCTACATTGCATTCTCGGAAGAAATGCTCGGCTTTTTGCAGCTTTATCTGATATACTGGCGGAGGAAGTACACCTGTAGTCATGGTGGTCTGGTGGTGACGACCCCGTGGTACTATAGTGAAGGTGTTATTGCACATAGGAGCATAAAAAGAGGTGAAACAGGTACACGCAAATTTTCCTCACCCACATCTGAACGAAGTGCGTGTTGGAGGGAATGTCCTGCAGATCTATAATTACGGGCGCGACCTCTACGACGCGATGCTTGCTGCCATTGATGCGGCACAAGAGAGCATTTGCCTGGAAACATATATCTGGAAAGGCGATAGTGTGGGCCAGGCCTTCAAGGACCACTTGATACAGAGGGCTGAGCAGGGAGTGGAGGTATATGTAATCTTCGATAGTTTTGCCAATACGGTGGTGCCGGGTGACTTCAAAAAGTTTCCGCCAAGTATTCACGCGCTGAAATTCCGGCCGATTCAGCGCCCCTGGCATGTGCTCGATCCGCGGCGCTATGCCCTGGATCACCGCAAACTGCTTGTTGTAGATGGACATACCGGCTTCATTGGCGGCTATAACCTGGGCAGCCTCTATGCCACAGAATGGCGGGATACGCACCTGAATATTGAAGGACCAGCCGCCGCCGATATAGCCCAGTCCTTCATCGACTTCTGGAACCGGCAAGCCCCCAAACGCGCCCGTATTACACGACGTTACCCGCGCCGCTTCGATGCGCCCATCAATCTACGTGGAACGAGCGCACTGCAACTGATATTTCCCATTCGCGACATGTACATCGAAGCCATTAACAAAGCAGAGCACGCGATCAGGCTGACCAATGCCTACTTTGTTCCTGATGGTGTACTGCTTGAAGCTCTTGTTACGACAGCCAGGCGAGGCGTGGATGTACAGGTACTCGTCCCGTGGGACTCCAATCATCCCATTGTCGACTGGCTCACACGCAGCTACTTCACTGCCTGCTTGAAGGCAGGGATACGCGTTTTTGGCTATCGCAATATGTTACACGCGAAAACTTGCACCATCGATGGTCAATGGTCGACTATCGGCACGGCTAACCTGGATCGCCTCAGTTCGGTTGGTAATTATGAGATCAATGTCGAGATCTACAGCGAAGAACTGGCCCAACGGATGGAAGAACTGTTCACGTGGGACACGACGAACGCGTTTGAATTGACACTTGAGGAGTGGGCTAAGCGTCCTTGGTATCTTATACTCAGGGAGCGTCTCCTGGCACCTTTGCGTTTTTTGTTGTAGGCAGGCTTTGTCATTCTGATGCATTTTCGCAGGGGCGTAGCTGCGAAAATGTGCCAGGAGCAGAAGGTTTAGACGGTTGCTGTCTCCACAATGCGCCCATCCTGGATCTGCAAGACGCGGTCCGAAGATGCCACTATTGTAGCATCGTGGGTTGCCACTAACAGCCCGATTTGCGATTGGTGGACGATGGCGTGCAGTAACTGCGCAATGTCGCGCCCGGTCACAGAATCCAGATTGCCCGTTGGCTCGTCGGCTACGATGAAGCGCGGTTCATGCACCAGCGCTCGCGCCAGCGCTACACGCTGCTGCTCGCCGCCAGAGAGTTCCAATCCCCGGTGATGCGCTCGCGGTCGCAATCCGACCATCTCTAAGGCTCGCTTAGATTTCTGTGTGCGCTGCGTGGGGTCCAGGCGGGCCAGTCTTAGTGGTACTTCTATATTTTCTTGTGCGGTGAGCGATGGGAACAGATGAGCATTCTGGAACATCATACCAATGCTCTCTCGCCGCAGGCGGGCGCGTTCTATTTCGCTCAAACGGGCCAGGTCCTCACCAAGGATAATTACCCGTCCCTGGGTAGGATTGTCGAGACCGATCAAGATATTGAGCAGCGTTGTCTTGCCGGAGCCTGAACGCCCGCGCAGCGCCACGAATTCGCCTGGTTCGATACGCAAGTCTATTCCACGCAAGGCATGCACTACCCCTCCACCGCCATGAAAGTCTCGAGTGACTCCCTGCGTCTCGGCAATGGCTATGTTGATGTCTGGCTTCATGCCTGTGCCTCTCCTTCTCCTGTTGATGACTGCCCGTTGCTGTTAGACTGGTTCTCCAGCGGCCAGAGTTCCACGTGATCGTCAGCGATGCGCACTTCGGCGCGTCCGGCGAATGGGATGCGCTCGATCGCCTCTTTGGGCAGTTGCAGCCGCCCTGTGCGGTCGATGAGGATCGACTCGCGGTGGGTTCTGGCAGAAAGCCCAATAATGGCGCTGGAGGCTTGCATGTGCTCTTCGATTTGTTCCAGCACGGTTTCACGGCGTACTGTCTCGGTACTGGTGCGGCCATCACGGATGGCGATGGTACGGTCAACCGTGGCCGCCACTGCTGCATCGTGGGTCACAGTAATGATGGTTAAGCCCAACTGCCGGTTGAGCCTGCGCAATAAGGCAAAAATATCAGCAGCGGTGACCGAGTCCAACTCGCCAGTAGGTTCGTCAGCCAGCAGCAGGCGCGGCTCGTTAGCCAGGGCCACCGCGACGGCGGCGCGTTGCTGTTCTCCGCCAGAAAGTTGATCGGGCAGGTTCTTGCTCTTATCGCCCAGCCCCACGAGTTCGAGCAGTTCCCGGGCGCGCCTTCGTCGTTGGGAAGCGCCAACGCCTCCCAGCAATTGAGGTAATTCCACGTTGGCGACAGCGCTGAGTTCGGGCAGCAGATTGCGTCCACTCTGTTGCCAGATGTGACCAACAATCAAACGACGATAACTGATACGTTGGGCCTCGGAGAGGCGAGTAAGGTCGTGGCCATCAACCAGGCAGCTTCCCGCACTGGGAGTATCTAGTCCACCCAGGATGTTGAGCAGGGTGCTTTTGCCGGAGCCAGAGACGCCGACTATGGCGAGCATCTCGCCGGGAGTGACCTCCAGATCCAGGCCTTGCAGCGCGACGACCTCCAGATCGGCCACCTTGTAGATCTTGACCAGGTTATCGCAGATGATGATTGCTTTCGACATAAAAACTCCTCAGGCAGTATATCTCAAAATGCGATCAATCTTCATTGAGCCGCAGGGTCTGGCTGATGGACGGCTGGGAGACCACGCGGATCATCATGCCCAGGGCAAGTAGGCAGATGGCAATCAATACAGCCAGGGCAAGGCCCAGTGACGAAGGGATGATGATCTGAATAGGCGGCACGCTCTGGCTGACAAAGAAAGTTCCGCTGGAAGGATCACTGCTTGTGCCGCTGGGGGCGACACTGGAAAAGACCAGGGCCGGGACGATGAGAGTGGAGAGAATAGCGCCAAAGAGCACACCCAACACAATTGATGTGGTGTAAATGAGAGCCTGCTCCCACGTGAGAACGCTGGCCAGCTCGCGCGGGGTGGTACCAAGGGCGCGCAATACTGCAAATGTCGTGAGCCGTCCACGGGCACTCAACCAGGAGGCAAGCAGGTTGCCCACCAACGCCAACAACAGTGCAGTGGCGGCGCCAAGAGCCAACACACCGATCAGGTCGAGATAGAGTGGCTCACGATGTAGCGCATCGAATGTGGCGCGTCGATCATAGAGTTCTGTGAGCTGTAATTCACCCTGGCTGATGGCATGACGCACACTGGCCAGCGAAGCGGGATCACTCCTGGTGCGCAGCCATGCATAGTTCATGGGGATAGTGTTTCCGCTGCTTTTGAAGTCACTGGCATAGACTTTTGCAAAAGTAGTATAGTCGACGAGCACACCGCCAGCAGGGATAAGATCATTACTGCCGCTGGAGACGGCACTGTCGGTAACGGAGGGAATATGTTGTACCTCTGCGACGACGATGAAGTTGACCAGGCCATCGCTAAAGCTCAGAGTAAAGGGAGCGTTAGGCGAAAGGTGCAATACATCCCGGGCTGAGGCGTCGATAATAGCTGGTACGGCATTAGTAACTGCTGCTGAACTGCGCTGTGCCGCCAGCATAGACATGAGGGATTGCACCGACTGGGAGGAGTCCTGCGCGGTCCAGATAGCCGTATGGGCATAGGTATCGGCATCCACTGCGCGCAATTCGATGGGTAGAGCCAGAGCACTGCCCCCGGCTCCCGCCTTTCCACGATAGCCGAGCGTGGCAGAGGTAACGCCGGGAATGGCGCGGTAGAGGGCGGTATCTTTTTGCAGTAGGGAGGCGCTGAAGCTGCTGCCGTAGCTGCTCGCGGCTGTGGTGCCGCTGAAGTCTGCGCCGCCCTGGTAGTTTGTCACGTCGGTGATGCGCTGGGCCTGGGAGGCGGTGAAGATCAAGGTGAAGATGGCAAAGGATGTGGCCAGGGCAAGTAAAAGTGTCATGCGGACGGCCTGTCGCGGAGTGCGGGCCATCTGTGCCAGGGCTAGAACAGCAGGAGCGCTTCGACTGCGTGTGGCCAGCCACGATCCTGCAGCCAGTAGAAGAGGGAAGAAGCGCAGGAAGAGCAGCAGGCAGGCCAGCAGTAAAGCAACCGAGCCAACCAGGGTAAGCGGGGATAGCAGGAGCAGACGCAACTGGACATCCAGTACCCCAGAGGTCGTGATATACGACGAGAAGCCATAGCCAACCAGCATGATAATGGCGGCCACAATATCCAGGTTGAGACGCTGCCAGAGAGGCTGCCGGCTAGCGCGAGCACTTTCGCGGCGCATGGCCAGCACGTCCTGGCGTGTGGCACGGAAGATCGAGAAGGTCATGGCAACAACTGCCACGGCGGCGGTTGCCAGCGCATACCAACGCAAGCCAAGTGCCACCAGCAGGGGGTTACCTGTCAAAAGGGAAAGCACTCCCTGGTCGCCAGGGGCGAGCGTCTGGCGCAGCAGGAAATACACTGTAGGACTAGCCAGCAATATGCCAGCGATTAGAGCGATGAGAGCCAGGCCGATGCCCTGAGTTGCGATAGAGCCGAAGATCTGTAAGCGGCTGGCTCCTCGACTGCGCAGGATGGCAATAGCGTCGGACTGGCGGTCGACCAGCAGGTCGGTCATCATACTTACAAAGTAGAGCACTAGGCCGAGTACGAGGACAAGCAGGCTAAGCACGGGCAAGCGCGCGATCGGAATGCGGTCGTGATAACGTTGCAAGATATCGCTGGGTAAATAGACCTGAGTATTCTGAGTATAGGGATACCGGTCGAGGTCCAGGTTAGAGACATCAACCTGTGCGCCTGTGATACCATGCACGATGGCATCCAGGTCATTGATGCTGACGCGCGAGGCGTCGAGACGATAATACCATAAGAGATTGGCCGGGAGCTCGAGCACCAACCCCTTGAGCGCCGGGTCGCTTGAGATACGAGTGAGCACAGAGACGAATGTATCCGTGGAGGCCAGAACGGTATAGATGGTTTGAGAGGTTCCTAACCCTATCTGCCGTTCGACACTTTCAAAGGTATGCCCGTGCCAGTAGGAGTCACTGAGCGGAGGAGGCTGGATGATGCCGACAATGCGATAGGTGAGGGTACGCAATAAACGTGTGATGGGTATGTAGACAAAGGGTAGCTGTACGGAGATCACCGAGCCCACAGTGGCTTTAAGCTTATCTGCGCTCTCCTGGGTGATGGCAATCTCGATGTCGTTGCTGTGAGCCTGGGGAAGCCGCCCGCCCAGCAATTTGACATGCGAAGCCGCCTGATCCATAGGCAAAGTGACCAGTTGCACCTCGTGAACTGTCGGCTGGAGCAAACTGCTCCCATGCGGGCCAGGCGCATCCTTAAGAAGGGTATACTCTGGTGTCTCAATGGAGAACGCGGATGGGGCGAGATAGGGTCCTAGATGGGTTTGGAATACGTTATCAAGCTGCTGTGTGATGCCGTTGTATGTGGATGCGTCAATCTGCAAAGAAGTGCTGTGGACGGCGATCTCTGAGTTTTGTGCAGAAGAAGTGAGAATGCCGCGCAATCCAGCAGTCATCGATATGTCCGAGTAGAGCGGTACCGCGCAGACGAGCAATACCGCGGCCACCATGCCCAGGCCGGTGACAAAGAGCAATCCCCATGTCCGCCGTAAGCGCCAGAGGGCCAGTGTCACAGTAGGAGGGACTACCGTCCTAGCGCCATTGTGCAATGGCGTGTTTGTTGAACGAGCCATAGAGCACCTTTTCTAGAAATAGTTTCCCTTGGCGGGCAATGCGTTATATGTTTGCATGGGCTAACACAACTCAGCAACGTCTATTATGTGAATTGCATAATTATGGGCTTTGATCAATATACCTCCAGCTTTACAGTCACCAGAGTACTGGCGGACCCTAATGTAAAGAGAATATGCCCTGTATACGCGCCGGCCGCAAGGCTAGCAAGATTTATTTTGACGAGTACGCTTTGTGCTTTTCCGCTCACTAGCGAGCCACTGACCTGGTTGAGGCTGAGCCAACTTGCATTCTCCGATGTGTTAACCGTGGCTGACCAGGTCCCGGTACCGCTGCAACTGGTGATTGCCAGCGATTGTGGTGGAGGATCGCCCTTGCCTGGAGTGCCTGCGAAAGAAAGCGCCTTCGGTGAGGTTAGAATACATTGGACAGAAGCACTTACCAAAACATATACACTGCCGCCGTTAGAGGCGAATAGCAATGACGTCGCATAGCGAATACCTTTTATATTCACCAGGCTAGCCTTTGCAGTAATCCATTCATGAGTACCAGGTGCGAGTGTGCCAGCGCTCTTACTCAGGACGAGCCAGAATGCTTGCGACCACACAGGATCCACGTGCCAGTTCAGCGCATGCCCACCCGTATTGCTGATCTCTATTTGCGCGGTTTCGCTTTCACCCGCGTCTATCGCAGTGAAGTCCAGGTACTCGGGTTTCACTGCCAGTTGCGCGGGAAGGAGAGGAGGTACAGAGCCGCCAAGAGTTGGACGATAGTGTTCAAAAATCCAGGCATAGCCACTTAAGATAATCCCCACGATAAGGACGGCGGCCAGAGGACGTAAAATCCCAATTATCAGGACTGTGGATCGGTTGGACGTGCGTCTCAGAGGGGAGATGCGACTAGATGGTAGGAGGGTGAGCTTGCCGTTTGCAGGCGTATCAGCAGGTATAGTGCTTTTTTTTTGATCTTCCTGGAGATAAAACAGCTCAGGTAAAAGCTGGGGTAGTGGGCGGACCGCTGGAACAGGGCGAGCGCGCATGCGGTCAGTGAGAATGTGATAGTCAGTGGATACTGCTACACATGCTGAACAAGTAGCGAGATGTGCGTTAAGAGCAACATATTCGGAAGGCGCAAGATCTTCTGGTTTGAGGGCCAGTTTTTCTGCCCAGTCGATGCAGGGTGATAGATCGTTCATCGGTCTTGCCTCCTTTTTCTGGGGACAGCTTTATCGTTCGCGAGGCACATGTAGATGCGGCGAAGTTCCGCGAGTCCACGACTCACATAGTTGCTCACATAGTTTGCCTTGATGCCGAGCCGCTCGGCTATCTGGAGCTGTGGGAGATCTTCCACGAAATATAAAATCAGACAAGCCCGGTAAGTCAAAGAGACCTGTGCGAGGGCAATGTTGAGTAGGTCTGTCTCGGCGATGCGTTCTTCGGGTCCTGCGATGCTCATCGTCTCGGTACTTCCGTGCTCTTCAACTCTCTCCCAAGGAAGCCAGCGAATAAGCCTGGCACGGCGTTGATGATCATGGGCAAGATTGGTTGCAATGCGATAGAGCCAGTTGACGAAGCGCGCTTCTTCACGGAAGCCTGGCAAGGCCTGCCATGCTTTGAGAAATGTCTCCTGTGTCAGCTCACATCCAACTGCGTCATTTCCTACCATATGTATGAGGTACAGGCAGATACGTTCATTATAGCGCTCAAAGAGCTCTTCGAAGGCGAGAGGGTCTCCTGCCCGTGCTTGCACGACGAGCTTACTGTCCGTGGGCAGCCTATCTGACTCGGATGGGATAGGGTGCTGCGTCGAGAGAGACATCAAATAGACTCCTCACAAATAAGTTCCTTTCCAGTAGAGACGTAAGGAACTACTCAATTATGGCAGAATTGCAAGAAGTTTGTATCTCGTAAAGAGAAGTTCTAGATGTTATACTCTTCAGCTATATGCTGCTTCCAGGTTCTGACGCTGGTTATACCCGCCTCGTGCAGGATGACCTCTGTCTGCTGGTGTGCCTGAGCAACCGACTCGGGAGCGTGGGCATCTGAGCCTACGCTGATAGGCGTGCGTTGTAGTGCGCAAGCTTTTGCGAGTCTTCGCACCAAGCTGGGATAGGTGAGTACATCAAACCCGTTTATCTCCAGAGCGACATCATGGAGCGCTGCCTCTGCCGCCAGGCGCTCCAATTCGCCGTCAAAGGTCGGAGGTAGATGGGGGTTGCTAACGCGCATGCGTACGGGATGGCTCACCAGGCTGAAGTAACCACTGCTTACAGCTGCACACAACAATTCAAAATAGCGCAGCCATAATGTCTCACCTTGCTCCCGGCTCCATTTTTTATCAACCTCGAAGCGTTCGCCGTTGATCTCATGCACAGAGCCGATGAGAAAATCCCAATCATGTCCTTGTAGAAGCGCCTGGATATGTTCGTTCTTTTCTGGGATAAAATCAACTTCCAGGCCAAGGCGCACATCGAACTGCAATTGCTGCGCGGCTGTGTACACATGGGTGGTGTAGGTGGCGAACGTAAGCAGTGGGCCTTCTTGCGGCATATGTTCCAATAACGGATGGCCCTCGCTCATTTGAAAAACGTGTTCAGAGATGCCTAGCACACGTAGCCCTTTTTTCTGCGCGGCTCCCACCATCTCGTGGGCAGAACTAGGACATACATGACTATGAAAGTCGGTATCGATGGCCATTGATAACTCCTTATAAATGAATAAGATATAATATATGCCTGTTCTCATGAACTGTCGAGTAGGCTTGCCCAACGGGTACTGTGATCTAAGGAGGATAATCAAGTATGGCACTTTCCTCTTCCACCGAGCATGTTATCATTATTGGTGGTGGTGCAACCAGCGCTCTTATCGCCGTTCGACTGGCAGAGCGTGGTTTCCGTGTGACTGTACTGGAAAAGGCACAATTAGGCAATGGTTCTTCCAGCCGTTCTGCGGCAGGTATTCGAGCACAGTTCAGCACTGAAGAGACGGTGATCGGGATGCAATATAGTGAGTGGTGGTACAGCCACTTCCATGACCTCTTGCACAGCCCTACAGATACTCGTCAGCAACCTGTTATGCGACAGAACGGCTACCTGTTTCTCTACGAAGCCCCCGGCGCAATCCCCGCATGGCAACCCCGCAAACAACACGAGGTAGCACAAATTTGGCACCATGCACAAGCGGCAGCAAGCATGCAACAACGTCTTGGGCTTCCTGTTGAAGTACTGACACCACAGACCGTTCAGGACCGCTGGCCTTATCTCAGCTCTGACCGTTTGACAGGAGCAACCTGGTGTCCGACCGACGGCTTCCTGATGCCTCATATGATCTATAACGAAGGGTTCCGACGGGCAAAAGAACTGGGCGTGCAAGTCCAACAGCAAACAGAGGTTCTTGGTGCCATACTACGTGCTGATCGCATAAGTGCGCTCGTGACAAACAGGGGAACGGTTGAGGCTGATTGGTTCGTCAACGCAACTAACGCCTGGGCAGCACGCCTCAGCCCACGGATTGGTGGTATGACACTATCTGTCTCTCCACTCAAACGCTACCTCTATTTTCTGAAGCCTTCGCAGCCTGTTATGGATCAGACAGCGTGGTACCAGCTTCCCATGATTATCTACGGTGTAGGAAGCCATCGAGGAGCACACTCACGACCAGAACACGACCTCTTGTTGCTCGCCTGGGGACACGAGACTGAGCCAGAGATAGATTTCAGCGATGCCGACCAGGATCGCATTGACCCACCATTTCGCCATGATAACGGCATTGACAACTATGGGTACGCCATCCTCGAACAAGTAGAGCAGTTCTCTCCGCTGCTGGCTAACTCAGGCGGTTTAGTAGCGACAACCTGTGGATTCTATGGCACCACGCCTGACGCCAATCCGCTGATCGGTCGCGACGCGTATCAGCAGAACCTCGTCCACGCGGTCGGATTCTCAGGACATGGTCTGATGCATGCTCCGATTACTGCGCTTCTGGTCGAAGCAGTGCTTTCGGGGGATGTTGATGACGGTCATGTCCGCATCCCCGCGCCATTTGATCATGCTAGCATCGACCTCCACACGTTTGATCCTGGACGTGTTTTTGAGAGTTCACGCCGAGAGACGCTAGTTCTGTGACGGGGTTTCCCCCGTCACAGATCATGACCTTACCACGGCAATAGCGTAGCCATCTGTAAAGTCATCGTCCATCGGTAAAGCCAGAGAAACCAGTCGTGGGTTGCTGGCGATGCGTCTATTGTATTCAAACAGGCCCGCTGTAGCTTCATCATTTGACTGGTGCAGCGCGGCGCCTCTTCGTATGCAGTTGTCGGCTACGATGATACTGCCGGGTCGCGTCAGGCGGAGCGCCCAATCAAGGTATTGGGGGTAAGGCGGCTTATCGGCATCGATGAAGACGAGGTCGAACGGCGCCTCGCTCTCCAGATGAGGCAGCAGGTCAAGCGCTCTACCAACTCGCACCTCGGCGCGGTTGTCGACTCCTGCCCTGGCGAAGGAGCTGCGCACTACCTCGGCATGATGTGGATTCACTTCCAGAGTAATCAGTCGCCCGCCCTCGGGTAAGGAGCGCGCCAGCCAGATGCCACTGTAGCCTGCCAATGAGCCGATTTCCAGGATATTGCGCGCCTGACATGCTGCTGCCAGCAACTGCAAGAACTTGCCCTGGACCGGGGATATCTGAATCTCTGGCAGACCTGCCTCTTTAGCGGCAGCCAGGGCATAGTGCAATCCCTCGTCTTCGGCAGCGAACAACTGTGTAATATCTGCCTCGATACTTTTGCGTATTTCTGCTTGTTGCTGCAGTGTTACGAGGTCATTGTTGTTAATCATGAAATGTTTTCTCCTCTCAGGTCCAGGCAAACCTGGACGACTCCTGAAGTTGCCCCTACGTTTAGTTGAGGCCCGAATTATGTGATCATGCAATCGGCCCTATACCTGTGCATAGTTTGTAGCAACACCCAGTTGGGTTATGCATGTTGACAGTTGTAGATATCGTCCTCTATACTCTACAAAGATAAATGTATCACTGCTGGATAATAAATGCGAGCCCTTTGTGGGTATTGCCACACAAGCGGTGATGGTTTAGGCATTCCTGGCAAGGGCACCCCTGCAGGGGGGGCAATCGTTTCTCCTATTGCGAGAAATGAAGGGGTATCCCGTTTGGCAAGTTTGATGAGAGGGGTATAATTATGATTTGTCCACGCTGCGGCAGTGAGAATGATGCGAGCAGAAGTTCTTGCGCGCGTTGCGGCCTGACGTTACGGATATCAAGACAAGGTGGGCGAACCTTGTCTTCTCCAGGTCTACCTTTAGATACTCCCCGCCCCGGGTCACCAACAGCCATGACCCCGCCAGGCAGGATATCTATGCCGAGACAGAGCGTCGGCTCTCCTCAATCGCGGGCTTCGATGCCTTTGCCCAATATACCAAGTCCCTTTGCTACTCCAGCATCTACACCATCGTTTACCTCATATCCCTCTACTTCTATGCCTGCCAGCCAACTTTCAAGACGGGATGCCTTTGAAGGCCTGGCATCTAGGGGTGAAGCCGGCAAAGGGCAGACCCTTCCGCGGTCAGGTATGCTCGGCACCAGTGCCCTGCCCCCGCGTAATGTTAGCTCGCCTGCATTGCCGCCGACCCGCGACTCCCGCTTTAGTGGCCCACTCCCGCAGGATGTCTCGCGTGTGCAGTCACCACTACGAACTCGCCGGTTGGTCTCAGATTCTCGCTATGGTGAACAGCTGAGGCGTGGGGGGATACCATACTCACCACAACAGCTATCCGGTACAGCGCCCCAAGCTAGAACCGGGCAAAGTTCTCTAGCGTGGGATGTTCGCCTTCTCCTGCCGGGCACTATTCTGCATGGTGGTCGTTATCGCGTGCTCGAACTTCGAAGCCGTCAGGAGTGGGCGCGTGGGGCGTTTGAGGCTATGTGGGTTGGGCAGGATGCCCAGCGTGGAGGGTCTCAGGTAATGATCTGGGAAGTTGCGCTGCCGGAAATGGCGTCCAGCGCCATCCAGGCTAGACTGCGTGCTGCAACTATGGCGCTGGCTTCTATAAGTAGACATCCGCGCGTTCCAACGCTCACTGATGCCTTTAGCGACCAGGAACGCACATTCTTTGTTTTTGAACCCATTGCTGGCGAGTCTTTACTCGCTCGTATGCATCGTACCGGGCGGGCGCTGCCAGAGCAGGATGTGGTCGAATGCTGCCTGCAAATAACGGAAGTATTGGAGCTGCTGGCACAGCAGATGCCTCCCCTGGTGCATGGCCTTATCCGCCCGGAACACATCATCGCTACTCACAATGGATCGGTATATACTCTCACGAACTTCTCTGTAGTGCTGATGAGCGGTGCAACGCAGTTCATAACGGGTATTGAGCGCTCGCGTTTCTCGCCATATACGGCCCCGGAGCTAATGCGTGGAGTTGTTGATGGGCGATCAGACTTGTATTCTCTTGTGGCGACCGCCTATCATCTAAGCACAGGCAGCGTTCCCACGGAAGTTGACGGGAATATCCCCCAGGTACAGCGGCTCAATCCATATATTTCCTCTCAGTTTAGTGCAATTCTGACAAGAGGGTTGCGCCCCATAGCCAGCCAGCGTTACCAGCGCCCTGCCGAATTACTGAATGATTTGCTAACCACGCGTTTGGCAAGTCCAACACTTCCTCGTACCACCCAAAGGAGCAGCCAGTGGCTGGCCCAGACGATGCAGGCCCAGCCGCCACTGGCTGCTGATAGTGTTGCGCAGGCCCTGCCAATACCCCTGGCGCCGGCCGAGGATCTGGATGCACAGACGCCCCTTTTGCCTCGCCCGGAGGAACTACCACCGTTGGAAGACAGCAATGATACTTTTAAAGCCCTCTTGCTGTTTGGTGTTCTCCTGGTGTGTATATTCATCATAGTGCTGGCAAGTGGCAGATCATTCTGATTGCAGATCATAGGTTTGGTTGTGATGGATTCCTGGAAAAATCGAAACCAAATCTTAACCAAAACGTTGGGGCGCACGGAGTTATCAGGCCACTTTGCTTTATTATCGTGTGCGCTCTACTACAAAGTCTATCAGTTCATCCAATACGTTGCGGTCTTGCGAAGCAGGAAAGTGATAGAGGGCCTCTCGCGCTTTATTGGCGTAGTAGTGAGCATCTACATATGCGCGCTTGACGCCGCTGCTCTTGATAACCCAATTGACAACCGTGCGTATATCTTCTTCCTGGTGTGTCGTTCCATTCAGCAGGTGATGCACCCTTTGATGATGGCCATTCTGAGGCTGTTCCTGCAAGGCATAAATGAGCGGCAATGTCACCATACCCTGGCGTAGGTCGTTGCCGGCGGGTTTTCCGATGGTTGACTGGTCTTCTGTGTAGTCTAAAACATCATCTATGATCTGATAGGCGATACCGAGATTCATACCATATTCATGTAGGAGAGCTATTTGTTCGTCAGATGCCTTGCTGACAATGGCGCCTCCCCGGCAACAGGCGGCGATTAAACAGGCGGTCTTATGGCTGATCTTCTCGAAATATTTCTCGATGGTGAGGTCAAGGCGTCCAGCAGACATCATTTCCATGATCGTCCCTTCACAGACGGTTGCCACAGTGTCTGAGAAGAGACGATCAATGCGGTTATCATTGATATCGGCAATTAATCCTGCTGTTTTGGCAAAATAATAGTCGCCGAGCAGAATAGCGATGTTATTACCCCATATCGAGTTGACGGTCGGTTTGCCGCGCCGCATAGTGGCGTTGTCTACGATATCGTCATGGATGAGGGTTGCCAGGTGAACCATCTCAAAAGCAACGCTCAGAGGAAGTAACCTATCGAAGAGATACGAATTCAACTTGCCCGAAAGCAAGGTGAGCGCGGTTCTGAGACGCTTACCGGATGATCCGAGTACGTGCATCGAGGCAGAATTGAGGATATCAAGTCCAGACGTTGCTCGCTCTTGAAAGGTAGCATCCACCTGATCGAGGTCGGATTGTATGCTGGCAAAAAGGCGGTTCAACGTGGCCGCGTCATTTCCAGCGGGTTTCTCATTCCTGGTTTCTTCCTGAGCTTGATGTGGCATCTCCTCACCTGCGCTTAGCTAAAAGAAAGACGGTCTGTACTCGCTGTACGCCGCCTCTCATGTCCCAATGTTATTGTTGGCTCTTCAGATTATAGCATTCAATTGCTATGAGCAATCAAGGTACTTTTATACGTTAGACGTTGTATCGATCTCCATCAGATCCTCCTGTACATATCCTGCGTTCAAATCGAACTCCTCCAGGGCATCCAGGGCAGCACGATACTCTGTCCAGGTGAGACGGCGGTTCAAAATGGGGTCGTTGACAGCTTTCCAGGCAGGGAAGTATTGATCCATCAAGCTAACGGGTGTAGCAGGACCCAGTTCTTCCGCAATCCAGCGCAGCACTTCGCGAGTGCCCGAAATGTCTTCTGGCATCACGAGATGGCGAATGAGCAGCCCGCGTCGAGCAATGCCTTCATCATCAAGCACCAGTGGACCAACCTGCCGGTACATTTCGCGCAGCGTGCTCTGATTGGATTCGACATAATGGGGCATTTTCGAGGTGCGCAAGGCATGCTTGTTGTCGGAGTACTTGGAATCGGGAAGATAGATATCGACAACGCAATCCAGGAGCTTCAAAGTCTCAAGGTTTTCATACCCGGCACAGTTATATACAATTGGCAAACGCAATCCCTTGCCGCAAGCAATAACCAGTGCCGCAAGGATCTGCGGCACGAAGTGCGTCGGGGTGACGAAGTCCAGGTTGTGGCAGCGTTTCTTCTGCAGGTAGAGCATCATATCCGCCAGGCGCTCTGGTCCGACACGATGTCCCAATCCACCCTGGCTCAATGAAAAATTCTGGCAATAGGTGCAGCGTGCCTGGCAGTAGCCAAAGAAAATGGTACCCGCTCCGCGTGAGCCGCTGATGGGCGGCTCCTCGCGGCGGTGAACATTCCACGATGCAACGATAGCTTCTGTACCGGAGCGGCATACGCCGGTTTTGCCTGCGATGCGATTGCAGCGGCAATTTTGTGGGCAGATGGTACAACTGCGCAGGATTTCCCACGCAGTGGCGGCACGCTCGGCCAGTTCACCGGTTTCATAGAGGTTAAGATAACCTGGGTATAGCATATTATATTATGGCGTTGGCCATTTGAAGCCCCGCCGCGAGGGTTTCGGACCAGGCTTTGCTACATTCTGTTTCACTCTCGCTTTCCGACCACGAGTAGTGGTACCCCCGACACGTTTGGGAGGCGTGCGTTGGGTTGCTGCTTCGTCATTCTCCGCAGGAGCTGAGTCTGTCATAGGAGGCGAAGTGTTAACCCCTTCAAGCATTGTCTCGGTGTCATGAGCAACCTCCTGCCAGAATTGTGCCTTCCTGCGTTGGGCCGGGCGGGACCCCTGGAGGACGCGCCCATCGGGTAGACGTGTCACATGCCGGTCCTCGATCTTCTTGCCGAAGCGCTGCTGTGATGGCCGGTTTCCCGGTCGCTGGGGTATTTCTCGCGTCTTAAAGCGCTCGTAATCGCCCTCGAAATGCTTATTGCCCTCGAAGTCCTGTCTCTCGTGTGGGCGATCATCGTTTTGCGCCCGTTGACGGCTCTGCCAGCGGGGGTTTGGCCTGTCGCGCTGCTGATAGTCGCGGGGCGCCCGGTTACCACGATCAAATGTACGGGGCGAGCGTGTATCGGAACTGCGCGATGGTGAGCGCTGATCGCTATCGCGGAAGCCCGATCCCGTACGCGGACCTGCGTCATTGGGTCTGCGCGAGTAGCCAAGGCGTTCGTTAGTGCGCCTGTCATCGTGATGACGAGCGTTTGGATCGTAAGAACGGGGGCGGGAACTTTGAGAGCCTTCACTGTTGAACGTACGTTGTGAGCGCTGGTAGCTATCCTGGCGATCATCGAGGGGTTTGCGACTATTTTGAGTGGAAGCGTAGTCGCTATACTGGTTGCGCCGATGGCTGCTGCGGGGTGGTTGTTCATTGTTACTGCGCGTGCGATAATCGGCATGATCGCGGCGTGCGCCAGATTCCCACGCGCGATCTACTGTCTGACGGTTGAGACGGGGTCGGGCAGGCCGTGGAGTCCGCTCTTCTCCATACCTGCCGGAGGATTGATTGCGAGACGATGAATATCTATCGTCTCGCCGATGCTCATTGAAATCTCTAGTCATGTGTCCTTTCCAAATGGCTTAATGGCTTAAGTGGAGGTGTACTTTACGAGGTGGACGGATTGGCAAGATCCTAAGTGTTTAACCGGTTGGTTATTCCGCACTCGCTCCTGAGTTTTGACGCCCTGTATGCCCCGATGAAATGTAAGAAGTTTAGCGCCCTGATAGTAGTATACCACACTCAGTCAGGAGTGGCATAGTCATTTTGTTTGCATGGCTCATTTGCTATGATGTGCCGGGAGTGGCATGGCTGGAAAGACCATGACTGTTAATCAAACTGTTGGTGTAATCGTTGGAATAGGACCTTTATTCAACGGCACTGTGACATAACTCAACTGGCGGCTGCCAAACATAGCGAGCATCTGTGCAGATAACTCGTCGGGCAACAAGGGTCGTATGGCGACAGTGTAGTACAGGCCTTGTTCGGAGAATATGCTCTGGCGGTGTCCATTGAGTAGAGAAGAGATTTCCTGTAACTGTTGTGCTGTTAAGAGCTGCGCGGCATGTGGCACAGTATATGTCAGGCAGCCGGTATCAGCATTAGGCCCTGTCTGATCGGGAGGGATGAGCCCGCATTCATATGTAGCGACCTGGTCAAGGGTGAAGTCTGGAAATGTCCAGAGCGGAATCGTTTGAGTAAGGTCCGGATTGAAATCCTGGTGTGCGAGCAGCGCCATCGATATGCCAGTGTAGGTCTGTAACGGCCCGCTTAAGGCCTGTACGATGCTGCCGAGGGCATTGCCTAAACGATGATACTCGTCCACGTCTCTTGCGCTCTCCTGCAGGTTACCGAATTGGCCATACAAATACTCGTAGTGTTTACCATTGAGCGTTAATTGAAGCAAAGTAGCGTTTTGGTCCGGCAGATCATAGAATTGTTGCCGGTTCAAAACGAGTAACCTGTCAGTGTCCACCAATATGTGCAACAAGCGATCCAGCGCATTGTTGTCGAGCTTGCCCTGTCGCATATATAAACCCGGGCCAAGGATGTATGTGCCATCACCATATATGCTGATTTCCGGGCTGATTTCCAGTGTACCCAGATTGCCGCCGCCATGAAATGTGCGGACGAGGACATCGTTCGGACTTGTACTATAGGTAATAGGGCCGCTGCTGGTTGAGAGAGAATGCTGATTGTTGCTGGCAGGCAGTGAAACCGAAGGGCCAGCACAGGCAGCCAGCATCATGCATAATAGACAAAACATCGGAAGAAGGCAATCAGGTGCTTTTCTCATGTGTACAATTCTGTTTGTTTCCCCTGTATATTCACGATATCCGGCTATGCTCTGAATTTATTGTAGCAGAGAGGAACAAGAACGTGCAGTTAAGACAGGCGAGCCACCAGGGCAGAGGCAGGCCCTGCCCCTACATTTCGCAGAAGCGATAGCCAAGCATTTTGTATACCAGCCTGGCCGCCAGGAAATCGGCGCGTGTCTGGCCTTCCATCGGGCAGAGTTCGACCACGTCCATGCCGACAACGGTAGTGCGGTGGCAAACCTCGCGGAAAAGGTCGAGCAGCTCGTACCAGTGCAGACCGCCGGGTTCCGGTGTTCCTACAGCGGGCATCTCGCTGGGATCGAGAGCGTCCAGGTCCACGGTAACGTACGTATGTTTGCTCAACCGTTGCCAGGGAATGACGGCAGTTCCCTTTGCCATCTGGTAGGCCCAGACGATAGCCACATCTGGCTTTGTTTTCATGAACTCGGCCTCTTCGGGACTGAAACTGCGGACCCCGAGTTCCATCAGAGGTATGCTCATATCTACAACCCTGCGCTCAATGGAGGCATGTGAGAGAGGCGTTCCTTCATATGTGTTGCGTAAGTCGCCGTGGGCATCGAAGTGGACCACGGTCAAGTCTGGAAAATATTCATGCACTACGGCGATAGGCGGGGCAGAGAGAGAATGTTCTCCGCCAATAGTGAAGGGAAGCTGACCACGCTCCAGAACCTCGCGTACGGCTTCTCCTGTAGACTTAAGAGCAATGGCATGATCCATGCCACTGTAATTCAACGGGGGGCGAGTATAGATGCCGATTTCGATAGGACAGCAACCCAATTCCTCATCATAGAGTTCCATCTGGCTGGAAGCGTTGAGAATCGCTTGCGGCCCACGTTGAGTGCCTTGCATATAACAAACGCTGTATTCCAGTGGTGCTGGAATGATCGTGACGCAAGCGGTGGTAGGGTCACAGTAGGGAGCATCGGGTGCGCCGAACTGTGTCACAGGTGCATCGCTGTTGTTCATGGTTCCTCCTGGAAAACTGTAAAGGATCTTTCTCAGTAAATAATAGCACTTGCAGTGGCCTGGAAGGAGACGTGGGAGAACAGAGAATCGCGAAGAGCAAGAATATTTCTAGTCGAGTCAGATCGTTCCTTGCTCTTCAGGGGCAGCAGTGGCTGTAACAAAGTACAAGCAGAGGGTCTATAAAGTTTGTGTTCTTAGCGCACCGCCATTTTCTCACGCCGTGCAGCCATAGCGGCTTCATAGCGTGCCGGGTCTGGCATTTCGGGGCGCAGGGAACGTGTGCCACGTACTACAAAGTGCGACTCTACATCGTCCGTCTGAAACACCTGCTTAGCAAAAGCAATAGCATCCTCCTGGCTGAATTCCTTGCAGGAGCAGATGTCGATGTCGACCTCACCGTACTCGGGCCAGGCATGAAACCTTATCGTTAGCCGTGGCCTCTCACTACATATTATAAGCCGCGCCAGCGTCGTGAGTATACTCACGACGAACCCTGGCCTAATTACTCTATCTTTTCAGATTAACATTGTACAACGCCAACATAGAGTACGTTCACCGGCTAGTGGGGCCGTACCCTCTGTGCTTTGTCAGAATATTCGGGCCCTTACATAAATTTGGGTAGTCACTCTCGATAGAGGTGATACGCCTCTAGAGCCATCTTAAGGTATACAGGCACCGATCTCATGAGGCCGCTCTGGAAGCGGGATCGTGCCATTTGACACATCTTTATCACCTCTATCGAGAGTGACTACCCTTTTTTATCCTGTTTCAGGAAAGGAGATAGGGAGGTGCCGAAGGGGGGACTCCTGCTCATCCATTGCTCGATATCACCTTTGAATCGGCTCGCTGTCTTGCTGGAACGGGGAACTATCGCCGTGAAAAAGAGCTTTTGACAGTTCTGTTGACAGTTTATCTGTGGAATGCCCTCAAAAACTGCATACCACCGGTACATGAACACCTGAGATATTCCGCTTCAAACTTATCAGGAGGAAGATAGTCTAATGATGAGTGATGGCGTTTAGTATTGTAAACGTACTCCAGAAAGGTCTGCAAGTGTGTGTGCCTCCTCGAGCGTATGGTTTGGGTGTACATATACCACTTCGTACTTGACGGTCTTCTGCGAAACTTTCTGCCCTTTCTCCAACAAATGAACCATCTGCACCTTGAACTCCCATGAATAGGTCTTCTGATGCCTCATAGAGTTTCTCCTCATTTCGAATGTACCACCTTTTGTTCACGATTGATCGCAAACCTGAGTGTCACTTGTCAAAATCTGTGGTATGGTTCTCTGGGGGCACTCCAATACCGGAGCAAAAGTACTCTGGCTCCAGTTGGGGATCGTGTCAGAGAAGGCCAGGCAAATAGCCGAAGCGTCAGGACTGACCGTCGTCATGAACCGCTGTATGGGAGCCACTCACGGGCTGCTCGGCCTGGGACCCGGGCCTCATGCCTCGACCGTTGTTTAAGCTGGCCATGGGAAGGAATCCCGGCAGCAGGGTCGCCAGGGCCACGCAATGTACTGCTAGGGGCGCTGCACCCGGAACGTGATCGTGAAGACATCACCCGGTTCCACCCGCTGGATCAATGGCTCATAGAACGCTTGCATGAAGGGAAGCGGGTCCGCTGCCGGCTGCGGCATCCCCTCCCCCTCAAAAAGCCGGTCCTCGCGCAGGTGGACGGTTCGTTCCACCTCCCTGGGGGGAAGGTCGAGCCGAACCGCGATCGTCAGGTCATCACCAGACCGCAGTGTTGCGTCCACCTCCTGCTGGTACAGCGTTGCCAGGCGTGATAAGAACTCCGCGTCGTTGGCGGGTGCTTCTCGCTCTGTGACGCGAAAGACGCGCTGCCCTTGCACGTCGCTTTTGACCAGGGAAGTAATCCTGAAGACTGCTTCAAACATAGGTTGCTCCTCTCTGTGCATATGCGATTATATCATAGGTCGGCGTTCCTAAGGAGGAATCCTTTCCCACGAAAAGAGGTTGCCTTCGCGGTCCTCCTTGTTCTCGTGCAGCGGTTACCGCATTCCTGGTCTCCCATTGGAAGGAGATGCCTCGGCAAAAGCAGGGAATCGCTAGTGCCCCAGGGTGGCAAACATGGCGACGGCGGCCGCGCCCATGCCGACAAAGGTGAGCCACACCAGCAGGTTCGAAACCCAGCCGCTTGTATACTGCCCCATGATGTTCTTGTTCCTGGCAATCAGGGCAATGATGAAGATCAGGGGCACTGCCACCACCCCGTTGATCACGGCGGCATAGACCAGGGCCTTGATCGGATCTATCCCGATGAAGTTGAGCGACAGCCCGATCAGGGTTGCCACGATGATGACGCCGTAAAACCCCCAGGCTTTGGTGAGTTTCAGATCCAATCCTTCGGACCACTGAAAGCTCTCCGACACCGCATAGGACGCTGACCCGGCCAATACCGGGATAGAAAGCAAGCCAAGGCCGATGATCCCGGTGGCGAACAGCGCTTGCGCTATGTAGCCCGCGTTGGGGAAAGTATGCACCAATGGTAGCAGGGCCCGGGCGGCATCGGCCGCCGTCCGAATGTTAGTCACCCCATTGCTGTGCAGGACCGTGGCCGTTACGACGATAATGGCCCAGGTCACCACCTCCGAGAAGAACATGCCGGAGATGGTATCGATGCGCATATTGCGGATAAACCCCCAGTTGATGCGCGGACGACCATCTTTGCCGATCAGGTGCGCCTCTCGCTCCTCTTCCGTTTCCTCCGATGCCTGCCAGAAGAACATGTAGGGGGAAATCGTTGTCCCCAGCACCCCCGTGATGACGAAGAGGAATGGGAAATTGAGTTCGATATGGGGGAGAAAGGTTGCTCGCAAGATCGTCGGCCAGGGCTCCGCCACGATGAAGACCGTGAGGGGATAAGCCAGCAGGGCGAGCGTCAGCCATTTGAGGATGCGCGCGTAGACTTTGTAGGACAGGATAATCTCCAGCGTTAAGATGAGCGCCGTAAAGAGCAGGGCGAAGACCACAAAGGGCAGGGGAAACAGCAGATTCGCCGCTGCCGCCATCGCCCCGATATCGGCCCCGATGTTGATAGTATTGGCGATGAGTACCAGCAGCACGACGACGTAGAGCACCGGTTTGCTAAAGTGCTCGCGCACGACGGCAGCAATCCCTTTGCCCGTGACGACTCCGATGCGTGAGCAGGCCTCCTGAACTCCTGCCAGGAGCGGGAGCATGAACAGCGCGGTCCAGAGCTGGCCATAGCCAAATTGCACACCTGTCTGCGCGTAGGTGGCTATGCCGGACGGATCATCATCTGCGGCTCCGGTGATGATGCCAGGTCCAAGAATCCGCAGGAATTTTTTCAAGGCATTGAACATCGCTCTTCCACCCTCTGACTTCTTGAGAAGTCGCTGCAGTCACCCGTTCGTTCCGGGTCATATTCCAGGCTCAGATAGAGCCGTGTAACCCGGAACAAAGGGTGTGCTCCATGTTTTTAGAGCATAGTGAATTGTGGGATGAGCACCTTGTCGATGACGTGCATGATGCCGTTGTCGGCGATCACGTTCGCCTGAAGCACATGCCCACCATTGATCGTGATGCTTTCTCGCACAGCGGTGGTTACTGTGTCTGAACTGACATAGCTAAGCGCGTCTCCACTTGTCTCAATTTCTTCCTCCCCCAGTGGAACCTCCGAGATGTCCGACCACACTCTGAGCCGCTGCCCCTCGAGTGTTTTGAGGAAGAGGCGATCAAGCAGGTCGTCGGCCGTATAATACCCTGGCACTATGTGGTACTTGAGCACCTTGGCCAGTTTGCCAGGGTCCGCGAACAGGGTGGCCTGCTGGTCATCGGACAAGCGGTCAAAAGCGGCATCCGTGGGAATGAAGAGGGTGAAGGGACCCGGCCCGCTGAGGGTCTCAACAAGCCCGGCCATGGACTCGAGTCCCTTGACGTACTTGTTGTATGCGCGTTCAGCACGCGCGGTTTCGAAGATGTTTGCCATGTGATGTTTCTCCTTTTTTCTTTCAAGTTACATTTGCTAGGGTGCAACTATAGGTCTCTATCCTGGGAACCCTGCTCATAGGCCAGGATGTTTACCTGCACCAACTGTCCTGTGTACTGGAGAACGCCTGACCATGTGATCACGAATGGAACAGCGCCCGAGTACATTCACAGCTTAATCCGAGCTCGTGAAGAAAAGCGTGGGAAGAGGCGTGAAACTTTTTCTTAGTGAGCTATGTTCTCTCAAAGCCGAGGGCCAACAATCGGATGCAGGCGGTCATGTTTGCCCGTGAGCGTGGCCTGCTTTCCGAGTATGCATTATCAGTGGGAAAGCGTGCGTGGGCCTATCACTATCAGCACATAGAGGAGGATACCCCCTGCAACACTCATGCTCAAAGCAATGGGCAACGGGGCGAACAGCCGCAGCAGCAGCGCGCAACCTCCCACAATCAGATTGGTGATCTCGAGGGCAATCGTCAACCAGAATGCCCAGCGCTGCCACGTCAACAATCCCTGGGCACAGAGAAAGGAAACAATCCCTCCCAGGAGAAAAATCCACGCCAGAAACGCTCCCAGAACAGCGACAAGAGCCCCTGGTGTCGCGTGACCATTCGAGACGTGATAGACACCTAGGAAGCCTCCGAAAAAAGCGATCAAGCCGATGATGATCAGGAATATACCATGTATTCCTAGCAAGGCTACTACGATCACCTTCCCAGGTGGGGGCTTCTTACG
>WNGN01000326.1_pt1 | contig 29728 bp, 26 predicted proteins | sample 5400561 | NCBI WGS metagenome assembly WNGN01 (sample SAMN13153379, study PRJNA577476) | soil metagenome | isolation source: 115 cm soil or saprolite under Garry oak tree replicate 2 | place: USA:California | collected 2016-06-15 | reverse complement strand
GTGAAATCGGAGCGGACGTGGGGGAGCGTGCTGTTGCTCGTGCCGGTGGCTTGGCTGATATTTTCGTACAGGATCGCGTTCACCCCGGTATTGAGGAACAGCCGCTCGGCAAGCTCGCGATCATAGGTCGTGAGCACACCGAGGCTGAACTGGAACACGTTCGGTCCGTTCAGATAGGTGCTGATAACAGGCTTGACCTGGAAGAGGTTCAGCCCGACGTCCTGGCTCTTGAAGCTGATGAGCCCCCCCTCGCCGCCGTAGAGGACCTTCGCCTGGGTCGGCTCCTCGAGCGCCGCCATCAGCTCTGCGGTCTCTCTTTCGGAATACGAGGAAGGATCCGCGTACCGGATCGCGACCGACTCGGCGAGAGCGCTTCGCGTCGAGAGGCCGTTGAAGTAGCGATTGAGCTTCTGCAAATCGGAAAACTCGTACGTCGCCACCGGCAGGCCGTTGGTCGTGTAAGTGACGCGGATTTCCGTGATTTCCAGGGGCGCAAGCAGCAGCGCCGTTCTCGCCGCCCGCCCGACCGCGCGGCTCATCTGGGAAATGCGGCTGCTGGTGAGCGTGAGCGCAAGGCGTGCGCTCGGCTCCATGCGGATGCGAACGTCCTTGAAATCCTGACGGAAGAGCGCCGCGTACAGGCGCTTCCTGTAGCTTGCGTCCTGCTCCCACTGCGCAAGAGTCGGCCGCGGAATCACCTTGGCGTAGGGCTCGGGTTCCGCGACCTTCGGAATCCATTCCGAACGTTCGAGCGGGATCGAAACGTAAGTGCTGATTCCCGTTACACCCCGCTGATTTGACACGGCAGCGCTCATCCACCCGAGGTGATACTCGATTGCATTTGAAATTCCGCGCGTGCGCCCGGCAACACCTGTTCCTTCTGCGTACGGAAAATTTCGGTAGTCACTGGCATCGTACTCGGTCACGAACGACCAATTCCCCAGCCACGAGGGCGAGTAGCGGGCGCCCCCGTATGCGCCGTTGATCTGCTTTCGCCCGTACCCCAGCGTCAGTTGCGCGTCGCCAAATGTCTTGGTCGCGGCGGCGTACTGCCGCTCGAACAGGCGCGTCCCGATCGGGTCCTGCGCCCCGGCTCGAACAGGCGCGTCCCGATCGGATCTTGGACTCCGACCGCGACCGACGGCCACCAAATATCCTCCGACAGGAGACGCACCTTCAGGCCGCTGGTCTTGTCCTTGTAGGCCCCATATCCTTGGCCAAACCCTTCTCTCGCGGTGCTGAACCCGGGTACACCGCTGATACGCGTAACCCCGAGATTGGTTTCGAGCCAGGGTAGAAGGGTGGCGTTTGCCGAAAGGGTGAAATACGGGTGCGCGCTCGACATGCCGAACCGCAAGGTTCCGTCGGGATCGAACCGGGCATCGGGCATGTTGATAAGCCCGGTCGGGTCCGCCCTCGCGACGGAGCTTACGCCGCACGCGATCAAACCCATCCAACACGCTAGAAAACGACGCATAGCCCCTTGCTGAGATGGAATCCCTTGGTCGTTCCACCTCGAAAGCGCGGCGAGCACCGGTGCTGCACCCCGCGCTCGCCGCGGGAGTAGACAAGAAGGAAAATTAATGGTTTGCCGTAGCTGTGCTGTTTCCTGCGGCCGATGCGATGCCGGCAATGGCAGCGGCGACCGCGGCGGCCGTGGCAGAGACGCCGCCTCCGGCCGCCGCGCCCGCTCCCGTAGCGCCCGCGCTCGCGCCGCCGGAACCCGAAGCCCCGACCCCGACGGCGACACTGCTTAACGAACTGAAAGCCGCCGAAGCTTCAGCCGGCAATGCCGAAGCGGCGATCGGTGCGGCCAAGGTCGTGGCCGCGGCAACCGTGCCCAAGGCCCCCGCATCGAATGTTACCGTGCCCGCCGCATTAGTCACCCCGACGGCGCCGTTCAGCACGGAAACGTACGCGGGGTTCACCAAGACCACCATGAAGTCCGCGCCTCGAATACCGATCGTCGCTTGAGAAATGGACAGCGACACCCGGTTCCCGCTCCTTTGGCCGATCAGGCCGGTGACCGAGCGCAGCGCACCCTTCACAAGCTCCGCTGCGAAGCTGTCTTCCTGAGGTTTGTCGCGATTGAAGCGATAACCGGTAAGACGGAACTCGGTATTCTCATGCAGGACGATCGCGTGTCCGTCGTCGAAGCGCAGCACGGCTCGGCTATTTGCACCGGTCGTAACGGTCGTTCCAGGCCGCAAGCGCTCACCGGCGGACGCATCAACCGGCGCTTCCGAGCCGACGCCCGCCTTTACCTCACCGGTGACCCCCTGGAAAACTCCGTTTGCCAAAGCCACGGATGCGAACAGGTACGCCCAAATCCCGGAAGCCCAAGACAGGGCATGGCTACGAAGCACGACTTCAGCGCCCTAAGTAAGAGTTCGCTCCCGCGGAGATTCCAAAAACGACAGAACCCTGCCAGGTGACCCCGGCAGGGCTCCGCAAGTATTTCGGTCTAAAGGTCGCTCAGTGGTTCGGCGCCGTGTTGTTACTACTACTACTTGAAGCGGCCGCCGCAATTCCTACTACCGCCACGGCAACGACGGCTATCGTGCCAGCGGAGACTCCCGCCGCAGCCCCAGCACCCGCTCCGGCACCCTCAGCCGAACCACCTGCTTGCGCCACCGCGTTGCCCGCGACCATAGCAAAGAAAACCATAGCTACTAGCTTTTTCATGAGACCTCCCCCAAAGGAAACCACGACTGAATTCGAGTCGAAACATTAGCACACCCAGTCAAGCCCTTGCAACACCCGCCAATTCTGTAAACAGTTTGATCCTCTCGCTATTCCCCAGGTTCGAGCGGTTCCGACTTCCGGGATCGATTACTTCAAAGGGCTTACGACGAAACGTAATGCTTATAATTCAATAGGTTACATGTTGACAGGCTCCTCCGCCAACGCTATCTGTGGGAATTGGTTTGTTGCCTCAGGTGTTATCATTATTGAGCTAAAATAATCAAAAAAGCTCCTAAAAAGGGTTTAGATCCTAGGGAGGGTCCCCCGAGCTACCCAAGATAGGGTAGTAACGCAACTCTATTAAGCGTCCCCGAACGAATGATTACGCCGCTGTCCAGCAAGAAGGCGATTACCCTAATCGCCCTCGCCGCTCTGCTCTCCGCAGTTATCGGCGCGGCACGGTTCTTCAGCGGTCGGGTGTACTACCCTCATGTTGTCGTTGAAGATCTAGAGAACGTGAGGCTTGAGTTCCTACAAGAAGGTCTCCCGAAAGGTGAGGATTGCAAGGCGGCAGCCGCAATGATCGTCAACGCCATCAAGGACGCCTGTCCTACCTGTCGAGTGGCGGGGCAACAATGTCCGGGCAGGCTCGAACCTGAACGCGAGAAGCTGCTCTCGGAGGAACCGGTTTCAATGCCGATTTCCCGACTACCTCATGGCGTGCTGGCCTATATTTCGGACAACAAGGGACTCGCTCTCGCCGCTTGTCAGGAAACGGAGCGCCTCACCAGCGCGGGTCAAGGCTTTCGCGCAATATGCTACCGGCCCAACACCCCCCGCCCACTGTCCGGCTTGTCAAGCTTACAGCGCGCCGATATCTGGCAGGTATTTTTCGACCTCCCGTCCCTGATGCTAATTGGTTTTGCTTTCGCAGGTTTCCTCCTGATTCGCTTCACGGCTGCGCACGCGCACGGGGGAGCACTAACTCAAGGACATTTCCTTCCCCACTTTCGGCCGAGTTCCTCTACTCTCAAATCTTTTTTCGTTCGCAATAACGGCGCGCTGAAGTCAAGAAACCGAGTGTTAAAGCGGTCGGTGGACATTTTGATAGCCGTTCCCCTGCTGCTGATGTCCGCCCCAATTTTCCTTTGCGCCGCCATATTGTTGTTACTGACAGAAGGTCTGCCCATTTTCTATATTTCCACCCGGTACATCAGCCTGAACCGGCCTATTCGCGTCATCAAGTTTCGCACGATGGTGCGAGATGCATGCTCTCCAAAATATCGGCTGAAGGAGAGATTCATGCGGGACGGGTATTTGGATATTCCGCTAAGCTGCGAAGTCTATACTCCGATTGGACGGATTCTGGAAAGGCTGCAAATCGTTGAACTTCCACAGTTAATAAACGTGCTAATCGACGGAATGAGCCTTGTCGGAAATCGCCCGCTGCCTAAGGAAAATCTCGATCTCTTGGCTCAATTTCCATTATGGGAACAGCGCTTCGAGAGCCTAGCCGGAATTACCGGAATTTCGCAGATTGTCGGCAAGCTGAACCTTACGCCCATGCAACGCCTACGCCTTGAGTCCCTTTACAGCAAGGTGTACTTGGAAGGCAATATCATCAAGTGCGATTTTTTGATCGTCTGGTTTACGGTAGCAGGCGTCTTGCTGCGAAACGAGGGCATTACTTTGGCTCGCGCGGAGACTTTACTTCAGAGTTGTCTCTAGGACTGATCTAATCAGTGGACTAGCGAGGAGACTTCGAAAGCGCTCACAGATCATATGCGTGATCGAATATATCGTCGTTGTCCTTCCTATGGGAAACGCTTATAACTGTATCAAACTCCTTAAAAACCCTTAGGTAAATCTCACGCTCATGATTCATGGATAAACCGGTCAAGGATTCGTCAAACAACAAAATCCTTCTTTGCCTTGCAACGAGCACTCGCGCCAGAGACAAACGTTGCCGCTGACCCTTAGAGAAGTTCCTGCCATCGTCCAATATTTTGACATCCAGACTACCATCATCGATAAAATCCATCCCTACCAAGCGAAGTGCAGAGCTTCTGGTTTTATCGACATTATTGGTGCCGGCAAAGAAATCAATATTCTCGACAACTGATCCCTCAAAGAAAAGATCGCTATCGATAGAGAATAAAAAATTGTTCGCAATCTGATCCGGCCGAACAGGTGATGCGTTGACAAGAATTTCAAAACTGTTTGTTCCTATAAGACCGGTCAGAAGCAGAAAAATCGAGGATTTTCCAATCCCAGATTCCCCGTGCAAGATGTAATTCTTCCCGACTTCGAATCTCAAGGAATCAAAACTCAGACGCGAAAATCTCGCGTCTCCCCCATTTTTTTTGACTAAGTCAATGCAGGATCCACGCTCGAGAACCACGGCGTCGCTACGATCATTGGGTAAGACCGGGCCGTCCTTGAGCGAGAACTGACCTATGACATCTATGTTCCCTGATACTGCCGAAAGGGAGTGGTATAGGCTCTGTGCGGCGGGTAACAATTTACTGGCAGCAAGCGCGAAGATAGCTAAATCGGGGAAATCCAGGTGAACAACGTCGCCATTCCTCATCAATACGACAACAGACGCCAACCCCAAAAAAAGAATGATGTCCACGAGATTTTTGGGGATCTGGCTCAAGAAGTTATTCAGCGTCACTTTGGATGCAAGAGCGTGCGATGCCCTGGAGAAGAAATTGAGTTGCCTGTTTTCGAGGGAGTAGAACTTTATTTCGAGAGCACCTCTCAAAATGATCGAAATTACTTTGGAAATTCTATTGGTCGCAGCGTTGATCAAGCTGCTGTTCTCATGGAGCTTGTTTCTGAGAGTGAATACCACGATCAGATAGACAGCGGCGCCCAAGAACAATCCAACGATTGTAAGGGCCAGATTAATTAACCCCAGAATGGCAATGTAAATCCCGATTAACAGAATATTGGAGACGACCAGCGAAACCGGCAGAAATATGTTCGCGAGCAACCGAAGGCTATCGTTGGTAAAGAGAGATATCACCGATGAATTATTTGTCTCCAGGATTTCCCCGTAAGGTTTCCCCAGATGACTGGAAAAGCATCGTGCCGTAATCGACTCGAAGACGTTCGACAGATTGACGAATGTCTTGTTCAGGAAAAACAAATAGCCGATGGACGAAAGGACGTAAAGGCCGGCATAAGCTGATAACGTATAGACCAGCGTATCGTCAGAGGAAGCCGGAGACTTCAGAAGAATATTTACTTCGTACAGGCAAAAGCCTTGCACCGCAATCGTCAGAGCTATACAGCAGTTTTGGAAAAGTAATAAATTGAACCCCTTTCTCGAGCCTGCTCTAATAAGTGAAAATGCTTTAAGGAAGTCACCGATCATTTATCTTCCCCACTCGTATTGGAGTGCGTATGCAATCAGGGTCGCGCATGGCTTCCTACGACCTTGTTTGAAAGCGGAATTCCCTCAAAAACTTGATGGAAGACGCGATCTCGTGCTTCACCGCGGTCCGATTGCTAAAGCCGAGTCTGGCAATTTCCGTTCCGAGTACCTCGTAAGAAAGCTGATTCATGATTTTGCTATTCACGAATTCAATGGTAATTGCCGGGACATGGAGTTTGATAACCTCGAGAATATCGTTTACTGACAAGTTATCGGAGACGATGTTCAAGCGGCGTCGGTTGAAGATGCGATTTGCGATCACAAAGTTCAGCAGCTCGCACGCTTCGGTTAAGCTCAAATAAGGGCGGACTTGGTGGAGGGCCGTCTCCCAGACTGTAATTGGGAGTCCGTTTAGCGCTTGGAAGACGAACTTGTTTACGGCGGTATGAAACCGCATTCCCGCCGAGGGACCTACAATCGTCCCAAATCGCAGAGTGAGATAGTTCAGATTGGCCAACCCCTGCAGGTAACGCTCCTCCTTGATCTTGGTTTCAGCATAGGGTGATTGGGGACTCAAGAAATTATCTGAATTTTCATCGGTTATCCGATCTACTTGGGACCCATATACGCTAGTGGATGACAAATGAATAAGATTCGCGTTTTTATTCAAGCAGGTATCAGCAACCTTTTTCAGCGACTGGAAGTTATTTTTTTCGACAATATCGGCATTTTCAAATGATCCTGCAGCATCGGTAATTGCTGCCAGATGCAAGACCATGGTGCCGGTGTCGATTAGCTCATTCAGATTTACGTCTGACAAGTCTCGAAAAACGAACTTCATTCTGTTATCTTGGTATAGACCGAATAAAGAACAATAGCGTTGAGTCCTTAGGTCATCGATTACGATGATCTCTTGAAAACCTTCGATCACCTTGGATCGAAGGACCCGGGAACCGATATGCCCCAATCCTCCGGTGACTACGAGTTTCTTCATTTTGGGATCTTGGCGATCAGATCGTGAACCAAGGGTTGCTCCGGTTATGGTGTGGTCGGGAGCAGTTGCCAACGCGCAAACTCAATCAGACCATACGCACATCCGCTCAACGGCGAAGGCGTCGGCCGGTTCCGTTATGCACTAAGAATAGAATCGGTTAATTGTTTCACAGACAAACGCGACTTCCGCCGCTGTCAGCGAAGTATACATCGGTAACGAGATGTTCTTTTTTGCCAATACCTCGGCCGTATACGGAATCGATTCTGCATATTTTACGACGGAAGGGTTTAGAGCCGGCGAGGTCGAGTAGTGTATCCCGGGGTAGATATCGTTGGATCTGAGATACACAAGGAGGCCGTCCCGGTTCTCGACAATCAAGTTGAAAAGGTGAAACGAGTGGCCGATTCTTGATTGAGTGAAACTGACTTGCTTGTTTTGACTCAGGAGTTCCAAGTAGAGCGATGCCAATTTGCGTTTCGTTCCTATTGCGTGAGTTAAATCCTTTAATTTATGGATCAGCAATCGAGCCTGCAGAGGGTCAAGCCGGGAATTAATCCCGTCTCTAACGCTTACCCTTTCACCATTCCAGCCGTATTCTTTGATCTGCCGGACGGCATCAATATTGTTTGGCTTGTTGATGGAGATCGCCCCACCGTCCCCAAAGCAACCCAGATTCTTTGTGGGGTAGAAGCTAAAGCATCCGAACTCTCCAAAAGTTCCAACATAATGTCCGTTCTCCCACGTGGACCCTAGAGCCTGTGCGCAATCTTCTATTATGGGTATATCGAGTGAATCGATAGCACTGAGCACATCGCGGCTGACCGCCTGCCCATATAGATGCACGACAATTGCAGCTTTAAGGTCGTTTCTTTTAGCCAAGGATGCAAGATGGTCGACGTTGGGAGAGCTATCCATCATCACATCGTAAAAGACAGGGACTGCGCCGACTTGTCGAACTGCAGACACTGTCGCCATGGCAGTCATGGTGGGTACAAGTACCTTGTCCCCGGGGACTGTTCCTAGCGCCAACAGGCATATCACGAGAGAGTCCGTACCGCTTGCGGTCGAAACAACCTCCGTTACGCCTAGAAAATCCCGCAGATCCCGCTCGAGCTCCGTGACGAACGGGCCACCAATCAAATAATTACTCGACACTACCTCGTCGATAGCCGCCTTGAGTCTACCCAGATAAGGCTGCAGATCCTTTGCCGGGTCGTTGAAGAGCAATTTCATGTGACTCAACAGAATCGAGGCGCAGGAAAGAACTCCACGAAAACGCCTCCGCTGGCAGTGAATTCTCGTTCCTTCTCTTGAATTTCCGCCTTATGATTCCAGGCGTACAGCACGAAGCACCGAGGATTGTCTTCTACGCGCTCATCGAAACTTCTAACAGGGATTCCGGAGCCGGGAGCATACGTTCCAATTTTTCTCGGGGTAACATCATAGATTTTTTCAACCAAGCGATTGTTGATCCCGCAGTATCGATTTATGGTCGTACTTTTTGATGTTGCGCCATATCCATAGATCCTTCCATATCGATCTTTGGCGGCTTGAAGAAACGCCGGAATTTGTTCTTCTAGAGTTCGAACCCTGCTAGCAAACTCTTCGTACGTTTCTAGATCCTGCAGTCCCAATTTTCTCTCTTCTTCAACGGCGACGTCACTTGACCGATGTTTGCTCTTTCGAAGGAAATATCGAGCCGATCCCCCGTGGTTTGAAATTCTATCCATGTTGACCAATATCAGACCGGCCGTCCGCGCGATTTGAGATACAGAGGTCGCGGAGTACAGAAAGACGTGCTCATCATAAATCTGGTCGAAAGAGTTGAGCTTCAGAACATCCAAGATGTAAGGCTCTTCGAATATGAACCAGCCGTCATCTTCCAGAAGTGACTCAGCGGCCTTAAAGATTTCGATGACATTCGGAATATGACAAATAACGTTCGCCCCGAATACGACCCTCGCCTTTCCGAATTCGGCTTTGAGGCGCCGCGATAAGTCCAGGGAAAAAAATTCGTTTATCGACCTGATACCTCGTGCGACTGCAGCATCGTGAACGCTCTTGGAAGGCTCTATTCCTAGCACGTTGAACCCGTCCGCCACGGCATTGAGCAAAAAGGAACCGTCATTTGAACCAATCTCGACGATCAAGTCGCCTGGTCGAGCCAGTTTCTTTACGGTGTTATGCCAGGTGGATTCGAAATGCATAACCATTCGCCTGGAGGTTGATGTAAAGAAAGGATAATTTTCGTTAAACATCGCCTCGGGCGCCGGTTGATCAAACAACTGATAGCAAAAGCATTTAGGACATACACCCGTCCTCATGTGGAAATGGTCCACCAAGCTGCTCTTTCGGTCTTCCACGAAATTGTTGGCGATCGGCATGGGCCCGAAATCGATGTTTTCGACAAGTTTTGTTTCACAAACGCGACAGTGCATCATAATCTCATCACTATAAGGTCAAGATTTTCGAAACGACCGGAAAGTTGAGCGAAGCGCATGCAATCGGGAGCTGGCGCTCACCTCAAGGTCGCGTAGCATGTTTAACGCGGATCCCCGCTGCATCACCGTTCAACGCGCTACGGGACGCAGCGTACGCCTCAGTCCTTCACGCAGCGCAGGTATCCCCCTGGATTGCAGGAGAAAAGCAATTTGTTCTCGATCCGCGTGTCGACCTCGAAACGGTCATTGCGCGCCATGAACTCATCCAGCGCGGTCTTGGGGTTGTTGCCCGGGCCCCAAGGCCGGGTGCGGTGGACTTGCCTGGGTATGTTCTCCACGACGGTATCGCCGCAAATCAGATAGTGTCCCCTGCCGACGAGGGGTGAATACAGCTGTAGCTCTTTGGCCACGTGCTCGTGAGTGTGATGGGAATCCAGGACGACCAGCACCTCGCGGCATCCGTCCAGCGCCTTGTTCACTCGCGCCAGCGTTGCTTCCTCCACCGAGGATCCAGTAATGAGCTCAAGCCGTTCCGAGAGACGACCATGGGACGCAAGGCGCGCCTTCAGATCATCGGGAATGTAGATGTCGACGCCGATTATTCTCTCTCCGCCGAGCACCTCGAGTAGCGTCGCCCCGAAGAGAAGAGACCCTCCCCAAGCCACGCCCAACTCGACTATGTACTTGGGCCGCGTCGCAAAAATGATTTCCTGCAGGGCAAAGAGGTCCTGCGGAAGGTTCAGGACCGGCTCACCCATCCAGGTGGTCTGATGGATCCAGCGGTAGTGATCCGCCTGAACCAAAACATCCAAGGCATTTTTCTTTAACTGCGCATCCGCCGACATCTCGGATGCCGACGCAATTCTCAGCCGTTCGAATTCTTCTCGGGTATACAAGTGTCATCGCCTTTCATCGAAACTCGATCGCGTCAGCGCTTCAGGTATTCCCGGCCGAAAGAACGATAGTACGCACCGGTCATGACCAAGCCTTTTTCCAGTGAGGTACTTGGCGACCACCCTACAAGTTGCTTGATCTTGCTGTTGCTGAGGACAGCGTCCCCCATGTCGATCGCCTTGCGCTCGTCGGGCCAAGGGACATACCGGACGCTGCCTGACCCAATGACGCGCACTGTCTCCTCGGCAATTCGGGCAACGGTGTGGTGGTCGTCGCTGACCGCGAGGAACACCTCCCCCTGGCTCGCATCCAGCAGTGATACAGCGATCAGGGCGCTGACTGCATCATCGACGTACAGGACGTTTCTGAGTTGTTCCCCCGTGCCGAACACGGCGATTTCCCTTCCTTGAAGCGCAATTCCAATAAAGAAATTGTTGAAAGTGAAATCGGAGCTGTGGATCGCCGCCCGCGGACCGAATACGTTCGACAATCGCACCACGGTAGCTGGAATACCGTACGCCTTGCCGTAGATGAGGACGTATTTCTCCGAAGCGCTCTTGCTCGCGGAATAGATGTCGTTTGGAAATTCCGGATGGTTCTCGTCCGCCGGTTTGTATTGCAGCCTACCCAGTTGGGTCGTCGTCCCGACGTGGACAAATTTCGCCTTCCGGTTGAAGCGGCGCAACGCCTCGAGCAAATTGATGACCCCTTTGCAATTCACATCCGTATTGACCCACGGCTCGCGCATCGAGTAGGGGTGCGACGTCGAGGCTGCGCAGTTGAAGATGATCTGTTTGTCGTCGACGACACGACAAAGGTCGTTGAAATTGAGGATATCGGAGCGGACGACCTCGACCTTGGCCTCGATCTCGTCGATGTTGAATAGATTGCCTCCCGAGTTCGGATCGAGACAGTCATAGATCGTGACCTTGGCGCCCGCCTGAAGGCAGGCGTGCGCCAAGTTGCTGCCGATGAAGCCCAGGCCGCCGGTAATGAGAACCTTCAGTTTATCTAAGCGGAGAAGGTGCGGGTCGTCCTTGGTCAATTTGTTCACGCTCTCTTTACGTTCTTGGCCAGGGTTCGCCGGATGGCGTCGCACTGCGCGTCTATTTGGTCATCGGTAAGGTTCATGGCGCAGGAAAGATTGATCCCCCGCAACGCAATGTCGTACGAAATCGGGTTCTTCTGCTTGTACCGCTTTTCGAAGTCCGGATAGGCAGGCAGCGAGGACAGCGGGTAGAAGAAAGGACGGGACGGGATGCCCATTTCCTTCATGCTACGCATGACGTCGAACTTGGTCACCCTGTGTGATTTTCCGAATACGAGTGCCGTCGTCCACGCACCGTTGATGACATATTCAGGCTCATTGTTGAATTGCAGGTCGCCGACATCCGCAAGGCGCGCCCGGTAAGCCTTCAACAGTTCGCGCTTCCTGCCCACCAGTTCCTCGATGCGCTGGAACTGTGCGTATCCGAGGGCCGCCTGCAAGTTGAAGGGCATGTACTTATATGTCACCTCGTAGTTGTAGTAGGCCGGACCATCCGATTTGCGGCCGTGATCTCGCAGGAACATGCAGCGCTCATAGAGCTTTTCGTCGTCCAGGAGCAGCATGCCCCCTTCGCCGGTCGTGATGGTCTTGGTGCGGTGAAAGCTGAATACCGATGCAATACCGAATTTTCCCGCCCGAATTCCCTTGTAAACGGACCCCAGCGCTTCAGCCGAATCTTCCACCAGTGGTATCCCGTGCTCCCGGGACAGCGCAAGCAGTTCGTCCATGAGCGGCATGTTTCCGTACAGGTCAACCGCGATGATGGCTTTCGTCTTCGGCGTGATGCTCTTGCGCACCGAATCGGGGTCGAGGCACCAGTTATCCGCTTCGATATCGCAGAAGACCGGAGTGGCACGCAAATACGCGATCGGAGCAGCGGTCGCAATCCAGGTGCACTCAGGGCAGATGACCTCGTCCCCTTCGGTGATCCCCATCCCAGACAGCAGCAAGTGGATCGCCGTCGTGCAGTTGGGTGTCATGATCCCGTACTTGCGGCCGTGGTAGGCGGCAAATTCCCTTTGAAACGTTTCGACGTAGTGATAGGCGTTGTCGTACCAGCCGTTACGCAGGGCATCCACGACGACCTTGATCTCATGCTCGGTGATCCAAGGCCCAGCCATGAAAATCGGTTTCATTGCGACATCTCTCCCTTCATGTCTTTATTGGTCGAGCTGGAACGCCCACCACGGTGACCCCTTCGGGCACGTCAGTGATCACCACGGCGCCAGCACCCACGATGGCGTCAGCCCCGATGGCAATGCGCGGCAGCACTGTGGCGCCGGCGCACACCCAAGACGCTACTCCCATACGCACGAGCCCGCACAGGGTTCCTCCCGGCGCAATTTCGACTGCATCCTCCAAGACATCCTCATGGTCCACGCTCGCCCGAGTGTTGATGATACAGGCCCTGCCGAGTACCGCTTCGTCCCCCACGACTGCCCCGGCTAGAATCTGCGATCCCTCGCCTATTTCCGCGTTTTCCGCCACCCAAGCCGTGGGGTGGGCGACCGTCATCGGTTTCAGTCGCTCCTCTTTGAGGCGTTCCTGAATCCGCAATCGGAACCGGCCGCGGGGATTGCCGATCGTAACGCAACAGCCGAGCTCCTCACGATCCTGCCCAGCCAACCAAGCGACGAAAGCTTGCCATCCCTGGTAGATCGGAACGTCGGGAAAGGGAGAGGGCAGGCCAGGTGTGTCATCAAACACAGCCACGACCTGGCCTCCATAGTGCTCAATGATTGGCCTGACCACCTTGGCTTGGCCCGTTCCACCATACAGGATAACTTTGCGTGGAACCCGATTGAGATCTGCCTTTTTCAATGTCTGGATTTTCCTTTCGGCCACGCTTTCATTCTGATCCAAAACGAATTGTAGGTCGCACCAATCGGCGGAGAGCCGCGCGATTTATCCCGAGGGCGCGGAACGCCCCTTCTCTTCCATGATCTCACGAGCGTGGTTCCTGGCAAAGAGCGGAGGATAAGTGCCAGTCTCCAACGCCCTCAAGCCACATAATACTGGCCACTTAAGCCGCTCGCGCGGCGGAAATCTGCCTCGCAGAATTCACTATGTTCGGCCAGCTCCCTGTCAAGCCAATCAAGGGCCCCCCAATGTGCCAACACGATTTGCATGAAAAGCTTTGCATACATCCTTCGTCGATCATGAAATTTCAACAACAAATTCCTCAGTAGGGGCTCAATTTCTGAGCGCTCAAGATTAGCCTCGTTTATCCGACAAAGAATGCCGACGGCACTTCTGATGAAATCTTCGTGGATACCGACAGCCCTACTAAGAGAAGCCGACGAATTCTTTACAAAAACCTCGCGAAAATAAATATAGTTGTCCAAATATGTTCCTCGAAGCAAACTGCAATAGAGCGTCTGAAATATCTCCAAGTGCTTCCATTCCACGGGACAAGAATCGATCATTTTCTCGAACAAGTTCTTCAGCGTAGAGCTCCTGAACACGTTGTACCACTCATACTGGTACTTATTGGTTAACTTTTCCAGGATGGTCCGATGCCCGCGCCCGGTCTTGTCCCTGAGGAACACCTGGCGACCGAACGGAGTGCGGAAGAAATGTCCTATGTTTCCACCTACCCACTCAATCGATGAGTCTGACTCGAGCCGTTTCATCGCCTCCACTACTCCAGGAAAATACGGAAAGTCGTCGTTATCGTTCAACATGGCGAACTCCGTAGTCACGCGCGACAGCATTTCACACATTGATTTGGCATAGGTTCCCGGACTTCCGTCCATCAGGATACTGTCCAAGACAACGTTGTCCGGAACGTCGAGTTTGAGTTTCTCCAACTGATGATCAGCATCGAAGAGCAGCAGCTTCACGTTGCGAGGAGCCTCCGCCGAGAAATATCTGACATATCTCTCTGTATAGCCTCGCTTTCCATAAAGCGGCATTATTATGCTGAGTTCGTGACCCATCGATAACACCGGACGATGGCTAAAGAATCACGGCGTTTGAGATGAATGAGTCGTATGACATGGCAAGCTTGTCAGACTCACTAATAATTGCAGCCTCTGGATCGATGTCCCAGTTTATGGATAGTTTCTTGTCGAACGGATCTACTTTCAAATCCACGCCGTGCTCGAAGTACCGGTTCGATTTGTACAGCAACACAACGTCATCCGTCAGCGTTACGAAGCCGTGCAACGTCCTTGGCGGGATAAGGATCTGGTTGTTCCCGATATGATCCATTGCATTGTAATTGACGGTAGATCCACGTCGGTCTATCGAAACTATTACATCAAGAATCCGGCCAAATAATACTGTCAGCAGCTGAGTCTGAGCGAGAGGACCGATTTGCGTGTGAAGGCCGCGCAGCGTCCCTGCTTTCCGGCTGTAAGAGACACTATCCTGAAGAAAACTCACATTGTGCTGCGAGGCCCGAAAAATTTCACTGAAGTGGCCTCGTACATCAAAATATCTATCGACGGCAATCGCCTTGATCATGCTAGTTGTGACACTTAGCGGACCGGTCTTCGAGCTTTGTCTTCACTAATGTCTCCGGTTGATCTAGCATGATCAAGATCATCCGGTCTTCCAACATCTAACCATGGCTCATGTATTGGATAGGCCACGGTACGTTTGCCTTGCTCCTGCAACCGCTCGAAAAGTGTGGGCATGTCACAGGGCTCGGCGCGAGCCAATACACCGAGCGCAGAAGGATCGAAGGCGTAGATTCCGGCATTTACATACGTACGGCTGATAGGTTTTTCCTCGAGACCCACAATATCAACGCCTTTTGTCGTCACGACGCCAAATGGGTGCTGCCACTCATGAAGTCGCACTGCCATAGTAGCGGTCGCACCGTGGCGGACATGAAAATCAAGTATTTCCGCGTAACGAATATCGGTAAGCACATCCCCGTTCGAAACTGTGAACGGAATCTCCGGCCGAGGATTTAGAAGGCTGAGTGCTCCCGCCGTACCCAAAGGGCCCTCTTCGCGCAGATAGTCGATCCTTACTTGCCATCTGTCGCCGTTGCCAAAATAGTCCTCAATCATGTGCCCCAGGTAGTGGATGGCCAACACAAAACGGCTGAACCCTTCTGCCTTTGCCCGCTCAATGATGTGTTCCAGCATCGGTTTGCCGGCAACGGGCAGCAGCGGCTTGGGACAGTTTTCCGTGTGCGGTCGCAAGCGTGTCCCCTGCCCGCCGGCCATAATCACAACAAGATTAGGCCGGGCTGATGGCACGGTGATCTCGTCCCACAGGTGCAGTCCGACGATACGCCGATCTGCGTCGACCACCGGTAGTTGCCGAATCTTGTTCACCTGCATAAGATGCAGAACCATCTCGCGACTCATTTGTGGAGGCACCACAAATGGGGCACGGTGGATGATGGTTTCGATCGGGCTATCGAGATCCAGTCCTCGCAGCAAACTACGGCGAATATCGCCGTCAGTTATGGTACCCAGCAAAACGCGATCCTCCGAAACCACTAGCGCGATCTGCACCTTGGACTCATCAAGATTATGGATCGCCTGCTTGATAGTTGCGTTAACAGGCAGTAGAGCCTTTTGCCAGATGTTTTCAGCGCCTTCACTCATTTACAGTGGACCGTCACAGTGCACCTAATTTGAAGAATAGCCCCTTCCTTCATCCTTACGGTGCGAATCCGGATTGCTTTCTAATGAGCGCATTCGCCATCCAAAGGTCGCGCTCGGTATCGACGTCTACCGAGCGATCTGCCGGCATTATATAGGCCACTGTTTCCGGACCTACGAAGTCACCGGCCTTAACAAGCCACTCGGTCCGCGCTACAAATACGGCGCCATTCAGCGCGTAATAAGAAGGCATGCACTGCCGCCTTGTAGGTCGCTTCTCTGAGGCGATCAGTGGCCTGAGCCGCAGGTCATTGTCCACGCTGTACATCCAATGCGGGTTCTTATCGGCCTCGACTACGGACACGGCGGCAGGGGCCGTCTTTTCGTGGCACATCATCAGGCAACCATCGATATCGGCACCGGTCCGCAATGGCGACGTAGGTTGCAGCAATACGATGAAATCGTATGTTTTCTTGAGCGCCGCTATCGCATGACGCACTACGTCCATGGCGCTGGTTTCATCCAAGGCGAATTCGGCCGGGCGCACGAAAGGCACCTCGCAACCCAATTGCCGTGCGACCGATATGATTTCGGAGTCTTCCGATGACAAGATGGTCCGGTCGATGAAGTGCGACTCTCGCGCCGCGGCGATCGTCCAGGCGAGCATAGGCTTTTCACCTACCAAGCGCAGATTTTTTCGGGATATTCCCTTCGACCCACCCCGTGCCATGACGATGGCCAATACGGTTTTATCGTAAATCATTCGGCTCTTGCATCACCTGTCAGCTAAAAATCGAACTGATCGATATTTCCCCGGATCGACATGACTGTTTGCGTCCGCTTGCCTCGAAGGAAACTTCGGTTAGCGGAACCAGTCGCCCGTGCGCTCGCCTGCCAGCATCATGCGCTTGCGCAGGATGCGCCGCAGATCAAGGTCGACGGTCGCAAGGCTCTCGGCGATCAGCTTCCCAGCCTTGCCGCCGCCATAGGGGTTTTTCGTCGTCGCGCAGAGGGCGCGGAATTCCTGGTCAAAGAGGCAGCGCCGGGCGGCAGAGTAGATCGTTTCTGCCTCATAGTCGACGTCGATAACGTTGTCTCCACGCAGACGACCTTGCTGACGCGAGCCTATATTGACCGTGGGGCATCCGAATACCGGGGTTTCTTTGATACCGGAGGAGGAATTACCGACGCAGGCGACCCGCCAACCCGTCACGCGGGCGAGCGCCAGCAGCCCATGATAGACATAGCGGCCCAGCGATCTGTGAAGCTGCATGTTCGGGTAACTGGAACCAGCGAACTCCCGCAAGACGCGGGTGATCGTCTCCCCACCCGCATCATTGTTGGGGTAGGTCAGGATCACTTGGACGCCTTCATCGGCCAGTCTGGACAAGGCTTCCAGGGACGGGCGAAGCTGCGGGGCTGCCTCCTCGAACTCAGTCGTCACCGAGTGCTGGGTGAAGATGACGACAGGCTGAGTGGCATTGAGCTTCAGGCGCTCGGTCAACTCTGCCGGTGTTGCGTAGGTGCCATCGATGATCAGGTCGATGGCGGGGAAGCCCACGGTCTGAACGCGCCAAGGCTCCTCCCCCATAGCGAGGATACGGTTCGTCGCTTGCTCGTTGGTCGTGTAATGCAAATGGGCGAGCTTAGTCATGGCATGCCTGACGGAATCGTCCAAGGCACCCCCCTCGGTGACGTCACCGCCTTCGACGTGGGCAGTCGGGATGTTCATCTGGGTACCAGCGATGACAGCGGCGAAACCCTCAAAGCGGTCCGCATAGACCAGAAAGACATCTGGATTCATCGCGTGCAGGACCGGAGCTATGGATAGGATGCCGCTGCCGATCGCCCGCGCGGTGGCGATTCGATCGCCGCCGCTCATATCGATTGCGACCTCGGCATGGATGTCGAACCCATCCTGCCGAATTTCTGAAATCGTCCGACCGAAATTGCTGTCGAGGTGCGCTCCCGAGACGATCAGCCGATAATCGAGATCCGGGTGATCCCGGATCGCGCGCAGGATCGGATATTGCAGGCCATACTCCGCGCGATTTCCAGAGAAGACACCGATCAGGCGTTTGCTATTCATCGGCGGGCGGCGGAAATAAGGGTGGCAAGGCCGGTCGGAAGATCAATTTCGGGCAGCCAATCCAGGCTGGAGCAGGTCTTGGCGATGTCGAGCGTCAGGATAGACGTGCGATCGGCCGTGTTTTCACCGATGACAGGCCGCGATTCATCGCCTGCAAGGTCCAGCGCGAGCCGGGCCACATCGCCGACAGCGATGCCGCGGCCGCTTCCGGCGTTGAAGATGCCGCCCGGCATGATTCGACAGGCGGCAGCAAAGCAGAGGGCGGCATCCCCGATCCACAGGAAATCCCGAACCGGGATGGGATCACGCAGCCTCAATGGACCTTCTCCGGGAATCTGCCGCAGAATTTCGGCAATAACCGTATTTTTCCCCATGCCTGGACCGTAGAGATTGGCAAGACGAAGGCTGGTTCCGCCGACCTTACCGAAAACATCCTCACACGCGAGCTTCACGCGGGCATAGTCGTGGGCAGCAGAGACTGGCTCCTCAGGCCGGCGAGGATATGCTTTCTCGTCACCATAGACGATTGCGGAGGAGGCGTAAACGACGTGCCGCCACGGCCTCGCAGCAAGCACCCGGCAAAGCGCGATCTCGCTGTCGTCGGACCGAGCTGATGCATCTCGTCTCTGCGCCAAGTGCACTAGGACTGCACCTTCAGGCACCTGCGTATCCGCATAAGTGGCGACCGCCGTAAGGCCCGGCTGACGCCGCCGCGTCACACCCGTTACCGGGACACCCTCGCGTCTCAGGCAGCTCAGAAGCGCTTGGCCGACAAAGCCTGATGCACCGGTTACGACGACGGGATTCCTCACGCAAAGCCGTTGATGTCGCCCGGCTGGATATGGGCGTCCGCAGCGAGGTCGCGCGTTGCCGCCTTGCCCAGCACTTCCTCCAACCGCTCGGCTTTGATGGGACCAAGGCCGGGGCGCTTCACCCAGATATTCTGAAGAGTGAAGGTCTCGCCCTTTCGGATCGGCTTGATCGAGACCACAGTTGCATAAGCAAAATCAATGACCGGCTGCTCTTCCGGCAGAATCGTCTTGAAGCCCCCGCGCGCCTGCCAGATCGCCTTGGAGCCGGTGATCATGTCCGCCAACTCCCGCGGTTCGATAGAGATGGGCACATCCGGACCCGGCCAACTCCGCGATATCGTGAAGTGCTTCTCCAAGATGCAGGCCCCCAGAGCCGCCGCACCCAGGCAGGTCCAGATATTCATTGAATGGTCGGACAGGCCGATGGGAACAGCGGGGAAGGCGTTGGCGAGATCCTGGATGCCGCCCAGCCTCACCTTTGCGTAGGGCGTGGGGTACATGCTCGTGCAGTGGAGAAGGGCGAGCGGCGTGCCGTGACGGCGAATGATCTCCACCGTCTTCCGAACCGAGCTGATGTCGTTCATGCCGGTCGATACGATCATCGGCTTGCCCCAGCGCGCGATATGGTCGATCAGCGGGTAGTTATTGCACTCGCCCGATCCGATCTTGAAGGCTGGCACATCCATCGCGTTAAGGCGGTCCGCCGCCTCCCGCGAAAAGGGGGTGGAGAGGTAAGTGATGCCCTTGGCGGCACAATGCCGCTGAACCTGGCGTTCCTCCGCCTCGGTCAGCTCGCAGCGCTTAATAATGTCCCACAGCTTCTCGGTGGAGATTTCGCCCGGGGTCATATCGGTCGGGATCATTTCCTTGTCGGTGATGTGGCACTGGAATTTTATGACCTCGGCACCGGCATCGGCGGCGGCGGCGACCATCTGAAGAGCCTTATCGAGGCTGCCCTCGTGGTTGATCCCGACTTCGGCAATAACCAAAGGCGGTGCTTCTGGGCCAACCTCGCGGCCGGCAATGGAAATGGCAGTCATCGTTGCATCCATCCTCTCACATTGATCATTAGTGAATTCTGGAGGCGAGCGGCAAGAGCATGGCGATCATCGGTATGTTTCCGCCGCTAACGGCATTTACAGATTGTAGATATCAATCTTGTAACCCGCCAGGTTCTTCGGTTCCCGGAACCAGGCCACCGTTTCGGACAGACCGCGCCGGAGACCTTCTAGGCCGGCGTATTTGGGCTGCCAGCCGAGGAGTTCCTTTGCTTTAACGTTCGAAGCCCACAGACGCTCGACCTCGCTCTTTTCCGGTCGAAGACGCTGCTCGTCTGTGAGAATCTCAATATCGGCTTGCATCACTTCCGCAATCATGCGCGCCGTATCGCCAATCGAGATTTCGTAGTTGCTTCCCAGGTTGATAACTTCGCCCACACCTTGCTCTGACTTGAGCGCTGCAATGAACCCGGCGACGGTATCGCCGACATAGTTAAAGTCACGCGTAGGCTGTGCCGCACCTAATTTGATTTGCCGCGTGCCGCTGGCAATCTGTGTGATGACGGTCGGGATAACGGCACGGGCCGACTGGCGTGGGCCATAGGTGTTAAAAGGCCGAACTATCACAACCGGTGTATTAAATGAGGTGTAGAACGACATCGCAATTTGATCTGCGCCGATCTTGCTAGCTGAATAAGGCGACTGGCCTTGCAAAGGGTGTTCTTCAGTAATGGGCACAAATCGCGCCGTACCGTACACTTCGCTGGTAGAGGTATGAATTACTTTTGAGAGCCCAAGGTCACGAGCCGCCTGAACAACATTTAACGTACCCTTGACATTTGTATCGATGTAAGTATCGGGCGAGTGGTAAGAGTAAGGGATTGCAATCAGTGCAGCGAGGTGAAGCACGGCGTCGCAGCCTTTCATCGCAGTGCGAACACCATTCGGGTCGCGAATATCCCCCGCAAAAACCTCAAACTTCCCTTTCACATCCGGCGCGCAATGATCGAGCCAACCCCACGAATTGAATGAGTTGTAGAAAACGAATGCGCGAGCATTATGACCCGCACGAACCAAGGCTTCGGTGAGGTGTGAGCCGATGAACCCGTCGGCACCAGTAATGAGCACTTTAGACATAAGTAACAGAATCACACGGAGCAATCGGCATTGAAGAAGTGGCCCCACTCGTTAAGACAGTCCGGAGAGGGTTCTTAAGTGGAATCCCCGCGGGTGGAGGGTTATCCACGGCGGCGCGCGCGGCGCCTATCACGCCCGAGCGCGTTGCCGCGATGGAGAACCCGAATCGCATCACACCGCCGCCTTCAGTTCCCTGCGGGCAGAGATTACACTTTATCCGACTGTCCAGATTTTCTGGGGCCACTTCTATTCTTCACTTATCCAGCCCGAATTTTCGTCCACTCAAACGGGACCAGCTCTTAGGTCGAGGAGGCCTCAGATTTAATGATCGATCTCGGACTAATAAAAGAGTGATCCGAAACTATAGCTCCCGGAAGCACCAAACAATCGATCGAAACCCACACGTTGTCTCCGACGCGTATAGGAGCATTCCGATACTTGAAATCTTCCGACCTGTAATCATGCGACCCTGTAATCAACTTCGAATATTGAGAAATTACGGAATTTTTTCCAATATAAATCGGCTCAAGATTATAAAGATCGACATAATCGCCAATCCAACTATAGTCGTTGATCTCCAGTTTCCACGGGTAGCAAATTCTGGCGGTCGGTCGGATCTTTACGCCACGACCTATTTTCGCCCCGAACATACGCAAAAGGTAATTTCGGAAGAAGTAAAGCGGTTTAGGCGAATTTGAGAAGGCGACGAAATTAAGGAAGTCCCACAGAAACACGATCAACGCCCCACGCCCTCGGGAGCCCGTAGGGACGGAAAATTCTTTCAACGACCATTTAGCTGTCGTTCTTTTTATCAAATCTCCCTCATACCAATCCGATTAAAGATTTCTCTTAGTTGAGACGAATAGGCGAAACGGTCACTCAAATGATAACAAACCACCGTCGCCTTACTTAGCAATTTGATGTTTACGAGAGAAAAAGAGAAAACGCCGAGGCAGTAGTCGACGTATTTCCTCGCCAGAACGCGCTCAATCGGTGAAGATAGTCTTTTTACCTTCACTCCTTCGGGAAGCCGGACAGATTTGAGCGTTTCACGAGGATGCAGAATGTAGTAGACCTTTTCGACACCCTCAAGATTCAGCGCATACGAGCAAAGGCGGTCAACTAATTTATCTTTCTCACGCCTAGAAACTACATTCTCAAGTGGTTGCCCGATAATGGTTGCGATTTTCGAAGCACGGGGCGTCTTGGTTTCATCGAATCGTGTTTGCCACGGCAAGGGTATGGGAACGACGGGGCAGTTCTTATCCCAAATAAGATCGGGGTAGGGAGAAAATGCGAAGTTATATCGGTTGAAATTGTAGCCGACCAGGTTATCGAAAAAGATCGTAAATTTCTTTCGGTGCACAATCGCACAATAGAGTTTCTTCAAGAATTGCTTCAACAACACGCGGAGGTTGGGACGAATATGCAATATGTTCGGCAGACCATCGGGGATGTTTGCTAGAACTATGCTTCGGGTTGAATACAACATATTCGAGTAAATCGAGTTGATGTGCGGAATATAGACCATCGCTCCCAGCGTACTGACGATATCCGAATAGATGTCAGCAAACTCAGCTTTGGCTCCCCCCTCTGAAATATCAAATCCAGATACATTGATGATTCGCCATTTCTTCAACGCGTAGTGTTCAACAAACTGTCTGACCATCGCATTCTGAAACGGCCCGTAGACGAAAAAAAAGTGCTCGTAAGCCGACTTAACTATATTCAGAATCATAAAAGAACATGTCTTCGGCCATCTGGATACACTTTTCTAAGCACCCCAAGTTGCAATACGCTTTCAACATGCTACGCGTCCCGAGAAAGTCCTCGACCATATGATAGAAGCCTGGCTTGTAGGCGTCGACAGGAATCGGATATTGCTCCTCTTTGGTATATTCGGTGATTTTTACAAGGGTATCCAGTGGCCAGAGCCTGACGCTGAATTCTCTGAAATCAATATTTAGGGAGTACCGCCCGGCACCAATCCATTTCGCCCGATACTGCAAAAATACTTCTGACTGGCCAATTGAGCAGACTCCTGAAAATGTATCCCCACTTGGGTGCCAAGAATATTTCGAGCCGGCGATTCGGTGGCGTCGTTCCAGCTTCAGCTCGGGGAATAGATAAAACATCACCGATATCATATGAATAGAGTTGGATATTCCCCATCTTGCCAATACAAAGGGGGAATAACTACGCACGTCCAGGTTTCTAACCCACTCAGTCATGTCGGATTGGGCTGCTACCACATCAGACTTGGATATCAGGTCTTTCGTCGCTTGAATGGATTGGAAGAATATGCGGTTGAACGCAACGTACGCCCGCGACCTCGCTTCCGGATGTCGTTCGACGAAATTCAATAGTTGACCTTTGGACAAGAATCCCGGCTTTTCGAAAAGGATTGGTGCTTCGGTCCTCTGAACTATTGCATTCAATATCTCCGGGGTTTTTTCGATAGGAACGCATACGATTATCCTTTCAAAGTCCGCCCAGGGTATTTTCGATTCCCACGTTAAAAATCGCCCGGCGCCGTTCCTATGACAGGCATCCTTGTTTCGCTGCGACGAGGCGAGAACGTCGACTTCGCCCATATCGACGCCTTGTAGAACTCTCAAATACTCAACACCTGTTTTTCCGGCACCGACTAATAGAGTTCGCATCTGGTTATCGACCGCGTGAACGAGTGAGTGATGTGTGCTCGACCGGTCGGCGAAGTTATCGCCCCCACAAGCTCCGGTGGTCAAGTAATCGGTAATTCACTCTGACTATCCCAGCCGCCACAGCGTGCCATCTCGTCACGAACGATTCGAAAGGTCATAAAGTCTTCGTCCAAGTCAGGAAGCCTAATTTTCCCTTCAATAAACTCCTGAAAACACCGAGCTGTTGTTTTCGAAACCAATGGCAGTACATCACTACCCTGAATCGAATATCCGGTATCCGTTTCGATTCGAAAACCATTCGCCCCACGATTGCAATCAAAGCGCCCAGAGACTCCCACCTCATCGGCAGAGAAATCGGCGCTCCCAAGGAAATCGAAGTATCCTCGCCGCTTCGATTCGTACACGTCACCGCTCCTACTAATCGATACGTTCCGAGGAACAAATCCGAATGTATATCGGTATAAATCGAGGAAGTGACACACGTTGCAGCAAAGCCCCGAGCCCGGTGAAAAAACCGACCACCTCTTCGAAGTCTTCAATATCGGAAACAATGAGTCCGCGTAACGCCAAGCATAGTTGACGAAAATTGGAATGGAGTATCGCTTTCCAAGCTCCATCGCGGTTTCGTACTCATAACAAGATGTGAATGCCACCTTCTCCAAAATAATCATCTTGGGATGAAGAATACAAACTTGCTTGAGTAAATTCAGTCGAGGTCTCGATGAAGTTGAGATAACGACCGCGTCAAATCTGACATTACTCGGTAGACCACCAACCGTCTCAAAGAAAACGGTATTGGCTGGAGGAGGTTGGTTCGCACGCACAGGGTCGACGCAGAAAACGTGCGAATCGCGGAAGCTCAAGAACGATTCAACGTGTCTGATACCAATTCCCCCAACACCAACTACGCAAAAATTCATACGCCGATTCCTGAATCTCGCCCCTTGACGCACGTTGTCAGGGCGGAAAGATTCTTTTCCCTTGAAAAATTCTCCGCTGCAAATCGTTGCGCGAATTTTCGTTTTTCGTCTGGATACTTTTCAAGAGCAATCCGCAAAGACGCGCAAAAATACTCGACGTCGCCCGCCGGAACGAAGATGCCTCCGGAATTCATGATCGACTCGAAAAACGTTCCGGAATCTCCCGTTCCGACAATCCGAGCTCCGGCAGCAAACAAATTGTGGATCTTCGAAGGCAATACCGCGGTCGATATGCCGCGCGTTTGAGGGATTATGTGAATATGATCGTCCTTCAAAAGTTGTCTGAAGCTCTCCTCCGAGAGGAATGGTTCAATCTTTACGTTTTTCAATCTTCCGAACGTCTCTCGCACCCGACGTTCTGAACGCCCTCCACCGATCAGTCGCCACTTGACCGACAACCCTAAGATAGTGACAGCCTGCCTGATCAAGGAGAAGTCCACTTTTTTGCCAAAATTTCCAGAGTATATGATCTCTGGAGACACGCTTTTTAGATCCTTGAGCTCGAACGCAAAATCATCCGCAAAGTTATATATGCAACAAACGCCGTCAATTCCAGGCAGAGACTTCTTCATGTCGGGATTGATTACGATTACTCGCGTAGCGCAAGCAACGCAGAGGCTTTCCAACTTTCCGACTAGTTTCGACAAGAGTTTGAACGCCGGAAATAGCGCAACGAGACTTGATTCAAGATCCTGAATTAAATAAACAGTCCTCTTTCCACACAATCTTGCCAAAATCAACAGTGGTAGGCCAAAGATCGCCGGCGGAGAAACGAGAAATATGGTTCGTTCGGCATAAAACGTCTTCGAAAAGAGCAGCCGACCGACAATTAGAAGGCCAAAAGCCAACTCAGTAGCTTCTTCAAGAATCTTATTGCGAGTTTGCCTGCGAGAAATCGAAAACAGGGTGAAAATATTGCTCAGCGCCGAAGTGCGCGTAAAAGCTTCTGAATTCGGGACAATAATATGAACAGGTTCGTCTAGAGTCTCGGACCACCACTTGACATATTCAGTCGCATACTTCCCTATCCCATTGAGATCAGGATAAAAATGGCGCGACACAAATATCATTTGAGGTTCCAGCTTCCCCAGACGGTAATCCGGCCCGATCCATTCCTGTCCAATCACGCCGGAGCACGATGCCCGATCTCAATTCCCGTAAGTGTTGCCTGAGCTGGGGCTACGCCGGCATTGCGGATATAGCCCAAATACCCAAGGATAAATAGATAGGGATAATTTAACGAAAATCCCCCGAAGGTAACGACTGCTAACGAGACAAATATCGAAAACAAGACAACAAAAATTTGATCGTGCCTGATCGACCGCCAGACGAATCTAAGATAGAGCACAACCAATAAGAGGCCCAAAACCCCTGTCTTGGCCAAGAGCCAGGAAAAAATTAGGTGGAAGGAGCGAACATCTTCCAGGTTTCCTTCCGTCATCCGAACTTCAATTGACTGGTCTTGGGAATCACGCAGATCAATACCGTAACCCAGACCGTGACCAAAAACGCATGAAGTGAAATCGATATTTTGCAGAACCAACAGAAACTCATATAGCCTCTGGGCGGTAGCAGTATCGAACGACCATGCTGCGGAAGGATCAATATTGCTAAGAATGAATATCAATTCTTCCAGTGAAAAGGAATCAAGAAAAGCAAGGGTTTTTCTAACGATAGAGAGATCCGAGTCTTGAAAAAAAGCGGAGATACCGAAGCCAACAACAGCACTAACCAAGATAATTGACAGCTTTTTTTTCCAACCCTCGGTAAGGAATACCCATAAAAGCAATGCCAACACGATACTTTTTGATGAGGTAATGATCACGCTAGCTATTAGTGCGGCTAACACAAGGCAATTTTTTGGATCGAGTGATTTTCTAACGAAAATCAAAAGGTGAACAATGGAAATATACGGATAGACTAGCAGTACCATAAAGAAAAACAATCCGATACGCCTTGCAGATTCCTTGACAAATTCAGCGCTGACCACATTTGACCTGGCGCAGGATCTCCCAAGAATAAATGCTAGAGGTCCAATCCCCAGTACGGCCATGTCTTTCAGTACAAAGCTAAAGCTAGCCCCGTTGATCAGGCCAACCAATGCGACATTAACTATGAAAAAGAAAAAAATGACTTCGATCCTTCTGACTCTTACGCTCGCTTCAAAGAACACTAGTAGATACGTCAACAGTAACAACAATGGAAGCACGACCACCAAGTTCGATAACTGAGTGGGAATGATGTTTAGGTTGCTTAGAACGTCCATAGCAGGCGGGACTAAAAATATCAGCCAGATAGAGCTTACGATTACAAACTTTTTCATAGGACTTAGAATTGCTTTGTCCTGGCTCCGAAATCAACCGGACAAGTCCGACCTGATTTTGTGAGAGTGCTCACCGGCACCGGGCGACAATTTCCAGGGCGCCCGCGGCACCCTGTTGCAAGCGCTCGCTCTGGACGAGTGGCGGCAGCTTCCGCTCCCCGCATCTGGTCACAAGATCCGAGATCCCTTAGGAAATCCCCCTTCGCGTGACATCGTAAATTTACGCAGTCAGTTCACACGCCTCTTGCCAAGCGACCAAATCCTCGAATTACTCCACCCTGCCGCCTTTCGAGCCTCCGGTCACAATCTCGGTCCTCGGCGCTGCCTTAGTTGCAAATAACGCCTTCAGGCGAGCCAGGCGTTCGGACTGCTGCGGGTCGCTCTTGGCCTTGTCCATCGCCTCGCAAACGAAGGCCCAGAGGATGGCGACGAGACCGGCTGCCAAAGTTGACAACAGTACGATCAGGGAGCGCTTTGGCTTAGATGTGCGGTCGGGCTCTATCGCCTCATCCATAACTTGAATAATGGTAGCGTCTCTGGCTTCGTCTATCTTGGCGAGCTCGTACTGCTTGGCAAGCAGCTCATAGAGAAACTCGTAGTACTTCACGTCGCGCAAGCGGCCGAGATTGTCGAGCCCACTGCGGCCAGCTTCGTCCACTCTACCGACGGCGGCGATTGGGGATGAGCCTTCGACTCGGGAAAGCTCCCGCTTAAGCGCCTCGAGCTCCTGCTGCGTTCTCTGTAACTCCGGATTGGCTTCTGCAGCAAAGGTGCGCATTGCCCCAAGCTGAACCTCCTTGGCAGAGATCTGAGCGCGCAAGCGCGCCGTTACCTCGATCATGCTGCGCCCTTGGGCATCCACTTGGGCAAGGCCGCCTTTCTGAAGGCCCTGTCTGGCCGCGATTTCTGCTGCCGTCAAATTGTCCTTGACCTGGACAAGCTGATGTTCGAAGAACAAACGCCGTTGAGACGCCTCCGTCACCGCCAGGACCTTCGTGAGCTTCATCAGCTCGTCCACATAGGAATTGGCAAGATCCGCTGCGCGCTTCGGTTCCTTGTCGTCGACCTCAATGGTGATGATACCGTCTCTGCCGGCCGTAATCGTCGTATTGCTTTGCAAAATATTGCGCGTACTGCTCTGGATTCCCTGTTGGTAGATTTTGTTCAGGTCAAAGCGTGCGATCAGGGCGTCCGCCACGGTACGGCTCTTGAGCATGCCGACATAGAGGTCGCTAGGATTTCTGATACCGAGGGCTCCGCCGGCCAACGCCCCTGCCCCCGCGCCGAGCTGACTTAATAAAGCGGAGGCGGTCGAAGCGCTCTGCTGCGGCGGCAGTATGCGAGTAGTGCCCGTATAGATGTTTGGCAGAAATAAACTGATGATGGCAGCGAAAATCGCCACAATGAAGGAACCACCAAGAATAATCCGTTTATGCTTGACGAGAACGATGAACAGGTCAAGAAGGCTGATTTCGTCGCCGTCGGACGATATCGGTACCGCCGAAGACGCCTTGGGATTTTCAGTAACCTGCTCGGACATGGCGGTCGACCAAAGTCACTGGGTTCGCGCTTGCGCGGGAATGACGAGGCCGCGATGAAATGACAAGGCCGTGACTACTGTCGGATGACCTTGACGGCCGCCGCCCCCAGGCCGAACTGGTAGAAGATCTGCGAGATATCCTTGAGCGCTCGGGTGATCGTTGTGCGGTCAAGCTCTTCCGGCACAACGATGCTGTCCCCCGGCATCAGGTGACTGCGCTCCAATGATGCCGCGAAGAAGCTCGTCTGCCGTTTGCTTTTCACCGAGCCGTCCGCCCGCAGCACGTAGATGCTGCTCTCGTCGGCGCCGCGGGTCGGGCCGCCCGCCTGCGAGAGGTAGTCCGCGACGCGCTTGTCGGGCTTGTAGACGAACGAGTTTTCGCTGTAGACGGAGCCGAACACGCTGACCATGGAAGGCTGCGAGGGCACGAAGAAACGGTCGCCGTCTTCGAGCGGCAGGTCGGGGAGGTCCTTAGGTTGCGCCTCCTCGGGCAGCTCGAGCACCACGCGGCCGATCGGCCGGATCTGGCGCAGGCGCGTGATTAAGCCTTGCTGGTTTTCCGCCTGCTGCTTGAGCGAGGCCGCGTCTTCGGGCGAGGTCACGTTCTGCGATCGGAGCGCGTTGAAGCGCTGCATGTCGCGCTCGAGGCGGTTGAGCGCGTCTTCGAGGGTTTTTTCCTGTTGCACGCGGGTGGATTCGCGCGTGAACTGGGCGCCGAAGAGGTAGGCGTTCGCGGTCAGTCCGCCGACGCGCGCCACCAGCTGCCGCAGGGTTTCCCCGGGCATGATCTGGTGCACGCCCGAGCTGTTGAACTCGCCCTCGAGGCGGATGTACTGGGTTTGCCTGGAGATCGGAACGCGGATGTCTTCCTTCGAGAACACCGTGACGATGTCGCCCGGCTGCAGTAGAACGTCGTGCTCCGGGTCCCCGTCGATCACCGCTTTGCCAAGATTGAAGGGGATCAGAGAGCTGCTGAGGTCGCCGCGGTTGAAGCGCTCGATGACCGCATAGTCCCAGTTGATCTCGCGCTGCGACGGTTTGATCTGGTTGATGAGGCGCAGGGCGTCGGTCTTTGCCGCCTCGAGGCTGCCTTTATTTGCATCCTGGATGCGGGTGACCTGCACGGCGGTCGAAGTCTGGTTTGGATCCAGGAATCTCGTCGCCTCGGACTCCGTTT
>WNGN01000363.1_pt1 | contig 29743 bp, 27 predicted proteins | sample 5400561 | NCBI WGS metagenome assembly WNGN01 (sample SAMN13153379, study PRJNA577476) | soil metagenome | isolation source: 115 cm soil or saprolite under Garry oak tree replicate 2 | place: USA:California | collected 2016-06-15 | reverse complement strand
ATCGTCCACGACGAGCTGGAGAAGATGATCTATTTCGAGAACGCCAGGCTGGAAGTGTTGGGCGTTCCGCTGCTGTGGGTGCCGTATTTTTCCGTGCCGGACCCGACGGTGAAGCGCAAGACCGGCTGGCTGATGCCGACCACCTCCTACAGCAAGAACTACGGATTCGGTCTCTCCACACCGTACTATTGGGCGCTCGCGCCGAACTACGATTTCACCGTGACGCCCACCATCACCTCGCAGCAGGGGCCGTTGCTGGAAGGACAGTGGCGCCAGCGCTTCGACAACGGCGGCTTTGCAATTCACGGCGCGGGTATCGTCCAGGCCGATCCCCATTTGTTGACCGAAGTCCATGGGCCCGGATATCCCGGCGACCGACGATTGCGCGGCGAGGTCGACACCGCCGGCCAATTCTCGCTCAACGACAAATGGGTGTGGGGCTGGGACGCACTGCTGCTATCCGACAAGATGCTGTTCCAGGATTACAAGATCAACAGCTATTGGCAGCATTTCGCCGATCCCAAATACTTCGGCAACGGCATCTCCGATGCCGGCACCTCGCAATTGTATTTCATCGGCCGCGGCGACCGCTCTTATTTCGACGCACGGGTGATGTATTTCTACGGCCTGTCGCTTGCCGACAATCAGAGCCAGCTCCCGATCGTCGCCCCGGTGATCGACTATGCCCGCGTGTTCGCGCAGCCGGTGCTGGGCGGCGAGCTGAGCCTCAAGGCCAATATCACCAGTCTTTCCCGGCAATCGGCCGAGTTCGACGCCATCAGCCAGTCCGCGATCGCCAACAACGCCTGCCTGACGCCCGATCCGGCGATCCGCATTCCGGCCAATTGCCTGCTGCGCGGCGTGCCCGGGACCTATTCGCGCGCGTCCGCCGAGACGACCTGGCGGCGCACCTTCGTCGACGGCCTGGGTCAGACCTGGACCCCGTTCGTGATCCTGCGCGGCGACGTCGGCGAATCCTCGATCAGCAATCAGCCCGGCGTGGCGAATTTCGTCGAGACCGGCAACAACAGCTTCGTGCGCTTCATGCCGGCCGTGGGCATGGAGTACCGTTATCCGCTGATCAACGTCCAGCCCTGGGGAACGCAGACGCTCGAGCCGATCGTTCAGGTAATCGCCCGCCCCAACGAGTCGGACAGCAAGATCCCCAACGAAAAGATCCCGAACGAGGATTCGCAGAGCCTGATCTTCGACGACAGCAATCTGTTCAAGGTCGACAAGTTCGCCGGCTGGGACCGCGTGGAAGGCGGCGGCCGCGCCAATTACGGCCTGCAATATACCGCGCAGTTCAACCAAGGCGGCACGGTCAACGCCCTGTTCGGCCAGTCGCTGCAATTGTTCGGCAAGAATTCCTTCGCGTTCCGCGACGCCGCCAACACCGGGGTCGACAGCGGGCTGGAGACGAGGGTGTCGGATTACGTCGCGCGGCTGTCCTATCAGCCCGACCAGACCTACATGTTCATCTCGCGCTTCCGCTTCGCCGAGCAGGATTTTTCGGTACAGCGCGCCGAGCTCGAGGCCCGGGCGAATTTCGATCGCTGGGCGGTCTCGATGCTGTACGGCAATTACGCAGCGCAGCCCGACATCGGCTTCCTGACGCGCCGCGACGGAGTGCTCGGCAGCGTGTCGTTCAAGTTCACTCCGAGCTGGTCCGTGCTGGGCGCCGCCCGCTACGATATCGGCTCCGCCCAGTTCGACCAGTACCGCCTCGGGCTGGGCTATATCGACGATTGCTTCGCGATTTCGGTCAACTACATCACCGACTTCAACTATGGTTACTCGCCGACAAACGCCACCTCGATCGCCGTCGGCACCGACCATATGGTCATGGTGCAGATGAGCCTGCGCACCCTGGGCGGCACGGGATTTTCGACCCGCGTCAGCGGCACCGCGCCGAACTGAGGGAGCCAAGGACCAGGAAGCAATTCGCCGGGATCGACTCGATGCAAATGGCAATTTTCCACGTGACCCGACTGTTTCGATCGCGCCTCGCCGGCACCCTGGTTCTGGTGTTGGCGATCGCGCCGATCTGGCACGCGGGCGCCCACGCCCAGGTCGCGGCTCTGGTCAACGGCGATCCGGTCACGGTGCTCGACGTCACGCACCGGATGCAGCTCACCGAAATCTCCACGCACAAGAAACAAAGCCGCGAGGAGGCGCTCAACGAGCTGATCAACGAAAAGCTCAAATTGCAGATCGCCAAGCGCTACATCATCAACATCACCGACAAAGACGTCGATCAGGCGTTCAACGGCATGGCGCGCCACGCCGGGCTGAGCTCGCAGCAGTTTGCCGATGCGCTGTCGAAAGCCGGCATCGACGTCCCGTCGCTGAAGGCGCGCATCAAGGCCGATATCGGCTGGAGCGCGATCATCCGCGGCAAATTCCAGGGCAGCCTGCAGGTGGGCGAAAAGGAAGTCCTCGCCGCCGCACAGGCGCGGAAGAAGGACGACAAGCCGACGCCAGCCGCCTTTCAATTCAAGCTGCGGCAAGTCCTGTTCATCGTGCCGCGCGGGTCGCCCCAGGGCGCCTATGAGGCCCGCAAGAAAGAAGCCGAGGCGTTGCGCGCCCGCTTCCATGGCTGCGAGGAGGGGCTGGTGGCGGCGCGGACGCTGCGCGACGTCACGGTGCGCGACGAGATCACCCGCTCCTCGCTCGACGTGCCGGCGAAACAGCGCGAGGTGCTCGATGCGACCCCCGTGGGTGGCTTGACCCCGCCCGGCGTCACCCAGCTCGGCGTCGAAGTGTTCGCGGTCTGCTCCAAGGAACCGACGCGCGGCGACAACCCGGAAGAGCGCGAGGCGCGCGAGGAGATCTCGAACCAGCGCTATGAGGCGCAATCCAAGCGTTACCTCGAGGAACTGCGGCGCAGCGCGATGATCGAGATTCGCTAGAGTGGCAGCGCCATGTCCGCACCTTTGGCGCTGACGCTCGGCGAGCCGGCCGGGATCGGTCCCGATATCACCATCGCAGCCTGGCGTCGCCGCGGCGAATTCGGCCTGCCGCCGTTCTATGCGGTCGTCGACGCGGATTTCCTGGCGCAACGCGCCGAACGCCTGCAGCTTCCGATCCGCGTGACGAGCGTCGAGCCGGAAGCGGCCGCGGCGGTATTCGCGAGCGCCCTGCCGGTGGTCTCGCTCGGCATGAGGGTGACGGCGCAGCCAGGCCGTCCCGATCACTCCAGCGCGCCGGCCGCAATCGCATCGATCCGGCGCGCGGTGGCCGACGTGATGGCCGGGCGAGCGGCGGCGCTCGTGACCAATCCGGTCGCCAAGGCGGTGCTGTATCAGGCCGGATTTTCCGCCCCCGGACATACCGAATATCTGGCGCAACTGGCGCAGCAGGCCACCGGCAAGCCGACGCCGACCGCGATGATGCTATGGTCTCCCGAGCTCGCCGTCGTCCCCGTGACGATCCATCTGCCTTTGCGCGAGGTGCCGGGTCGGCTGACCGTCGAACTCATCGTCGACACCGCGCGAATCGTCGCGCGCGATCTCGAGGCGCGCTTCGGCATGGCGCGGCCGCGTCTGGCGATCGCCGGCCTCAATCCGCACGCCGGCGAAGCCGGCGCGCTCGGCGAGGAGGACCTCGACGTGGTGGCGCCGGCGGTCGAGCGGCTGCGCGCCGAAGGCATCGACGCTCGCGGCCCGCTTGCCGCCGACGTGATGTTCCACGCCGCGGCGCGATCGACCTATGACGTCGCCCTGTGCATGTATCACGACCAGGCCCTCATCCCGATCAAGACGCTGGCCTTCGCCCATGCCGTGAACGTCACGCTGGGCCTGCCGTTCGTGCGCACTTCGCCCGACCACGGCACCGCGTTCGACATCGCCGGGACGGGGCGCGCCGATCCGTCGAGCCTCATCGCGGCGCTGCGTCTGGCCGCAAGCATCGCATCCGGCGCGCCCGCTGCCGCCGCCTCCGGTCGATGACGGGAAAAATCGACACGCTGCCGCCGCTGCGGGATTTCATCCGCCGCCACCGCCTGAGCGCACGCAAGTCCCTGGGGCAGAATTTTCTGCTCGATCTCAATCTCGCCGCGCGCATCGCGCGCGCTGCCGGGCCGCTCGAAGGCGTGACCGTGATCGAGATCGGGCCCGGCCCGGGCGGATTGACCCGAGCCTTGCTGGCGCTCGACGCCGGGCAGGTGGTGGCGGTCGAACGCGATCCGCGCTCGGTCGCCGCGCTTACGGAAATCGTCGCGCATTTCGCCGGCCGGCTGACCATCGTGGAAGCCGACGCGATGCGGTTCGATGCCAAGCCTTATCTCGGCCGCGGGCCAGTCCGGGTGGTCGGCAACCTGCCGTTCAACATCGCGACCGCGCTGCTCGTTGCCTGGCTTTCGGCGGAGCCCTGGCCGCCCTTCTACGACGCGCTGGTGCTGACGTTCCAACGCGAAGTCGCGGAACGCATCGTGGCGGCACCCGGCTCGAAGCAATACGGACGGCTTTCCGTGCTCGCCCAATGGCGCACCGAGCCGCGCATCCTGTTCGACATCGCGCCGAGCGCATTCGTGCCGCCGCCGAAGGTCACCTCTTCGGTGGTGCGGCTCGTCCCGCGCGCAACGCCCGCCCGGTGTGATTTGTCTGTCCTGGAGCGCGTCACCGGAGCCGCATTCGGCCAACGGCGCAAGATGCTGCGCCAGAGCCTCAAATCGCTCGAGCGCGATCCCGCGCCCCTGCTCGCCGCCGCGGGTCTCGATCCGACCGCGCGCGCGGAAGACATACCGGTCGAGGGTTTCGTCGCGCTGGCGCGGGCGTTCGCGCCCGACATGTAAGGTAGGCATGGCGCATCGCGGGCAAGGGCGCGCAGTACATGCAACATGCAAACTCGCGCACGACGCGTCGTGCCCACGCGGCTCGATCACAGTGTGGGCAAAATCGCTGGCAAGGCTCGCGGTGAACTTCTTCATCTGAATGGACGATTTTGCCCATTCTACGCGGCGAGCCTCACAGCTTGCCCTGCAGCTCGCGAACGAAGGCGGACAGTCCGGGCTGGCGTTCGCGCTTGAGCCGTTCGGCCGCCAGGATCGCGCGGACGTCGGCAAACGCCCGCTCGATATCGGCATTGACCACCACGTAGTCGTATTCGGCCCAATGGCTCATTTCCTCGGTGGCCTGGGTCATGCGCCGGCGGATCACGTCCTCGGGATCCTGGGCGCGGCTGCGCAGGCGCTTTTCCAGCTCCTCGATCGAGGGCGGCAGCACGAAGACGCTGGCGAGGTCGGAACGCGCCTTCTCGCGCAGCTGCTGCGTGCCTTGCCAGTCGATGTCGAACAGCACGTCGCGCCCGGCGGCGAGCGCCGCGGCCGCGGGCGCGCGCGGCGTGCCGTACCAATGATCGAACACGCGCGCCCATTCGAGCAAGTCCCCGCGCGCGACCATCGCGTCGAACCGGCCGGCATCGATGAAATGATAGTCGCGGCCGTCGATCTCGCCCGGCCGCGGCGGGCGCGTGGTAACCGAGACCGACAGGGTGACGTCGGGATCCGCTGCGAGCAGCTTGCGCGACAGCGTGGTCTTGCCGGCACCGGACGGCGAGGAGAGCACCAACATCAGCCCGCGGCGGGCGATCGGCCAACCTGTCGTCCGCCCCGCCGCAGCGTCCCCCATGATCTCACTCCAGATTCTGAACCTGCTCGCGGAACTGCTCGACCACGCTCTTGAGCTCGAGCCCGATGTTGGTGAGCTCGACGTCGTTCGACTTGGCGCACAACGTGTTGGCCTCGCGCTGCAGCTCCTGCGCCAAAAAATCGAGCCGGCGTCCGACGGCGCCGCCCTGCGCCAGCAGGTTGCGCCCCTGCTCGACATGCGCGGCGAGCCGGTCCAGCTCCTCACGGACGTCGGCCTTCGACGCGATCAAGATCGCTTCCTGATGCAATCGACCCGCATCGAACCGGTCGGAAACGCCGACGAGCACCGCGACCTGCTCGGCCAACCGCGATCGTATCGCCTCCGGACGGCGACCGGGCGCCGCCTCGGCGCGCGCGGCGAGCCTGCCGATCTCGTCGAGCCTCGTCCCCAGCACGCCCGCGAGCGCCGCGCCTTCCTGACGGCGCGTGCCGGCGAGCGCCCCGAGCGCGTCGCCGAATCCGGCGATCACCGCCAGCTCGGCCGCGCGGCGATCCTCCTCGCTCTCCTCCTGGTCCGTTATCTCGATCACACCTTTGAGCGCCAGAATGCCGTCGAGCCGCGCCGGTGCCGCCTCGACGCGCTGCGCGACCTCGCGCAGGGTGGAGAGCACCGCGGCAAGCACCGGTTCGTTGACGCGAACCAAAGGAGCGACGCCCTCGCGGCGCGCGGAGAGCGTCGCGTGGATCGTCCCGCGCGACAGCGCTTCGGCAGCCCTGGCGCGTGCCGGAGCTTCCACGGCGTCCCAGCCGGGCGGCAACCGCAGCCGCAAGTCGAGATTTTTGCCGTTCACGGACCTGAGCTCCCAGGCCCACGCATAGGCGCCGTTGGTGCCGTTGCAACGAGCGAAACCGGTCATGCTCGACAACGCCATCGGCCGCGACTCTCGAAATGGGGAAGACTGCAGGGCCGCCGACCTTAGCCGCGGGCTTCACCCCTCACAAGACCAACCGGCAAGCGGCATCGGTCGGCTGCTTCGTGCGCCGAACTCCCGAACCTCGGCAATGAACAACCAATGTCGCGCGAAGCAGGCGCCGCGATCGGCGGAAGATCATTGCGGTGCGGGCTGCGGCGCTTCGCCGGTTCGGGACGGCGCCGGCTTGGGCTCCTGCGGCTGGCGAGATGGTGACGGGGTGATCCGAATCGGAGCGGGAGCGGTCCGCGCCGGAGCCTGATGCGGCTGGCGGGCCGCCGCGGGAGCGGGAGCAGGCGCAACGGCAGGCGCCGACGGCGCGGCTTGCGGCGGCTCTTTCTGCTGCTCGGTCTGGCGCAGACGGGCCACGTTCTTCTGGTGCTGGTCCAAATTTTCGGCGAACGCGTGACCACCGGTCCCGTCGGCTACGAAATACAGCTCCTTGGTTCTCGCCGGGCTCGCCGCGGCTTCGAGCGAGGCGCGGCCCGGGTTGGCGATGGGACCGGGCGGCAGCCCGTCGATCACATAGGTGTTGTAGGGGGTCGGCTGATCGATCTCGGAACGCAGGATGGGACGGCCCAGCGTCCCCTTGCCTCCGACCAATCCGTAAATGATGGTCGGATCGGATTGCAGCCGCATCTTCAGCTTCAGCCGATTGACGAAAACCGCGGCGACCCGCGTGCGCTCGTCGGGTTTGCCGGTTTCCTTCTCGATCAACGAGGCGAGCACCACCAATTGCTCCGGACTCTTGACCGGCAGATCGGGCGCGCGCCGGTTCCAGATATCCTGCACGAGCCGGCGCTGCTCCTGCTGCATGTGCTGGATCAGCTGCTCGCGCATGGAGCCGCGCGGGAAGCTGTAGGTGTCCGGCAGGACGCTGCCCTCCCTGGGAATCTCCTTGATGTTGCCGGACAGCACGTCGTTGTCCATCAGGCGCTGAACCACCTGCTCCGAGGTGAGCCCCTCGGGGACGGTGAGGTGATGCTGCAACACCTTGCCTTCGACGAGCGTGTCGATCACGTCGTGAAGGCTCGCCTGTTTCTTGAACTCGTACTCGCCCGACTTCAGCTTGCTCCAGTCTTTCGTCACCAGGATGCCGCCGAGGAACACCCATTTCTGCTCGATCACGCCCTCGCGCTGCAGCAGATCGGCGATGTCTCTAGGACCGACGTTGCGCGGAATGTTGACGATCTGGGATTGCTCGAGCGGACCCGCCGCATCGAGCCGCTGCTTGCCGAATGCCACAGCGAAGCCGACCGCAATCGCGGCGAGGAGAATGAGGGTGAAAATGGCGCTGCCCGCGACCACGATGGGATGTCGCGCGCGCCGGGAGGGACGGTTGGGCTCGGGCACGCGTTCGGGCTCCAATGCGGCGCGCGGGCTGCGCAACGTCCGCCGCTTTTCGGATGGCGAGGAAGCGCCCGCGCCGGGTGCCCGGTGCGGCCCCTCGGCTGCGTATGCATCCACGCCCGGCGTAAAGCCAGCCCCGGTACCGGGAGACGGTGCTTTGCGTGGATCAGCGGTCATGAGGGTCCGATGGCTTCCTGCTGCAAGGTAAGGCCAAATATGGCGAAAGGGTGAAGCGGCTACTCCCCGAGTCGGCGAAACACCAGTGAAGCATTGGTACCGCCAAAACCGAAGGAATTCGACAGCACGATGTCGATGTCGCGCGGATGCGCCCGGTGCGGAACCAGATCCATCGGGGTCTCCACCGACGGATGGTCGAGGTTGATCGTGGGCGGCGCGACTTGATCGCGAATCGCCAATACCGAGAAGATCGCCTCGACCGCGCCAGCCGCTCCCAGCAGGTGACCGATCGAGGATTTGGTCGACGACATGGAAACGCGGCTTGCGGCGTTGCCGACGAGGCGCTGCACCGCATCGAGCTCGATCTCATCGCCCACCGGCGTGGAAGTGCCATGGGCGTTGATGTAATCGACGTCCGACGCCGCGATGTTCGCCCGGTGGATCGCCATCTTCATGCAGCGCAGCGCGCCGTCGCCGTCCGGGGCCGGCGCGGTGATGTGATGGGCGTCGCCGGACAGGCCGTAACCGATCAATTCCGCATAAATGCGCGCCCCGCGACGCTTGGCGTGCTCATATTCCTCCAGCACGATCACGCCCGCACCCTCGCCCATGACGAAGCCGTCGCGGTCCTGATCGTAGGGCCGCGACGCGCGCGTCGGCGTGTCGTTGAATGCGGTCGAGAGCGCCCGGCACGCGGCAAATCCCGCCATCGACAGCCGATTGAGCGGGGATTCCGTGCCGCCCGCGAGCATGACGTCGGCATCGCCGAGCGCAATCAGCCGACCGGCATCGCCGATCGCGTGCGCGCCGGTGGAGCAGGCGGTGACCACCGCATGGTTCGGCCCCTTGAGCCCGAACTCGATCGACACGTAACCGGCGGCAAGATTGATCACACGCACGGGAATGAAAACCGGAGAAACCCGCCGCGGGCCTCTTTCCTTCAGCACGATCGCGGTCTCGGCGATGCCTTCGACGCCGCCGATGCCCGAGCCGATGAGGACGCCGGTCGAGATCCGATCGTCGTATTCGGTCGGCCGCCAGCCCGCGTCGTCGAGCGCCTGCCGGGCGGCGCACATCGCATAGATGATGAAATCGTCGACCTTGCGCTGCTCCTTGGGCTGCATCCATTGATCGGGATTATAGCTGCCGTCGGAGCCGTCGCCGCGCGGAACGATGCAGGCGATCTTGCACGGCAGATCGGAGACGTCGAAGCTCTCGATTCTGCGCGCGCCGCTTTCGCCGGCCAGCAACCGGCGCCAGCTCGTCTCCACGCCGCAACCCAGCGGCGTCACCATTCCTACTCCCGTGATGACGACACGTCTCATGTCCGGCCTTTCCGGGCGTGGCAGCCGGGCCGCCGGCCGAGGCGCCAGGCGAATGCACCGCGTGGAGACTTATTCCACACCGGCGGGCCGCAAGGAAAGCCGGCAATGATCCTCGGCCCCTAGCCGCGGGAGAAATCCGCGCAGGCGCCGCCCGGGTTGTCGACGGTGAGACCGCGGGTAGCCGGACTGGTTCAGCTCTTGGCGTTCTTTTCGAGAAACTTCACGGCATCGCCGACGGTGAGAATCGTTTCGGCGGCATCGTCCGGGATCTCGCAGCCGAATTCCTCTTCGAATGCCATCACCAGCTCAACCGTATCGAGGCTGTCGGCACCGAGGTCGTCGATGAAGCTGGCATTTTCGGTCACCTTCTCGGGCTCGACCCCCAGATGCTCCACGACGATCTTTTTCACCCGCTCGGCAATGTCACTCATCGTCTAAACCTCATGCGTTTCGGATTGGGTCGGGTCCTGATATGATCCCGAGCCGTGGCGGCGCGGCTTCGTCATGGTTGACGCTGTGGCCGCACTCCGCGACGGGCCGATCGCATCGATCCGCGCCGTCGATCCGGTCGCCCCAGCCAAGCCGGGGATCGGTTATCATACTTCTTCCGCATTGGCCAGCGCGCCCGTGCCTGCGTCTGCGCATCAGAATCCCCGATGTTTGGCCGTCAAATCATGGCCATCCCGCCGTTGACGTGCAGGGTGTGGCCGGTCACGTAGGCGGCCTCGGTAGAGGCCAGGAACAGCACGGCAGCGGCGACCTCGTCGGCACCTCCCAACCGGGCTGCCGGCACCGCGGCAAGGATCATCTCGCGCTGCTTCTCGGTCAGTGCCCGGGTCATGGCGGTGTCGACGAAGCCCGGCGCGACGCAATTCACCGTGACGTTGCGGGACGCGACCTCGTGGGCGAGCGCCTTGGTCATGCCGATCATTCCCGCCTTGGCCGCGGCGTAATTGCCCTGGCCGGCATTCCCGGTGACGCCGACGACGGAGGTGATGCCGACGATCCTGCCGTAGCGCCGGCGCATCATGCCGCGGACCGCGGCCCGTGTCAGCCGGAACGCGGCGCTCAGGTCCACCGCGATCACTCGATCCCAATCCTCATCGCTCAGGCGCACGAAAATATTGTCCCGGGTCACGCCCGCGTTGTTGACGAGAATATCGATTTGCCCCAGCGCCTCCTCGGCACGCGGCACCAGCGTTTCGACTTCATCCTTGGCGGCGAGATTGCAGATCAGGACATGGGCGCGCTCCGAAAGATCCCCGGCGAGCGCTTCGAGGGCCTCACGACGGGTGCCGGAAATCGCCACGGCCGCGCCTTGGCGGTGCAGCACCCGGGCGATCGCCTCGCCGATGCCGCCGCTCGCGCCCGTCACCAGGGCTTTCTTGCCGGTGAGATCGAACATGGTTCGCGGTCCTTGTGTCGCCGCTGCGATCCTCATGTGCCGGAGCAGCCGGCGACCGGAAGCGACGGTCCGGGATCGGGATCAGATCGCGGCGTTGAGCGCATTGCGCCCGGCCTGGAGCGCACTCACGTCCCCGGGCGTGCCGACCGCGACGCCGACGGCGGAATCGGCGATGCGCCTGACGAGCCCCGAGAGCACTTTTCCGACGCCGACCTCGTAGAAGGTCCTCACCCCCGAACTCGCCATGAAGGTCACGGATTCGCGCCAGCGCACCGTGCCCGTCACCTGCTCGATCAGCCGCCGCACGATTTCGTCGGGCGCGGTCGCCGGCCGGGCCGTTACGTTGCAAACCAAAGGCACGACCGGCGGCTTCACCGTCACGTCGCCCAACGCTTGCGCCATCGCTTGCGCCGCGGGTCGCATCAGCGCGCAATGGAAGGGCGCCGATACCGGCAGCATCAGCGCGCGCTTGGCGCCCTTCGACTTGGCGATCTCGATGGCGCGCTCGACTGCGGCCTTGTCGCCGGAAACCACGACCTGGCCGCCGCCATTGTCGTTCGCGGCCTCGCAAACCTGGTTTTCCGCGGCTTCGGCCGCGACCGCGGCCGCCGCTTCCAGCTCGAGCCCGATGAGCGCCGCCATGGCTCCGGCACCGACCGGGACCGCGCGCTGCATGGCGCGCCCGCGAATGCGCAGCAACCGGGCGGCATCGCCGATCGTAAGCGAGCCCGCCGCGGCGAGCGCCGAATATTCGCCGAGCGAGTGGCCGGCGACGAACGCGGCATCGCGCTCGAGCTTCACTCCCGCTTCCGTCTCCAGCGCGCGCATCGCGGCAAGCGACACCGCCAGGAGCCCCGGCTGCGCGTTCTCGGTGAGGGTGAGCGTCTCGAAGGGGCCCTCCCACAGGATTTTCGAGAGCTTTTCGCCGAGCGCGGCATCGACCTCGGCGAAGACGGCCCGGGACGACGCAAATGCATCGGCGAGCGCCTTGCCCATGCCGATCGCCTGGCTGCCTTGGCCGGGAAAGATGAATGCAACTGACATTGGATCCCCGAGGTCGGGCCCTAAGACACCGCGCACCCCCCGATGTCAAGGCGCGGGAAAGATCGCCCGAAATCGAATTCCGCCCGATGCGAATCAGGGCGCGGACTGAAACTATTCGGAACCACTAGCGGGGCCTGCCGCGGTTTTCGCCGACGAACCATGCCGCGTCTGCTTGTGTTTCGCCGGGAAATGCGTATAAGCCCGGCTTTCCGCTCGATCCCGGCCGGGAGCTGAACGGACGGTCGCGCAAAGCGCGCGGCAGGGCCGATGGCCCGGCGTCCCGTGTTCCCGCATCTCGGGCGTTCGAGCCTTCCCGAGGCTCGAGCTGGCTTGGCGCCGGACGACGGAAGCGCGTTTGACAAAAGGAAGGGCGCTCCATGCCGCTTTACGAACACGTCTACCTTGCGCGCCAGGATCTCGGCGCGCAGCAGGTCGACGAATTGACCAACCAGTACCAGGCCGTGCTCGAGCAGATGGGCGGCAAGGTGGCCAAGGCCGAGTACTGGGGTGTCAAGTCGCTGACCTATCGCATTCGCAAGAACCGCAAGGCGCATTTCACGCTGCTGAACGTCGATGCGCCGCCCGCCGCCGTGGCGGAGGTCGAGCGCCAGGAGCGCCTCAATGAGGATGTGCTGCGCTATTTGACGATCCGCGTCGAGGCGCATGAGGAAGGCCCGTCCGCCATGATGCGCAAGGTCGACCGCGACCGCGACCGCGATGAGCGGCGCGGCGAGCGGCGGCGCGAGCGCGAGCCGCGCGGCCCGCGTGAAGGCGCCGAAGAAACCGAAACCGTCGGGGAGTGAGGACGATGAGTCTTTCCCAGGCCTCGTCCCGCCGCCCGTTCTTTCGCCGCCGCAAAACTTGTCCGTTCTCCGGCGCCAATGCGCCGAAGATCGACTATAAGGACGTCAAGCTGCTGCAGCGCTATATCTCCGAGCGCGGCAAGATCGTGCCCAGCCGGATCACGGCGGTTTCCGCCAGCAAACAGCGTGAGCTGTCGAAAGCGATCAAGCGCGCGCGGTTCCTGGGGTTGTTGCCGTTCGTGATCCAATGATCGGGATTGGACCGGGCAGTCGTCTGCTGCGGACGCGAAAGACACGGGTTGGGGCGGACACGATCCGCCTCTAACCGCTCCGGCGGGCCTCCGCGATGTCGCGGCGGTCAGCCAAGTTCGGATCCGGTGCGCCGAGGCGGCCGCCGGGAGCGGGACAGCTGAGCATGCTGCAGATTGTCTTGGTCGGGGTGGCGGCGGGTTTGGCGGCGGCTTTGCTGTTCGCCTCCCTGGTCTCGGGCTCGCTGTTCTCGTTCCTTCTGTTCTATCTCGCTCCCCTGCCGCTCATGATTGCCGGGCTGGGCTGGAGCCATGTCGCCGCGCTGGTCGCCGCGCTCGTTGCCGTTGCGGGTCTGGCCGCGGCGTTCGGCGGCTTTCTGTTCGCGGCCTTCCTGGTCGGCTTTGGGCTGCCGGCGTGGTGGCTCAGCTATCTGGCGCTCCTGGCGCGGCCGGCATCCGCCGGCCCCGAGGGCTTGCAATGGTATCCGATCGAGCGGCTGGTGCTATGGGCTGCGCTGCTCGGGGCACTGGGGATCATTCTCGCCATCCCGATGTTCGGAACCGATGCGGAAGGCTTTCGCGCCGGCCTCAGGCACGCGCTCGATCGGCTACTGGGCGTGGGAACCAACGCTGCGTCGGATGCCCCGCGGATGTTGCCGGGAATTTCCGACGCTGAGTGGTACCTTGATGTTCTCGTCATCGCGACCCCGCTCGCGGCCGCCGTAGTCTTGACCGTGACAAGCTTGGCGAATCTCTGGCTGGCCGGCCGCATCGTGAAGCTGTCGGGCCGGCTGAAGCGGCCATGGCCGGACCTCGGCGCGACGATTCTGCCGCGCTCTGCCCCGGCCCTACTCGCTGCCGCGGCCGTCGGCATGCTGGCCGGCGATCTCTTCGGCATTGCCGCCGGCGTGCTGACGGCGAGCTTGCTGACCGCCTATGCGCTGGTCGGGCTCGCGGTGCTGCACGCGACGACGCGGGGCATCAACGGGCGCGGCTTCGTCCTTGCCGGCATCTACGCGGCCGTTGCCGTGTTCGGATGGCCGGCGTTGCTGCTCTCCCTGCTGGGCCTCGCCGATCTTGTGCTCGACTTTCGCCGTCTCGCGGCGAAGCGGCGCGGGCTGCCCGAGGCGAGGCCATGATTGGTTTCATCCCCGTCGAAACAATGGAGAACGCCCGATGGAAGTGATTCTGCTCGAACGCGTCGCCAAGCTCGGCCAGATCGGCGACGTGGTGCGCGTCAAGGACGGCTATGCCCGCAACTTCCTGCTGCCCAAGGGCAAGGCGCTGCGCGCGACGCAGGAAAACAAGACGCGGTTCGAATCCATGAAATCCCAGCTCGAGGCGCGCAATCTCGAGCTGCGAAGCGAGGCGGCAAAAGTTGCGCACAAGCTCGAGGGACGCAAGTTCGCGGCGCTGCGCCAAGCGGCGGAGTCCGGCCAACTCTATGGTTCGGTGTCGGCCCGCGACCTCGCCGTGCTGTTCGCCGACGGCGGGTTTACGGTCGATCGCGGTCAGATCGAGCTCAACGCCCCGATCAAGACGATCGGGCTGCACCGGGTGTCGATTTCGCTCCATCCCGAAGTCGGGGTGACGGTCACGGTCAACGTGGCGCGCAACGCCGACGAGGCCGAGCGTCAGGCTAGGGGCGAAACCGTCCTCGGGCCGGAGGCGCAAGAGGAAACCGAACCGCCGCCCGCGGTGGAAGCCGGAAGCTTCTTCGAAAAACCGAAGACGCTCGAAGGCGATCAGGGCGAGGGCGCCGAAAAGGCCGACTGATCGCCGGCGTCCTGCCGCGGGGTTGGCCTGGGAGCCTCGCCCGGCACATTGGGACGTACTGGGCCGGTCGCGGTCTCCTTGGCGCCTTCCGCGCGCGGTGCCGTTTCCGCGGGCTTGGGTTGCCCGGATTCTCCAGGTTGCCGAATTTCCGCCGGCTCGGAAGGTCGGGCCGCGACGGACGGGGACGGCTGGACCGGGACGGGTTCAGGTGGCCGGACCGGCTCGGCCTCGGGCCCGCGAGTCGCCGTAGCGGGTTGCCCCAGTTTCTTCGACCGGTTCGGCGGTGCAGGTTCGGCCGGGCGATCCGCCTGCTGCCGGCGCTTCGACGCGGGTCCCGGCCGGCCACGATCGGTCGCAGCGCCGCCCGGCTCGCCAATGGCCGTTTCATTGCCCTGGATTTCGGCGGGTGGGCGCTGTCCAGCGGCAGCATCCGTCGCGGGTTCCTCGCCGCGGGGGCGGCGCTTGCCGGCTTGCTCGCCCGCGGGACCCGCCGCCGTGGACTGCGGCTCGGTCGAGGGCTTTTCCTTGGGGCGGCGGCCGTTGCCGACCACCGACAGAAGATAATTGGCGACCTGGTTCGCGGGGTCGGGACCGGTCGTATAGTGCTGGCGCAGAAGATTCATCAGGTCCGTGCGACTCATCCCGTAGGCAAGGCCCTGGGCGCCGCGGTGGCAGGCCGCACAATCGGCCGCAAAGATCGCCGGACCGGATTTGCCTCGCTCCAGATCCTCGGCTTGCGACGGGCCGGCTCCCCAGGCCAAAAGTCCGAGAACAACCAGCAAACAGCGGCCAACTGCTGACAAGGCATGCCTCCTCGCGGATCGCGGCGCATTGCGGGACAGGCGCCGCAATTCGGCGGCCGCGCCCCGGGGGGATTACGACCTTTAGCGCATAATGGGGCGAATGTGAGCCGGTTTCCGCTCCGTGCAGGCGGTATCGGATTGCCGGGCGGGGAGAACTTTGTTGTAATCGATCGGCGCTCCGAGCAACCCGCACCGCAACCCGGCTTGCGCAAGCGAGTTGATCCGGGTGGGAACCGCAGCGCTTGGACGGTTCGCGGGCGCGGGTGGTGAATCGGCAATGGAGGCGGCGGATGGACCGCTTGCTCCCATTCATTTTTGACAGATTTGTTGAGAGCGGGACGCTTCGGCTCACTGCGGCAAGCGGCAGGACGTTCACCCTGGGGGGCGGGACCGGACCGCCCATCGCGGTGCGTTTCACCTCGAAGGGGGCGCAATGGGCGGTGCTGCTCGACCCCGAGCTTCGCCTCGGCGAAGCCTATATGAACGGCACGTTCGTGATCGAGCAAGGCTCCATCGCCGACCTGCTGGCGCTGGTGATGGCTTCGGAGGCTTGGAACACGCCTTCGTCCTGGCTGCGACCGCACTGGCTGATCCGCTACATTTGGCGCCGGTTGCAGAGTTTCAACCCGCCCAGGCGCGCGCGAAGAAACGTCGCGCATCATTATGATCTCGACTCGAGCCTCTATTCGCTGTTCCTCGACGCCGACCGGCAATACAGCTGCGCCTATTTCGAGAGCTCCGACCAATCGCTCGACGACGCGCAACTGGCAAAAAAGCGCCATCTCGCCGCCAAGCTGCTCGTTCGGCCGCAGCAAAGGGTGCTCGACATCGGCTCCGGCTGGGGCGGCTTGGCGCTGTATCTTGCCGAGACATGCGGTGCGCGGGTGACCGGCATCACGCTCTCGGCCGAGCAGCTGGCGCTCTCTCGCGCCCGCGCCGAGGAGCGACGGCTGAGCCGCGCCGTCGAGTTCCGGCTCGAGGATTACCGGGACGTCGGCGGAACCTTCGACCGCATCGTTTCGGTCGGGATGTTCGAGCATGTCGGAATCGGATTCTACGACGCCTATTTCCGCAGATGCGCCGAGCTGCTCGCTCCGGACGGCGTCATGCTGCTGCATTCGATCGCGCGGTCGGACGGTCCGGCCGCCAGCAATCCCTTCATCGCCAAATACATCTTTCCGGGCGGCTACATCCCCGCCCTTTCCGAAGTGCTGCCGGCGATCGAGCGCTCCGGACTGTTGGTGACGGACATCGAGATCCTGCGTCTGCATTATGCCGAGACGCTGAAAGCCTGGCGCGAGCGCTTCCTCGCCCATCGCGAGGACGTCGAGCGCATCTACGATCCCCGGTTCTGCCGGATGTGGGAATTCTATCTGGCGGGAGCGGAAATGACGTTTCGCCAGCAGGCCATGATAGTGCTGCAGATCCAGCTGACCAAGCGTCAGGGCATCGTGCCCATGACGCGCGACTATGTCGCCGGCGAGGAGGCGAGGCTGCGCGGGCTCGAAGGCGGGCAGCGTCCGCCGCTGCGGCTCGCCGGCGAATGAGTCATTCTGCCGCAGTCCGACCCTTCCGCCATCTTGGACAACGTTGGACGCGAATCAAAGTGAATTGCTAAAAACTAATTCGGCGCTGTGGATTGCTTTGATAACGCCAAGAATTCGGCCCAACGCTCACCTGCTCCCGAGTTGTCCACCGGGAGCCGTGCTACGGACGCCGTCAGCGAGGAAACCGAATGGCTCCCCAAGACGCGACGGCACGCACCCTGGCTTCCCCGGCGACGCCGCTGTACCGCACCGCACCGCACAATATCGAAGCGGAGCAGGCGCTGCTGGGTGCGATTCTCATCAACAACGACGCGTTCTACCGGGTCTCGGACTTCCTGAAGCCTGCGCATTTCTTCGAGACGGTGCATCAGAAGATCTTCGACATCGCCGCCAACCTCATCCGGGTGGGAAAGACCGCGACTCCGATCACGCTGAAGACCTTTCTGCCTCCGGATCTGGATATCGCCGGTTTGAGCGTCAGCCAGTACCTCGCACGGCTCGCCGCGGAGGCCACGACCGTCATCAATGCCGAGGATTATGGCCGCACGATCTACGATCTGGCGATCCGGCGGGACTTGATCCGCATCGGCGACGATATGGTCAACGTCGCCTATGAGGCACCCGTCGAGTTTTCTCCGCAAAATCAGATCGAGGACGCCGAGCGCAGATTATACGAATTGGCGGAGCTCGGACAGTACGGCAGCGGCTTCCTGCGCTTCATCGACGCGATGACCACGGCCGTCGACATGGCCGCCAATGCCTACCGCAGGGAGGGCGGACTCTCCGGGATCGCGACCGGATTGAAGGATGTCGACCAATACATGGGCGGGCTGCAGAAATCGGATCTGATCATCGTCGCCGGCCGCCCGGGCATGGGCAAGACGTCGCTCGCCACCAACATCGCCTACAACGTCGCTCGCGCGTTCGAACCGCGCACGCTGTCGGACGGCACGATCGAGGCCGCGAACGGCGGCAGAGTGGGATTTTTCTCGCTCGAAATGTCCGCCGAGCAGCTCGCGACCCGAATCATTTCCGAGCAGACGGACATCCCCTCTTCTACTATTCGGCGCGGTCAGATCACGGAGAACGATTTCGACAGGATCGTCGCCTTCACACGGACCATGCAGCAATTGCCGCTGTACATCGATGAAACCGGCGGCCTCTCGATCGCGCAATTGGCGGCACGCGCCCGCCGCCTCAAACGCCAGCGCGGCCTGGATTTTCTCGTGATCGATTATCTGCAGCTGTTGCAAGGCTCGACCCGGCGCGCCACCGAGGGCCGGGTGCAGGAGGTGACCGAGATCACCACCGGGCTCAAGGCGCTGGCCAAGGAGCTCGAGCTGCCGATCCTCGCGCTGTCCCAGCTCTCCCGCCAGGTCGAGAACCGGGACGACAAGCACCCGCAGCTATCGGACCTGCGAGAGTCCGGCTCGATCGAGCAGGACGCCGACGTCGTGCTGTTCCTGTTCCGCGAGGAATATTATCTGAAGAACAAGGAGCCGCGTGCCGGCACCGAAGAACATTTCAAGTGGCAGGCGGAAATGGACGCGGTCCACGGCAAGGCCGAAGTCATCATCGGCAAGCAGCGTCACGGACCCACCGGAACGATCCAGCTGCAGTTCAAGGCCGACGTGACCCGCTTCTCCAATCTTGCGCAGGAGGAACGGCTGCCCAGCCATTTCTGATTTGGTAAATTCCTTCCACGAAGGAATCGCTTGAGCCTGGGCGCAGGCGCAAGCCAATTCTACGGCGATGTCCGATTGAGCCCTGCGACGTTTTCCTGTCTCATCGCCGGCGGACCGATGGGGTCTCGCCATGGGCGAGGGATGGGAATGACCGAGCGGCACAGCGGCCGGGCAATCGAGACGAGCGGCCCTCCCGAGAGCGAGGCGGGAGGCATGCTCTCGATCGACCTTTCCGCCCTCGTCGCAAACTGGCGCGAACTCGGCTCGCGGGTGGCACCCGCCGAATGCGCCGCCGTCGTCAAGGCCGACGGCTACGGCTGCGGGATCGCACCGGTCTCGGCCGCGCTCGCCACAGCCGGCTGCAAGACCTTTTTCGTGGCCGACCTTGCCGAAGCGCGCAGCGTGCGCCGCGTCGTCCCCGCCGCAGCCGTCTATGTGCTCAACGGGCTTGCGCCCGGTACGGCCGCGGCCCTTGCCGAGGCGGACCTGCGGCCCGTGCTCGGCAGCCTGTCCGAGCTTGCCGAATGGGAGGAATTTCGCGCCGGCACCGGCTGGCGCGGCGGAGCCGCGCTGCACGTCGATACCGGGATGAACCGGCTGGGGCTTGCTCCCGAACAGGCCGCGGAAGTCGCCGGACGCAATGCGCCCAAAGCCGACATCGTGCTCCTGATGAGCCATTTCGCTTGCGCGGAGGAACCCAGTCACCCGCTCAACGCCAGGCAAATGGCGGAATTCCGCGAAGTGCGAGCGCTGTTCCCGGGAGTCCCCGGCTCACTCGCCAATTCCTCAGGCATTTTTCTCGGACCCGATGCCCATCATGATCTGGTGCGGCCGGGAGTCGGTCTCTACGGCGCCAATCCCACGCCGGGACACCTCAATCTCATGCGCGCCGTGGTGCGGCTCGAAGCCCGGGTGGTGCAGGTGCGCGAGGTCCCGGCCGGGGAGACGGTCGGATATGGCGCGAGCTGGACCGCGCAACGGGCAACCCGGCTCGCCATCCTCGCAGTCGGCTATGCCGACGGCCTGCCGCGCGCGGCAAGCGCGTCCGATACCAAGCCGGGCGCCGAGGCGATCATCGCGGGCCGGCGCTGTCCACTCGCAGGCGGCATCTCCATGGACTTGCTGGCCGTCGATGTCACCGACCTGCCCGAGGATATTCCGCGCCGGGGCGATTTCGCGGCGCTGCTCGACGAGGAAATCGGGGTCGACGAGCTTGCCTCGCACGCCGGAACGATTGCGTACGAGATCCTGACCCGTCTCGGCCGGCGCTATCGGCGCGTGTACGTCGGGTGATATAAGGCGACTCGTCTCCGGGTGGGGCCTCACACGCGCTTGCTTTTGCTCCCCCTGAAGGGGCGAGGAAAACACGGGCTCACGCTCCGGAACCTGGTGTCATCTGAACCCGGACCCCATGGCCCGCCACACCCTCACCTTCGTGTGCCAGAACTGCGGCGCCGTGACCGGGCGCTGGCAGGGCAAATGCGATTCCTGCGGCGGGTGGAACACCATCGCCGAGGAGAGCGCCGGCGCAACGCAAGCGCCGGCCCTGCGCCCGTCGCGCAAGGGCCGTCCGTTCGCGCTCGAGCCGCTGACCGGGACCGCGCAGGAGGCGCCCCGGCTCGCATCGGGCGTGGCGGAATTCGACCGCGTCACCGGCGGCGGTTTCGTCAAAGGCTCGGTGCTGCTCGTCGGCGGCGATCCCGGGATCGGAAAATCCACCCTGCTGATTCAAGTCGCCGCGGCGATCGCGCTCAAGGGCCAGCGTGCCATCTATATTTCCGGCGAGGAGGCGGTGGCGCAGCTCCGCCTGCGTGCCGAACGGTTGGGGGTCGCCGATGCCGCGGTCGAGCTCGCGGCCGAGACCGCAGTCGAGGACATCCTGGCGACGCTCGGACACGGCAAGACGCCGCGTCTCGTCGTGATCGACTCGATCCAGACCATGTGGACGGACGCGGTCGAATCCGCGCCGGGCACCGTCACCCAGGTACGCGCCGCCGCGCAGGCGCTGATCCGGTTCGCCAAGCGCTCCAGCGCCGCCGTGCTGCTCGTCGGCCACGTCACCAAGGACGGCCAGATCGCCGGACCGCGCGTGGTCGAGCACATGGTCGATGCGGTGCTCTCCTTCGAGGGCGAAGGCTCGCACCAGTTCCGCATCCTGCGCGCGGTCAAGAACCGGTTCGGGCCGACCGACGAGATCGGCGTGTTCGAAATGACCGGCACCGGGCTGCAGGAGGTGGCAAACCCGTCGGAATTGTTCCTGTCCGAGCGCGACCTCGGCAGCCCCGGAACCGCGGTATTTGCCGGCATCGAAGGCACGCGGCCGCTGCTGGTGGAGATCCAGGCGCTGGTCGCGCCGACCTCGCTCGGTACGCCGCGGCGCGCGGTCATCGGCTGGGATCCCAACCGGCTCTCGATGGTGCTCGCGGTGCTCGAGGCCCATTGCGGGGTGCGGCTCGGGGGCCACGATGTGTACCTCAACGTCGCCGGCGGGCTGCGCATCCAGGAGCCCGCCGCCGATCTGGCGGCAGCGGCTGCGCTCGTCTCCTCGCTCGCGAATGCGCCGCTGCCGGCCGATGCGGTGTATTTCGGCGAAATATCCTTGTCCGGCGCCGTGCGGCCGGTGGCGCAGACCGCCGCCCGCCTCAAGGAGGCGGCAAAGCTCGGTTTTGTCCGGGCGCTGGCGCCGGAGGCGGCCCGGGGGGAAGCGACGGCCGAGTCCGGCATCGCGGTCACGACGGTCGGGGCGCTGTCGAGCCTCGTCGCCGACATTGCCGCCCGGGGCAGCCGTCCGCGCGGCGGCATGCCGCGATCCATCCGACAAGATGGATGACGCTCGACTTTCTTCCGGCTATACACGGGCGCCGACGGGAAACGCCCGGCGAATCTGCTAGGAAGTCGGATGCCGATTACGCTTCTGGACGTCATTCTCCTCGTCGTCATGATGGTCTCGGCGCTGTTGGCGATGGTGCGGGGATTCATGCGCGAGATCCTGTCGATCGCCTCCTGGGCCGCCGCCGCGGGCGCCACGATCTATGGCTATCCAAGGCTGCTGCCGATGGCGAAGCAGTATTTCACCAATGATTACGTTGCGATGGCGACCGTGGTCGGTGGGGTGTTCGTGGGCACGCTGCTGATCGTGTCGATTCTCACCATCAAGATCTCCGACGTGGTCCTGGACAGCCGGGTCGGCGCGCTCGACCGCACGCTCGGGTTCCTATTCGGGCTCGGCCGGGGCCTCATCATCGTAGTGGTCGCATTCCTGTTCTTCGCCTGGCTGGTTCCCGACCGCAGCCAGCCCGAGTGGGTCCGGAACGCGAAATCGAAAATCGTGCTCCAGGGGACCGGCGAATGGCTGAAGGCGCAATTGCCGGATGACCCCGAGAGCACCATCTTAAAGAGGCTGAAGAAGCCGCGCCCGGAGGAACAGGAGCCACCGGACGCGGCGCCCGGACCCGATCGTTCGGGGCTCGACGCGCGGCCGGATCGAAACCGGCATGCCGGAGGATATGAAGGGCTCGAGCCCGCTCAGCGCGCGAGCCAGCAATTCGTTAATGCCGGCATGGCACAAGGGCGATGATCCGCCGGCCACAGGAGACCGAATGAGCGAGACGACGGATCCGGCCCTCGATCTCGACGCCGATCGGCTTCGCGAGGAATGCGGCGTCTTCGGGATCTTCGGCCACCCGGACGCGGCGGCGATCACCGCGCTCGGGCTACACGCCCTGCAACACCGCGGCCAGGAAGCGGCCGGGATCGTCACCTTCGACGGCAAGCGCTTCCATTCCGAACGGCGGATGGGACTGGTCGGAGATACCTTCTCCCGGCGCGAGGTGATCGAGCGGCTCCCCGGCCACGTCGCCATGGGGCACGTGCGTTATTCCACGACCGGCGGCACCATCCTGCGCAACGTGCAGCCGCTGTTCTCGGAGCTCGACGCCGGCGGCTTCGCCATCGGGCACAACGGCAATCTGACCAACGGCCTCACCCTTCGCCGCAATCTGGTGCGCGAAGGGGCGATCATGCAGTCGACCACCGACACCGAGGTGATCCTGCATCTGGTCGCCCGCTCCCGGCGCAATCGTTTCATCGACCGTTTCGTCGAGGCGTTGCGCACCCTCGAGGGGGCCTATTCGCTGGTCGCGCTGACCAACAAGAAGCTCATCGGCGCCCGCGACCCGCTCGGGATCCGCCCGCTGGTGCTGGGCGAGCTCGACGGCTGCCCGATCCTCGCCTCGGAGACGTGCGCGCTCGACATCATCCGCGCCCGCTACGTGCGCGACGTGAAGAACGGCGAAGTGGTCATCGCCACCGGGAAAGGCATCGAAACCATCGAGAGCATCGAGCCGTTTCCGCCCATGGCGCCGCGGCCGTGCATCTTCGAATACATCTATTTCGCCCGGCCGGATTCGATCGTCGGGGGACGATCGGTCTATGAAGTGCGCAAGACCATGGGGGCGGAGCTCGCGCGCGAAGCCCCCGCCCCCGCCGACGTGGTCATCCCGGTTCCCGATTCCGGCGTCCCGGCCTCGATCGGCTATTCGCAATCCTCGGGAATTCCCTACGAGCTCGGCATCATCCGCAATCACTACGTCGGGCGTACCTTCATCGAGCCGAGCCAGACCATTCGCGAGCTCGGCGTGCGGCTCAAACATTCGGCCAATCGCGCCGTGGTCGCCGGGCAGCGGATCGTGCTGATCGACGACTCCTTGGTGCGCGGTACCACGTCGGTGAAGATCGTGCGGATGATGCGCGACGCCGGCGCCAAGGAAGTGCATTTCCGCATCGCTTCGCCGCCGATCACGCATCCGGACTATTACGGAATCGATACCCCGGAACGCGAGAAACTGCTCGCGGCCACCCACGACGTCGAGGGCATGCGGCGCTTCATCGGCGCCGATACGCTGGCCTTCCTTTCCGTCGACGGCATTTATCGCGCCATGGGCTTCGAGCGGCGCGATGCCCTGCGGCCGCAGTTCACCGATCATTGCTTCACCGGCGAATATCCGACCTCGCTCACCGACCAGATGGCCCAGGAAGCATTGCCCCGGCAGCTCTCGCTGCTGGCCGAGGCGAGCTGAGGCCGTCATTCCGGGGCGCGGGCGTCAGCCCGCGAACCGGAATCCATGAACACAGCCAAAACCGATTCTTTCGGTGTTCGTGGATCCCGCGTTGCTCGCTTCGCTCGGCCCCGGGACGACGAGCAGGGAATGCATTCCTCATGACCAAGCCGCTCGCCGATCGCATCGCGCTCGTCACCGGCGCTTCGCGCGGCATCGGGGCCGCGACCGCGCTCGCGCTGGGGAGGGCCGGTGCGCACGTGGTCGCGGTGGCGCGCACCGTGGGCGGGCTCGAGGAAATCGACGACGCGATCCGCGCCGACGGCGGTTCCGCCACCCTCGTGCCGCTGGACCTGAAGGATTATGCCGGCATCGATCGGCTCGGCGGCGCGCTTCATCAGCGTTACGGGCGCCTCGACATCCTGATCGGCAACGCCGGCATTCTCGGCCCGCTCTCCCCGCTCGGCCATGTCGAGCCGAAAGCCTGGGACGAGGTCTTCGCCGTCAATGTCACCGCCAACTGGCGGCTGATCCGCGCCATGGATCCGCTGCTGCAGGCCTCGGCCGCGGGCCGCGCCGTTTTCATCACTTCCGGGGCCGCATGGATCGCGCGCGCCTATTGGGGCCCCTACGCGATCTCCAAGGCGGCGCTCGAAGTGCTCGCCCGCACCTACGCGAGCGAGACCGAGTCCACCCCGGTGCGGGTGAACCTCTTCAATCCCGGGCCGATCCGCACCCGCATGCGCGCCCAGGCGATGCCGGGCGAAGATCCGGCCAAGCTCGACAAGCCGCACCAGGTCGCGGAAAAAATCCTCCAGCTCTGCCTGCCGAGCTTCATGCAAACCGGCAAGCTCTATGACTATCGCACGAAGGCGCTGATGGAATTCCGTCCGCCGGCGCCGAACGAAAATGCAAATCAGTAGCCCGGATGGAGCATCCGCGAAGCGAATGCGAAATCCGGGACAGCCGACCCGGATTTCGCTGCGCTCCATCCGGGCTACGGTGATATCTCCCTACCGCCTGCGCTTTTCGCGCAGCGTCAGGCGGATCGGCGTGCCGGGTAGATCGAACGCCTCCCGCAATCCGTTGGCCAGATAGCGCCGGTAGGCATCGGGAACGGCGTCGGCGCGCGAGCAGAACAGCACGAACGTCGGCGGGCGAGCCTTCGGCTGGGTCATATAGTTGAACTTGATCCGCCGGCCGGAAACGGCGGGCGGCGGGTGGGAGGCCTGCGCGGCTTCGAGCCAGCGATTGAGCAAGTTCGTCGCAATGCGCCGGTTCCAAACCCCGTAGCTTTCGAGCACCGCCTGCATCAGCGGCTCGATCCCCTCCCCGAGCAGCGCCGAGACCGGCAAGATCGGCGCGCCCTTGATCTGCGGCAGCCGATGGGCGGCCTCCTCGCGCAGCTTCGCGACCGCACCGGCGCGCCGCTCGGCCAAATCCCATTTGTTCACCGCGAGCACGACGGCGCGTCCCTCGCGCTCGATGAGATCGGCGATGCGCAAGTCCTGCTCCTCGAACGCGCGGCCGGCTTCCAGCAGCAGGATGACGACATCGGCGAAGCGGATGGCGCGCAGTGCATCGGCCGCGGAAAGCTTCTCCAGCTTCTCGTCGATTTTCGACCTTCGACGCAGGCCGGCGGTATCGTAGATCCGGAATTGGCGGCCGCGCCAACTCAGGTCGCTCGCGATCGCGTCCCGGGTGATGCCGGGCTCCGGCCCGGTGAGGAGGCGCTCTTCGCCGAGCAGCCGGTTGATGAGCGTCGATTTGCCGGAATTCGGCCGGCCGACGACGGCGACACGGATCGGCCGGGAGGACTCCGCCCGCTCGTCCGGCACGGCTTCGCCGGATTCGGAGATCGGGAGCGTGCGGTCCGGCAAGGCTTCGCGCAGGGCGTCATAGAGATCGGCCAGGCCTTCGCCGTGCTCCGCCGAGATCGCGACCGGTTCGCCGAGGCCCAGCGCGTAGGCTTCGAGCGCGCCGGCGGCTCCGCTTGCACCTTCGCTCTTGTTGGCAATGAGGATCGCGGGCTTGCCGGATCGCCGCACGAGGTCGGCGAATGCGTGATCGCCGGGCGTGAGCCCGGCCCGCGCATCGATCAGGAACAGGATGGCGTCGGCTTGCTCGATCGCGAGCCGCGTCTGCGCGAGCATGCGGCCGGACAGGCTCGCCGGCCCCGCCTCCTCGAGCCCGGCGGTGTCGACGGCCGTGAAGGCGAGATCGCCGAGCCGCGCCTCGCCCTCGCGGCGATCCCGGGTCACGCCCGGCAGATCGTCGACCAAGGCCAGGCGTCGACCGACCAGCCGGTTGAACAGCGTCGATTTCCCCACATTGGGTCGGCCGATGATGGCGAGGCGGAAGCTCATGGGGGAGTGCGGCCGGCGCGGGCGGCCGGCAAGCTCGCTCGCGACGCCGGCGGCAGCGGGCCGGCGGGGTTATTGTGCCGGCTGCTGCGGCGCCGGTTGCCGCGGGTCCGGCCATGCCGCCGTGGGCTGGGACTGCGGCGCAGGCCATGCCCCCGCCGGTTGCGGTTGCGAGGGCGCGGGCGCGGGCGCCGATTGCGCCGACGGAACGCCCGGCCATGCGCCCTGATTGGCTTGGTTCCTACTCGGCTGGGCCGGCGGCTTGGCCGCGGTTTTCTTCGGCTTCGGCTTGGGTTTTTCCGGCTCCGCCTTCGCCGGTTCGGACTCGCCCGCCGGGGCGCCGGCCTGCGTACCGCCCGACTGCGGCGGCGCGGCGGTTTCCGGCGCCGCCTGGTAGCCCTTCACCAGCTCGGGCGGCACCCCTTGGGGCACGCCGGGTACCCCCTCGGGGAACACCGACTTGCGCTCGCCCGGCAAGGGCTTCTTGGTGTTCGGAATGAGGTCGGTCGCCTTGTCGACCAGGTCGCCGATGCCGCCGCCGCCGCCGCCGCAGCCGGCAACGCCGAGCCCCAGCGTCATCACGGCAAGCGGCAGGATCGCGCGGTATCGCATGGCGTTCCTTTTACCCCTTTGCCCGGCCGCCCGTCAGCGCCATCAGCATTTCCACCCGGGCGCGGATGCTCGAAGGCGTTTGGGCATCCGTCAGGATGAGATCGATCCAGCGGCGGCTCGCGGCCTGATCGCCCGCGCGCCAGGCCGATAGCGCCAGGAGCTCGCGCGCCGTGTGGCGGAACGGCCGGTCGCTCGCGGTCAGCGGCTCGAGCCGCGAGCGCAACTCCTCATAGGATGCCGTGTCGACGAGGATCGAGGCGGCGCGGACTTCGGCGAGATCCTGGAGCAGCTGGCCGATCCCGCGATCCGCCGCGAGCGCATCATAGGCCTTCACCTGCCTTCGGCCGCGAGCTTGGCGAACGCGGCTGCAGCCTCGTCGTGCTTGCCTTGCTCGGAAAGCAGGACCGCGGTTTCGAATTGCCTGCCGGCCTCGGCCGCCTGCTTGGTTTCCCACCATTGATACAGCCGCCAGCCACCGATGCCGATGATGATGAGCAATGCCATCGCGATGATGACATTGCTGTACTGGTCCCAGACCTTCCTGAGCCGCTCTCGGCGTACTTCCTCGTCGATTTCGCGGAAAATGTCGGACACGAGGCTCTCCGGGCCGTCTACGGCGCAATCTACCCGTGCCGGCCGATAAGGCCGCGTAAAATACTCATGTGGCGGGGGCGTGGCAAAGCATAAAGGCTTGCACCCCAATGCGATATTTCGGCGCTCCGCGCGGGCACGTCCGACAAATCCGGAGCCGGCCGGACCCCTTGACCCGCGACAAGCCGGCGCCGGAAAGCGGAGCGCGGGACCCTCTCAATCCTCATACCGGGGGCTCATTTTCGACCGAGGCTTTTTGCGGAAAACCGCGGCAGTGGCCCCGTTTTGGGCCCGAATCCGCATGGGACTCGTGGAATATCAGAAAGCAAGTCAATCGCTTAGGTGCATTCAATTCCAAATCCGCATGCGCGGTTGTTCTGAGCGGGCCGGACGCGCGGCGAAGGGGGACCTCAGCGCCCGAACACCGGAACGCCGGCGAGCGGATGGAACACGAAGCCGACCGCGAGATAGAGAAGCGTGCCGACCACGATGGCGACCGCGTCGTTCTTCCAGCCGCCGACCGGGATTTTCGGCGCGCCCGGATCGGTGCGGCGCTTGAGCGAGATGCGGTCGTAGACCGCCCAGCCGAGGATTCCTCCGAACAGTACGATGCCGCCGAGGTCGCCGTTGGAGAGCAGATGCGCGAACGCCCATAGTTTCACGCCGGCCAGCATCGGGTGCTTGAGGGTTTTCTTGATGGTTCCCGGGATATAGGCGGCCGCGACGAGGACGAACGCCGGCCACATCAGCGCTTCGCTGACGTGGCGCAGGAAATCCGGCGGGTACCATACCGGGATCGGCCCGCTGCGCCGGTAGAGCGCAAAGCCGTAGACGATCAGCACCAATCCGAGGATGGAGACGAGCGAGAATAGGCCCTTGTAGGGCCCTTCCCCGATGCGCGCGATCAGTTTTTCGCGATGATCGCGCAGGCTGACGAACACATGCGCGCCGATGAAGATCGCAAGACCCAGGATGAGGATGGCAAGGCCCATGGTAGCTCACTCCCACTCGATTATTTCCTGAGACGCGCTAAACAACCTAAATTTCATTGTAGACATTGCACCGCGTTTCGCACAGGCGCAAATCGGGTAGCCGTCCACTCGAACAGAGACTTCGATCCACGGATTGCCGCATGCGGGAAGCGCGTCGCGAAACAATCGCAAGACCTTCACGAACAGGTTGCATCGCGGCATCATTGTGTGATGACTATCGAGGCCGATCGATTTGGAGAGCCGACATGCGGACCGACGTAGCCTTTGCGCTGGCGGGATTGGGCGGCTTCAACGCTCACGGCGCCGGATTTCTTGCCGCAGCCAGCGAGCATCGCGTCGTCCCGGACCTTGTGACCGCCACCAGCGGCCAGATCATCGTGCTCGCCGACTGGCTCCGCAAACGGGACCTCAAGGCAAGCCTCATCGATCCCGAACGACAGAGCAATCCCCTTGCGCAGCTGGATACTGCCCTGTTCGGCTATCCGGGTGTGTTCGAACCGGCTTACTCGCAGACGATCCGTCGATGGTGGACGCCGCCCTCGCCGACGGACAGCCTAGTTACCGTCTTCGCCGATCGGATGCTTCCGGCGCAGCAATATGTTCCAGCCCGCAAGGACAGCTTTTTCGAGGAGATTGCGGACACATTCAACAACCATGCCCAGATCGACGGCCATCCGATCGGCGTTCTCTTCAACGCCTATGATCTTTTGACAGGAAAGGCAGTCCTATACGGTAACAGTCAGGCGCGGCACATGCTGCCGAAGGACAGCGCGCTAACCGGGGCGCGACGGTCGATGGATGTCCACTATCGCGAGGGTGAACTCGAGTCGGATGTGAAGCCGATCACCCCCGAATCCATCAAGGCCGCGCTGTGGCTCTCGCTCTACGGTTTCGAGAATCTGCCGCGCGGCGAACTCGATGGAGCCTATCACCGCTCCTGTCTGGTATCCGAGTTGCATGAATTCAATCGCATTTTCGTCGCCCGTCCGCTCGCGAACGGCTGGGTCGGACGACGACCGGGCAACTGGTTCGAGGTCCAGGACTGGCAATGCGAAATGTGGTTCTCGGTCGGGTATAAGGCCGAAGTCGACGCGATGAATCGCATCAACGACCTGATCGACCACGGTCATCTGAAAGACAGCAAGTTCCGAAAGGTCGAGCTGATCGAGATCGAGCCGGAAACGCCGGCGGGATATTTCAATTACTTCATCGAGCACGAATTGGTCTACGATCGCGCATTTGCAAAAGCTGATGAAATATTCAAGAAGCTCGCCCGAAGACCCAATACCTTGAGCCGACCGTCCCAATGACCCGCAAGCCGATGGCGGCTCACTCCCACTCGATGGTGCCGGGGGGCTTCGAGGTCACGTCGTAGACCACGCGGTTGACCCCCTTGACCTCGTT